>ERZ772863.744-NODE-744-length-34338-cov-114.673599_pt1 | contig 34338 bp, 27 predicted proteins | sample MGYA00512134_ERZ772863 | MGnify/ENA primary metagenome ERZ772863 (study PRJEB29015, sample SAMEA2737659) | human gut metagenome | biome: human gut; feature: human-associated habitat; material: faeces | place: China | collected 2012 ...
CAAAGGTATAATGATAAACGAACGTGTACAAGGCTGCATCGCGGATACGCTTACCAAGTTTCTTCGGGATTATTGGGAACATTTACGGGAAATACATTATCTTTGCACCCAGAAAACATAAAACCGACAATAACATGAAAGCAAGCGTATATCTCAAGGAGGTTAAAGAGAGCGGAAAGACAGGCATGTCCTGCATCTGTTTCCGTGTGCGAGACAAGAAAATCGACATCAAGGTCGCTTCTGGGTTGCAGGTGGTCGATAAGTATTGGGACGGCGATGCGCTAAGGTATCGCAGGAACAGCATCGTGGACAAGAATGAGCAGAAGCGTATTCCCGAACAGATTGTCGCCATCATTGAACAGATAGAGACCTCATTTGACCGAAACAAGGCAGACGGAGACTGGCTGAGACAGGTCATCGAGGATGTGCTTCATCCGAATCTCGCGTATGAGCGTAAACATCCAAACCTGCTGACAAGACTTTCTGATTATATCTGTCGGCATGAGGGAACAAAGCAAACCAAGGGGCAGATAGAGAACCTGTACCGTAAGCTGACAAGGTATATGGCCTACAACCGTGAGATTATGGGAAACAAGGAGTTTAATCTTTTTGTCGAGACTATCTCGTTGGAAGACATGAATGACTTCCGTGACTATGTAGTCAATGAGCACCTGCTGTATCTTGAACATCCTGACTTCTACAAGGATTATATCCCTGCTCAATACAAACCGAAGGAGAAGTCAAACACTACCATCATAAACACGATGAATCTTTTCTGCGTTTTTCTGCATTGGTGCAAGAAGATGGGCTATACAAGCAATGAGGCATTCCAGCAGTATGGGTGCAAAGTCCCCGTGTATGGAGATCCCTTCTACCTCTCCATTGAGGAACGCAATATCCTATATGAGGCAGATCTATCTTCTACTCCACAGCTGGAGGTCATCCGTGACACCTTTGTCTTCCACTGCTATATCGGTTGCCGGGTGGGCGACCTGTACCGCCTGACAAGGGAGAATGTGAAGGATGGCTTCGTAGAGTATATGCCACAGAAGACAAAGAAATGCGAGGCAAAGACGGTCAGGGTGCCATTGCACGAGAAAGCCCTCCGAATACTCTCCAAATACGAAGGTTCCGATTCAGACAGGCTGCTGCCATTCAAACCTATCTCTATATATAATAATGGTATAAGGGAACTGCTGAAGCATTGCGGGATTGACAGGATGGTGACGGTGCTTGACACCCACGGCTATAAGACCGTACAGAAGCCCTTGTATGAGGTGGCATCCAGCCATACGGCACGAAAGACCTTTGTCGGCAACCTCTACAAGCAGGTTCCCGACCCCAATCTTATTGCGTCCATGTCCGGACATGTGGAGGGTAGTCGTGCCTTTGCCCGCTACCGCAACATCGACGATGACATGAAGCGCAAACTCGTTAAAATGATTAACTAAGCAAGCATACAGACTATGAAAGTGACCGCATTTATAAGGAAGACCGCATCGAAGAACAATGTCACCGATCTTGCAAGGGTGTATTTCCGCCTGCGCGACAAGGGAGGCGTAGATATCAAGGCGGCAAGCGAGCTCTCCATCAGTCCAAACCATTGGAGCGCGGAGAAGCAGGGCTACAAATCCCGTGTGGCACTCGTCTCGGACGAGAAGCGCATGAAGTTTGACGAGGAGATACAGAACATCACACGCCTCATTGCCAAGGAATACCACCGGGGAGTGGACGGCAAGTGGCTGCAAGCCTTGATTGAGGAATACCACCACCCCGGCATCAACTCCCATGCTGGGAGCAAGAGTGACGAGTACCGCTTGGTGACACAGATTCAGCACTATGTTGACGAAACCATACTGGCATCGGACAGCCGCAAGCACCACTTGGCCAATATAGACAAGATTGGCAGGTACGAGCGATTCCAGAGGGAAGTGATGCACCGCCGCGGATTCCAGCTCAACGTTGACACGATAACCGCAGATGACCTGCGCGACCTGAAGCGATGGATGCAGGAGGAACATACCTATGGCGAGCAGTTCCCTCTTTTCTACAGGGACATCCCTGAGAGCAAGTACAAGTGGGAGCGTTCCGAGAACAGCATCACAGGCTGCTTCTACAGAATCCGCACAGTCATCAAATGGTGCATCAAGAAGGGCATGACCAAGAACAACCCCTTTGACCAATACCAGATAGCCCAGCCAATGTACGGCGACCCGTTCCTCCTGAACCTGGAGGAGCGCGACAAGGTTTATTATGCCGACCTTAGCGCACTTGACCCGTGCTATGCCGTATATCGTGACGTGTTCATGTTCCAGTGTCTGATAGGATGCCGCGTGAGTGACCTTAACTCGCTGACCAAGGCAAATCTCGTCGATGGATGTATAGAGTATATCCCCCAAAAGACCAAGCATGAGCATGCCAGCACGGTGCGTGTACCTCTCAACCAGAAGGCCAAGGACATACTAGCGCGTTACACCGACCTCGATGATGCCCTGCTACCACGGTTCACGCAGACCATGTACAACAAGATGATCAAGCGCATCCTCAAACACGTGGGCATAGACCGTATGGTTCGGACACTGAATCCCAAGACCAGGCAGGATGAGGCGCGTCCGCTTTGGGAGGTCGCCACAAGCCATACCGCACGCAAGACCTTCATCGGCAACCTATACAAGCAGGTGAAAGACCCCAATCTGATAGCATCGATGTCGGGACACTCTGAGGGAAGCCGTGCCTTTGCCCGATACCGAAAGATAGACGATGAAATGAAGAAGGAACTTGTAAACCTGCTCGACTGACATATGATGAAGGACAAAGAGAACAAGGAAAAGTTCGAGGCCTTCAAGGCTGCTATCCTCAAATGGAAGAACGAACATAGGGAAGAGTATAACGAGTTTGCCCGTATCATGACAAACTGTGACGAGACCTTCTATTATCAGATATTCAAGGCTGTCAGCGGTCAGATGCGGCACATCGCACGGGAATGGGAACTGACGTGGGGCGATGATGGGGATGAGTCATTTGACTCCATTTTCATACTGGTCTCCAAAGAGAACCTTCCACAGAAGATTGACGAAATGTTTTCCGTGCCTGTTCCTGACACAGAGAGGAAACGCAGATGGAAGAACATAGTCAGACGCATCATTGGCATGAAGCCGAAGATGAAAGTCCGGCTGTCCGCTCCTCTTTTGCTGAGCTGGCTGTTTTACGGAAAGAGTTTCGAAAGCATGGTGGCGATGTTGGATAAACAGATGTCAAATCCCCATATAGAGCGTATCGACAGGATGAAATGCTCGTTGGCATCCAAAAGCATCATTGCCGTCAGCATCAAGGGTGGTTATCGGACAAAGGAAGACTGGGAACGCTATTTCGCGATGGAGAAAGCCAATAAAGACGGTGATATTGGCGAATGGGCATTACTGGCCGTGATGAAGAACGTTGATTCCAGAACGGAAACAGCACCTCTAACGGAAGCCGCAAAAGAGAATGTACAGCAATTGACTCCAGGACGGAAGAAGTCCAAGGCATATCCTCTTATAGACTATCTGCCAGCGGACAGCGGTGAGGCTGTCATATCCTACATCCGTAGTTACGTCACAACCCATCAGTCTGCCATGCTGCAGGCTCTGCCATATTTCGTACTGAAGGAAATGCCACTCCGACTGCCTCTTCTCAATGGAGTGGAATATGCCACTGCCATGACAAGGCAGTTCCCCGATGTCAGTGAACTACTTAGCGAACATTCCCTCAGACAAGCCATCGGGAAACTGGCTGGAACAGAAACACAGCTGTTGGAGAAGGACAGCAAAAAGCAAATATGTCGGTACATCGAAAGCGATGCCAACCAAAGAATACTCGAACAGCTTCGGAATGACTTGAATAATTGCTTATACAAGGCATAAATGGAAATCGGCATGCAGACTTGGTTACTTTTTATCAATTCAAAGTAACTAAGTCTGCTTTTATTTTGCGCAAATTCAGGCATAGAAAACGCTACTTTATTGCATTTTCCATTGTCATAAATTATCATTTTTGTCATGACAAATAAGACAAAGCACTTTGTTTCAGCCACTTACAGAATCAACGTAATTTTGCACCGTCAAATCTTCCCCGAGGTTTGGCGGTGCCTCTTTTTTATGCGCCATCGGAAGGGAGGCATCAGGGATTTCAGGTGATGGCCATTGTAGAACTCATAAAGATTATGATTATGTCAGTAAATATAGAATCCTTGGTCGAGCAGGGTGTGAACGTCAAGATAGAAGTCACAGCTGCAGACCTCAAGATGTTCGGTGAGGGAATCGCCGAACGGGCAATCATGGCATACAGGCAAGAGATAGAGAGCAAGAAACCCCAGGAGGAGACATACTGCAACACACGTGAGGTAAAAGAGCTCCTGAATGTGTGCGACGGCACGCTCAACCTGTGGGCAAAGCGTGGCTATCTCGTACCTGTCAAGGTAGGGAACAAGAATATGTATGCCATGAGTGACGTACGCCGCATCCAGACAGGCGGCAGGAACGACACTGTAACCAACTACTGCAAGAGAAAGGAGGCATGAGCATGGGTATCGCACAGGAAATATGCAACAAGGTCATGTCTGAGGTACAGGGAATCAAAGAGACAGACTTTCCTTTAGACGCTTTCCCTGAGAAGGTGCAGACAATCATCCTTGATATGGTAAGGTACGAGAACTTCAAGGTGGAGTATCTCGCACCTGCCATGCTCTCGGCTGTCTCCTCCGCTTTGGGAGGAACCTACTATGTAAGGGTGAAGGGGCAATGGATAACAAATGCCGCACTCTACATCATCATGGTGGGAAGACCGGGACTGGGCAAGACACCGCCTCTTGAAGCGGCATTCCGTCCCATACGCAGGAGCGACCATGCGAAGATGGAGAAGTTCAAGGCCGACATGGCTGCCTATCAGAATGCTGCGAAGGAGAGTAAGGGTGACTGCGGCATGGAGAAGCCGGTGCTGTCACGCACTCTTGTTTCAGACTTTACACCTGAGGCATTGCTTCTTGCCCATCACAACTCCCCTTGCGGTATCACAATCCTGGTGGATGAGATCATGGGCATGTTCAATTCCGCCAACCGCTACAACAACGGACAGCTGATTGAGCAGTTGCTGACGGCGTGGAGCGGAGGCGCACTGGATGTGGTACGTGTCAACAACCCCATACCAATCCATATCGAGCATCCCTGCATCAATATGATAGGAACCACACAGACGAAGCGTATGGGAGAGCTGATGAAGAAGGGATATGAGGAGAACGGACTGCTTGACCGTATTCTGTTCACGCTTCCCAAGGTGCAGCAGCTGACATTTTGGACGAAGGAAGAGGACAACTCTACGCGCCATCGTTCCGCTTCAGCCATGGAGGCATGGCAGAACATCATCAGCAAGGTTCTCGCCCTTGACTATGAGACAGGTGAGGACGGAACAGAGCCTAACTTCCATATTATAGACATGGAGGAAGAAGCGAGGGGTGAGTTCTTCGCAAGTCACAATGCCACCATACGGCGGACAAATGCCATTGAGGATGACAACATGATAGAGTCCCGCCCGATGAAAGCCCCTGTCCATATAGCACGCATCGCACTTATCCTGCAGGTGTTGCGCTATGCGTGTGACGAGAGCCATCTCCAGTTCGTGACGAAACAGGCTATGCATGGAGCTATAAAGTTGATGGAGTATTTCGAGGATTCCTATTGCAGGATAAGGGAGTATGTCGCCAACGATGCCTGTGACGAGCCTTCAAGGGAACTGCTCTTGACGCTGAACGATTCGTTCACCACCGCGGAAGCGCTTGCAGCAGGGAAGCAGCTAAGGGTGACCGACCGCACGGTGATGAACTACCTGAAAGAGCTTGCCAAGAACAGACTTATAAAGAAAATCAGGCAAGGGGAATACCAGAAGATGGTCTTTGAGACAAAAAAAGACAACTTCTGAAGAATCCCGAAGTGTAAACTGCAACGAATAAGCCCCCATTTCACATTTCAGTTTCTTCAGTTTTTCAGTTTGCAGTAGTAAGAGGAGTGAATCAACAGAGTTCAAGTTTCTGCAAAACTGAAAGAACTGAAAACTGAAATCAAAGCAATTTCTTTTCAGAAACCACTATGGAGAAGTATAAGTATCATCTTGAAAAGTACCATCCGGGCAGCAAGAAGCCTTGCCCGCAATGTGGCAGAAGAGCCTGTTTCACACGCTATGTCGATGCCAGTGGGGACTATGTCTTCCCTGAGCATGTAGGACGTTGTGACCACGAGCATAGTTGTGGCTACCATTTTACGCCAGGTGACTATTTCCGCGAGAATCCCGGAGAGTCTATTTCTCTGTCAAGGAAACATGTGATCATGCCAAAGAACTCATCTTTTCCAATAAAAGAACAACCTCCATCATTCATAGAAAGAAGCATCATGGAGCAGACTCTCTCACACTATGCAATCAATCCTTTGTACACATTCCTTGCCAGATGTATGGGAAAGGAAGAGACAGATAGGTTGTGTTGCTTTTACCGGATAGGCACGTCAAGGAAATGGGGAGGTGCTGCCGTATTCTGGCAGGTGGATTACAATGGTCGTGTCCGCACAGGAAAGATCATGCTTTATGATGCCACGACAGGCAAAAGGGTGAAGCATCCCCAGCCGCACGTCTGCTGGGTGCATACGGAAATGAGGCAGAAAGACTATCATCTCCGCCAGTGCTTCTTCGGCGAGCATCTTCTTCCCTTATATCCCGACAGGAAGGTCTTCGTGGTGGAGAGCGAGAAGACGGCAGTCATAGCCTCGCATTTCATGCCCGATGTCCTATGGATAGCCACAGGCGGAAAGAACGGTTGCTTCAACGAGCATGCCATCACTGCATTGGCTGGCAGGGATGTGGTATTGATGCCCGACCTCGGAGCCACACAGGAGTGGCAGGCAAGGCTTCCCATGCTCGACAAGGTCTGCCGTTCCGTATCAGTCAATGGCATGTTGGAAACGATGGCAACGGAAGAGCAGCGAAGCCAAGGTCTGGACATTGCCGACTTCCTCCTGATGGAAGACACACCGCAGATGATACTCCAGAAGATGATAGACCGCAATCCTGCTTTACAGACGCTCATTGATGAACTTGGCTTGCAACTGACGAACGAATGAGAGGAGAACGGAGCTTGCTTCGGCTATCCCGAGTGAGGAGAAAGAAGACCGAAGGTCAAATCGTTGAAGAGCCGTAATGTGGACAGCTTGCTGTCATAAGAAAAGGTATTTATAAAATGCCGTAGCTTATTAGGGCATTTTCGTCTCTTCCCCTCTGCGAGTGGCAGCGCAAAAAAGCCCCATAAGCGGACTGCCTGTGGCATCCGTAGATAATGGGACGGCATTTTATTAACAAGAAGGTTTTCAATGTATCATAAACAAAACAATTAAGAAAGATGAAAGAACAATATGCAGTATGCCACCTTCAGCGTGGCAGTGGCAACGACAGTGGAATGTCGTGCCACATCGAGAGAAAGGATGCCCAGGGCAAGACTTATGTGCCGGACAATGCCGACCGTAGCCGCACGCATCTGAACAGGGAACTGGTATCATTCCCTGATGGAGTAAGGAACAGGACTGAAGCCATACAGTACCGAATAGACCATGCCGGACTGACACGCAAGGTCGCTGGCAACCAGTGCAAGGCTATCCGAATCATCCTGACGGGGACGCACGAGCAGATGATGAAGATACAGGAGGAAGGCAGACTTGACAGGTGGATAGAAGTCAACCTCAGATGGCTGCACGAGACCTTCGGCAAAGAAAATGTTGTATCATGTGTGTTGCACATGGACGAGAAGACTCCCCACCTGCATGCTACCGTCGTACCCATCATCAACACCGAGCGACAGAGACGTGAACGAGAGGGAGAGAGGAAGTACAACACCAAGTCTGGTCCACGACTGTCAGCAGATGATGTGCTCAAACGTGCCAAACTACACGAGTATCAGAATACCTATGCCGCTGCCATGAGTGAGTTCGGTTTGAAGCGTGGCATTGTCGGTTCCACTGCCAGACATATTGCCACATCCACCCACTACAAGCAGCAGATGCAACAGCTTGAGGAGAACATCGCCAACTTGCAGGAGGAGGTGGAGAAAACCAAGGAGGGCAAGAGTACATTACTCGCCATATTCGGCAAAGGAGACCTTGCCAAGGCAAGGAAAGAACTGGCATCAAAAGACGAAGAACTGGCAAAACTCCAAGCTCAGATTACAAGACTGGAAGCTGAGAAAGTCGCTCTAAAGCAGAAGCTTGAATCTGACATAGCCAAACTGCGAAATGGCTATCAGAAGGAAATCGATGCTGCCATCAGGCGTGCGGAGATTGCAGAGCGGAAAGTTGCCGAGAAGGAGGCTGTCATTGAACGACAGAAAAGCAGAATTGACGAACTTGACCGCAAGGCCAATCCTCAGCGGTACCGGCTTTCATCAGGGACGGAACTCATAGGTTATCGCTTCCTTGGCAACAACCCATATACCGTCACCCTGAAAATCTGGACAAAGGTTAAGGAGATTGAGCATACTGCTGTCACCTACCTCAGCGATAGCGACAAGCGATTGCACGCCTTCAGCAATGGAGAACTAACAGAACACGAGTTTGTCAACGCTTGTTTCAGTGCTGCCGAGCAAGTCAACGAGATACAAGCAAATATACTTGACGCTGCCATTGAAGTTGCAACAGGAGGGTCTGCTCAACCGCACGTATGCACTGGTGGTGGAGGTTCAACGTCTGAATTGCCTTGGAGGGACAAAGACAAGAATCTCAAGAAACGAACAACAATAAAACGACATTAGTTTGCAAAATAGGTTAGTTTTCGTTTCAAAATTGAGCTAGAACACCTTTTTTACATCACTAAATTGCAGATTTTCGTCCATTTATGAGAGAGTCTGCAATTATTTTTATACCTTTGTGGTCAAAATTTGACAATTCAATTTAATTACAACAAAGTGACAATATGAATGAATTTATGAATAGTCTTCTTGCAGGAAGTAATAAGCCACCAAAAGGAACTGCCGTATATGATTCCTCAGACCATATTCGTTTCCAAAATGGCCAAAATGTTTCCGGTCACAATTATGGTTGTAACAGACGCTTCGTTATTGAAAATAACATAGATGGCGGTGAGGGGTATACAGTTACAATGTATAATTTCGATGGAATACACCCATTATGGAAAGATAACATCCAAATGGCACCCAAGCGAATGCGAATAACATCAACGAGTAAAAACATTGTTGAGCTGCGTGGATATGGCTATGATGAAAATGCTTTGGCACTAGGTGCGTCCTTAGCGGATGCATCATTCGATAGTTATGGTATTGTGCTCTTAATAGAAAACGCGGAAATAAAAAGAATACAACTTAATATGTACGATAGAAATATTAGTATCGTATATTTAAAATGAACAAACATGGCAGAATTAGATAGAACAATTACGGAGGAACTATTTACAGAGGTACTGGAGTCTACACCCTGTATTATTGTATATTCTCAACAAGCCTTTGAGTATAGTAAAAACTATATAAAATCTATTACTCAGACAGCAAAAGAAATATTTGATAGCATTCTTGGCATTCATGAATGCAAAATCGTGTATAAGGGAAAGGACAAAAAAGATTTTCGAAAGTATCAATTCATTATTGAAGAATTGAAGTTGTCTATCTATGTAACAGCAAAACAAAATTTAACTGAATTTGCCTTAAGTTACATCTCAGACGAAGAGATTGTTGTGCCTACGGATCCTTCTGAATACAAAAGCATGAATCTAAAATTCATGGCAGAAGAATACATTAACCACAACCTTATGGATTTCCTTGATCGTAATGATCTTATGACCTCATATCGCGAGATAAAGGATTTCTGCACGAGCCTTACATCTTTAAAAGAGCCAATACGAGAAATTAACAGAGAGCAATCTCGAAGAATGTGGAAAGCTTATATTGATGGCGAAAAAGCTCTAAATACAGACAAAAAAGAATTGTTTATTGTCGAAGAAGTAGGTACTATAGAAAAGGAACATTTTAATAACCGAACTTATAGTACATTGACTTTAAAGGTCAAGGCACCTACTCTGCAACAAAGACTAGTTGCTGCTATTAAAGGTGTTCCATCAACAAAATACCGCAATCCTAATGTTGAATTTGTAACAAACAAAAAGGGCGAAATATCTTTTGCTGGATATATTGATATAACTGAAGAAATATTGGATGAATTGTCAAGTGCAGCAGCTGATAACTGCTATAAGTTAGCAGAAGATGTTAAGCATGTCCTCTCGGGTAGTCTAACACTTCAGTCATCTGAAAATCTTGACGAATTGTTGGAAGATATAAATATATCCTTAAATGATTTTGATGCAAAATTTGATTATGCCGATGGTGTTTATACCTTTAAGGATGATAGCGAAGCATTATATCTTGACAGATTAGTGCAATCAAAATATCCGGAAACTTTAACAACAGAGCGTCAAACGGTCATCACTACTTCATTTAAGAGTAATCAGGATATTTCTTCTATTACGTCTGCTATAAAGAAGATTGCAGGTATAATTGATGTCTTGGATTCTGTTAGTGGTCAACTACTCATCAAGACCCAAGGTAAAACTTATCTAAACTTAAATGAACCAGCACTCCAAAGTATAAGAATAGCAGCGTGTAGAGCAATTTTTACTCCAACAGAATTCAGGCCAGAAGTACAAATTGATGGTCTTTCTGTAAATGGTGCCTCTTATATTTTCAGTACAAATGATTCTTATTCTTTTTTCAAGACTGCGTATGAGATGCATCAGAAGGTCATCGCAGCTTATGACAATAAGACTTTCATAAGAAAAGAATATGATTATGGGTGTTTTGTGATTCCGAATAAAAGTTTGCTGCGTGATATGCAGCTACATTTTGTTTCAAAAAAACAGATCAAAATCAAAGCTGCATCAGGATTAGTTGAGTTCTATCCAACTGATTACGATAATTATGTTGAATTACTTTCTGAGGTTCGTCAATATTGTGGTGAGTCTCTTAGTATTCAAGAACAAGAATATTATCCTTCTGTTGTCATCAAACTCTTGAGTGACGATGTTAATTATTGTAAAAAGGTATATAAAGAAGTCGCTGAGAAAATCACAGAGATAACACCGTCTTTTACTGCCTCATTTGAAAACGATGAGACCTGTCAGATTCTTAATTATACTATAGAATATTCAGACATGGAAGAGTTAAGTTCTTTCCATAATGCTGTAAACTCCAGTATAAGTTTATATCCATCTTTGCTTACTAATAAATTTGAGACTAATGATGAAGGTAAAACCATATTATCTTTTGAGTTTGATCACCAACTCAATATTAGATTTGAAAAGAATCTTAGAAATGGTTACGTAAATGAAGATGTCAATCTCATTAAGGCGAATGAATATGATGCTATTAGCGAAGCTATAGACATGGCATATGAGGAAGAATATCAGGATTATGACGAAATCAATGAATTGAGAAGGAATAGGTCTCAAATGCTTAGAAATGCTTTAACATTAGGCAGATGTATTGGCAGGAAACTCAATAGTCTAAAGTTAGAAATCAGTTCAGATTTTATAGATTACATGGAAGATCGCAATGCCAAAGGGCAAGTTGCGAAATTTATTCATGTCGGTGACTACTTACAATTCCCAATGGTTGGCAAATCTTCAGAGTTAAGAAGATTGAGCGATTCTATGTTGCGTATTACCAATCCCAACCAATTCTATCCTCGTTCAAAAACAAAAAGAATTCCCGCTCCTGCCAATCCAAGGTTATGTGACTTCTTATTTGACCCCAGGTATGCAGGTGAGTTTGACGAAGATCTTGAAGAGGTAAAGAAACGAATAACAGAAACTAAGATAGAGAATTATCTTAATGAGAAACAATTAGAGGCAGTAGCCAAAGCTGTCTCTGCTCCTGATATAGCCATTATTCAAGGTCCTCCTGGCACTGGTAAAACAACTGTTATTGCCGAGATTATATGGCAACAAATACTTAAGAAACCAGATTCGAAGATTCTTCTAACATCCCAAACAAATCTTGCAGTTGACAACGCACTTGAACGATTGCAGGGACGTAGAGGTATTAGACCTGTTCGAATTCAAAATGCTTCAACAGAAAAAGAAGTTGGAATTGAAGCTAAAAGGTACATGCTTGACTTCATGGAAGATTGGTGTAAAAAAACAAATGCTGAAAATGAAGACAATGGTGTAAACATTTGGATGGACTCAATTCTTCGAGACATGACAGAAGATGAGAAGTATGCGTCCGTTATTGATCAATGGAAGAAAGATCTTATTGTTCGTGACAGAAATACGAGAGAACAATTCTACGAAGCTTATAAGAGTAATGTAAACCTTGTAGCTGCTACATGTAGTATCTGTGGTTCAAAGCAACTACAGGAAATATATGCACTATTGTTTGGTAACAATGAGAATGCTTTTGACGTTGTAATAATGGATGAGGCAAGTAAAGCTACACCATTGGAGATGTCTGTACCTATGGTTTGGGGAAAGAAAATTATAATCATAGGTGATCACAAGCAGCTGCCTCCAATGATGAATGAAGATAACATAGTATTATCATTGAAGAAAGCTAACCAGAAGGTGTTGGCTGAAACCATAGAAAGCTTCCAAGAGTCGCAATTTGAATTATTGTTTAGGTCTGCATTTAAACTAAAGCCTTCTATAGTTGCCACCCTTGATACGCAATACCGTATGCATAAGCAGATAATGAATACGGTAAGTCATTTCTACAGTGAAGAACTTGAAGAAGGATTGAAGTGTGGTCTTGCAGATGAAGATATGGATAATGAAGAATACAATGCAAGAGGAAGTCGATATCATGGTCTTACCCTTCCCGGTTTCATTGATCCTCAGACACATGCAATCTGGGTTGATGTAGATACATATGAAAGTCAGCCAAGTGGTTCTACTTCTTACGTAAATAACGGTGAACTTAATGCTATTAGGACTGTTATTAAGGCTTTACAGAAAGCAGACGGATTCCAAAAGTTTATGGATTCACAAGAGAAACCAGAAGACAAGGAGATTGGTATTATAACGTTCTATGGAGCTCAATACGGCAAGATTAAAGAAATGTATAAGGATGGGAAAATTGATAAATCGCTACCTTTCCGAATTAATGTTGTCGACAAATTCCAAGGAATGGAACGTAACATAATCATCATTTCAACGGTGAGAAGCAATAAAGAGCATCGCTATGGATTCGCAGAAGATATTAGACGTATTAACGTAGGTTTCTCCCGTGCAAGAAGACTGTTAATCGTGGTCGGAAACAGACAGTTCTTTAGACAGAATGCTCACTATCAAAGATCAATTGACGAGATGGAACATTTTGATATTAAACAACTTCAAGACTTGGTAAGATGAAACAAAATACATATAACAAGGGGCAAAACAAAAATTTCAACCCAAAGATTAAGAATTCGAAGTCAAAACCTCAAAAGAAAGGTGTTGATAAAAAGGAAATAATTGAAGAGACGTTAGATCAGCGCCTCAATCGAGTCATTGAAAATAACAAGGCTATATCCGAGCTTATTATCGGATATATTCCATATACAATAAAGTTCATTGCTCAGTCGTATAAAGGCGTAACTAACAAGCCTGAGAAAATTTCTGCGTTCGAAAAGGCTGTTGTTGGCATCATCAGTATTGATGGACAAACATCCCTTTCCAATATTGGTAAAATATTGGGATTGGATATTGAGCATGACATTGCTGAACAAAAAATGATTCGTAGTGCCATCGACACTATGATTCGATACAATCTTGTGCGAGGTGACGAGTCTGCATATTTTATTACGGAACAAGGCAAGGAATTCGCGGCTCATGGTGAGAGAATGAAATCATTTAGTTCTGATTTTGAACTTTGGTATTTGAATAATAATCATTCTTTTACAGGATTGCGAGATTGTATTTCTGCTGACGATATTCAGCTTGTTGACGAATCCGATTTTTTCAAAGAGAACGAATCGTTATTGCCTCTTACTTTTGAGGAAATCAAGGAACTTTCAGAGATCCAAGCATCTAATATGCAGAGTTCAAAAGAAAGATTTATTCTTCAGGAAGCTACGCCACAAAATCATAATTTTTATAAGTATGATTTAACCGTATGTTTTGTTCAGAGTATCAGAACGAAACAAGTAAGGACAATTGTCTATGATGATACGACACAGGCTGTTTTACATCCATTATCTCAATTAATTGAAGAAGATGTGGATTTAAAGCAGACGTTGTTTTCACAAATGCTGCAAGCTGCTAGTGAGAGTGAAGACCTTGCTATATATGATGACTTAGAACTTGCGAAGTCGGATCCTTTGGTTAAGGAAGATGTTAAAAATATTATTTCCGCAGAGAAGAAACTTATTGAACAAGAGGATAAGCAAACTGCAGTAGGCGAAGAGAATAAAGGAAAAGAAGAAATAAACCCAGATGACCTATCAGAAAGACTTCATAAGCGTGCATTGTACGACTCTATTGCATTTGAGTCAGAATTGCATAATATTTTCCAGACAGACAAACCTGATGAAATCTGGTTATCTAGCCCATGGGTGGGAGATAGCACGTTCATGCGTAACCGTCTTCCATTGATTAAGAACTATCTTAAACAAGGAGGTAAGGTGTTTATCTCTTACTCAGCTCCTGATGGGGGACTTGACAGCCACAAAGATAAAATGGTGGGAGATCAATCTCAAAAGGCCCTTGAATCTTTAGAATTAGAATATGCTAAACAATTCTTCCATGTAGAACTTCCTGCATTCCATAAAAAGAATGTTATTGAAGTAAAAAATGGACAATGTGTTCTATTCACTGGTAGTTTTAACGTTTTGTCATTCTCTGTGACATCTAAAAACATCACTCATGTCAGAGCTGAAGAAATGTGTCTTGCACATTATCAAGCAGCAATAAATCAATATCAGTTGTCAAAAAAACTATTTGCAGAAAAGTATATTGAGAAAGCATTGCAAGAGATTTCCACATTGTCATCTAATAAAATACAAAACTATCATAACGATAAAATTGAGTATTTTAGAAAGGATGATAACCTAGAGGAGTTGTTTATTGATTACGATAACATGCTAGAGGAACGCAAAACACAAGCGAAATCAGACATATTAGCGAAAGAAATAGAATCCTTAAAGAGCGAAATTGAAAGCAAGATTAACGAAGGATTGTCTCAGAAAGAAATAAACTCATATAGAGCAAAGCTGTTTAAGTTATCATCTCTTTGTGATACATCGCTCATAAACGATGATATTCAAAATGAAATTCTACAATTACAGAACATAATCAGTGCGTCTATCAAGAAGCCAAATATCAATAGCAGTGAATCTGGCAACCAATCTACGGCAAATACTCAAAGCGTGGATGGAAATCAAACTTTAGCTATGTCCTTCTATGAACTAAATCCCACTGATTCTGCATCCATATTGAAGCATCTGGCTGGTTTGTTTTACTTGTCGCTATATAACAATGCGTCAAAAGCAAATGTGGGTGATAAATGGAAAGAGAAATTGGTAACATTATTAAGTGACTCTAACCTACTTAAATTCTTTAAATATAATATATTGAAGGATAGAGAGGAGGGCACTTCTAGAGTGTTTATTGCTATTGATGGTAAATTGTTTTCGTTTTATAATGTCAAACTGGGCAATAAATTAGTTAGACAGTTATTCCCCGGCAAAACATTTTTAGATAAGAATGACTATCAAGATCCATCAAAAATTATTGGAAAATTGTTACATTCATTATAAATATGTCAAGATTTGAGTCATCTAGATTCGCTCGGAATCCACAAGTAATGAATGCTAATGTCTTGAAGGCTGCGTGTGACGCTTTGGGATGGAAGTATTCTATACAGAATAATATACTATTGGTTACTGAGGTTGGAATTGGTTCCAACTTCTTTGGCGAGTTTGCATTAAAACTCAATATGTCAACCAATGAAGTTACCTACAATACTTATTATATGCCGAATGCGCAAGAAAAAGTAGAAGAACTAAAAGTAAAATTTCAAGAGTTAAATGCAGAATACTCAAAGAATGCTTTGATTTCAGAATTTGAAAAAGCTGGTTTTACATACCGCTCGAATTTTACTTTTATTCCAACTAAGGAAGAAAAGTATTGCTTCTTTATGGAGGCAAAATCGTATGATCCTTCAGAAGACGAACCATTTGCTTCTATTAAGTTTACAATACTTTATGATGGAACTATTGTAACAGATTCTGATTATTTGCCGAATGACGTTAACGAAAAAGCTCATGAAGCAATGGATGTTTTGGAGCATCTTCTTGGTAACAAAAGAGTAATGACGAAGAAGCCTGTACCAGCAAAATACATTGGCAAAATGAAACCAAGGAGAATTAATATTGTTGATTTAAAAAACAAATAATATGGAAGACATCTTTCAAAAATTGATTTTAATGATACGAGCATACTATCCAGTCTTGTATCTTTATAGTTTTGAGTACTATCGTACCAAACAAAAGATTAAGGGTATTATTGATATTTTACGTAGAGAGGGCAAGACCGTAAACCTTTTTCAGTGGGATTGTGTTTATGGTCTAGTACAAATAATGCCTGATAAAACTGAAAGAAATATCGAAAGAATGCAGAATCCCATAGAATTGTTAGGGTATATTCTAAATGCTAAAAAGGCCGGAGAAAAAAACATTTTTATCCTTGATGACATTAACAACTATTTTGAAAGGGATGAAGTCAAATTGTTAATTAGGAAAATAGCGGAAGCAACAAATAATAATACACATGCCATTATTTTGTCCTCTAGTTACAATTTACCAGCTGAACTCGAAAAATATGTAACGGTTTTGCAGATACCTCTCCCCAAAAGAAATGAAATCGGAGAAGTCTTGGATGTTGTGGCAAGACAATCAAAAATAGAACTTAACACGTCTTTAAGAGACAAGTTGATTGATGCTGCTTTAGGAATGACATCAATGGAAGCAGATTTAGCATATTGTTTAGCCTCTGTTAAGGACAGTTTTGATAAGAATTCACCTTTTACGGTTTCCTCCGAGAAAGAGCAAATCATTCGAAAATCTGGTATCTTAGATTATTTCCCCAAAAATGAAAGTTTATTGGACGTTGGTGGTATGGACAATCTTAAAGATTGGCTCCAAAAAAGACAATTAGCCTATGAAAAAACTGCAAGAGAATGGGGACTAAAAGAGCCAAAGGGTCTTCTATTGCTTGGCGTTCCTGGCTGTGGCAAAAGCTTGATTGCCAAAAGTATTGCTTCAAACTGGAACATGCCTTTGCTTAGATTGGATGTAGGCAAAGTATTTCAAGGTATTGTGGGAAGTAGTGAAGATAATATAAGAAAAGCTATTGCAACAGCTGAAGCTGTAGCTCCCTGTGTTCTTTGGATTGACGAAATTGAAAAAGGATTAAGTGGAGTTCAATCAAGTGGGGCAACAGACGGAGGTGTGACATCCAGGATATTTTCTACAATATTGACTTGGATGCAGGAGAAAACTGCACCAGTATTCGTTGTCGCTACAGCGAACAACATCAATCAACTTCCTCCAGAATTACTAAGGAAAGGACGATTCGATGAAATCTTTTTTGTTGATTTACCAGAAAAAGCTGAAAGAGAAAAAATCTTTTCTATTCACCTGAAAAAAAATGGAAAAGACCCATCTCTTTACGCCTTAGATGTGTTAGCTGAACAAGCAAACAATTTTAATGGTGCTGAGATAGAGGAATGTATCAAGGAAGCTATGTTTTCTGCATTTATTGAGAATCCGTCATCCCCAAAACTTGAAATGATACACATCCTAAATGCTATTAAAGCTACAGTTCCGCTTTCAACAACTATGAAAGAACAAATTTCCGCATTAAGAAATTGGGCTATAAAAAGAGCCAAAAACGCTTCCAATGTCCCAATTACAACAAAACAAGAAGAAATGCCAATCCTTCTAACTCGTCCAGAATTAGAATTGGAAAGATCATTTGACTTAAACAACTCTAAAGAAAATAAATAACGAGAAAAAATTTGGTGTTTGTTATGGCGTTGTCCCACCTCTTACCATTCCGAACAGAGAAGCGAAATACACTTATGCCGATGGTACTACAAATGTGGAAGAGTAGGTTCTGCCAATGGTCAAGCGGCTGAAACTCTTGGAGGCCATGCAATTTGAGTGAGTTTCATAGAGAATAAATTTAATAACTGTATTACAATGAGAAAGAATAAAATCTTAATCGGTATGTAGGTTAGAGAGTTCTTTTCTAAAAGAATTTTTCCTACATTTGGAAAGATGATTGCAGATAAATCATCAAAAATTTGCACTTTATCGTTAATTTTAACGATGTTGTCAATAATTCCGCATTTGGGAAACATTGCATATTCATGCATAGCTTTGGATATACGTACTGTCTCAACGATGCCAGGAAATAGCATTAGATAATGAAGTGGTAGTCTGCAATAAGTGTTTTGTCTATTGGTCTATCTATTTGTAGCCTAATATTATCCCCCTAAATTGGCACTAATGATAGGAATAGCCTCGGTTATGTTAGACATTCTAATGCTTGCTTACACTCTATTAGAGATGAATTGATTGACTGTAGATACGATGTGCAGATCTAGTGGGTAGATTCTTTGCCTAAGAAGGAAAACTGAACAACCCGTATGGTAGAACCGCCTACCATACGTATTTTAGAAAGTTATAACTGAATAGCGATATAATTTATAAACAAGATGGCACTTGCAATAAACATAAATGACCTGCTGAACAAGCAGAAGATAGAATCCAACCGAATTGAGTTTAAGAAGGGTTGGAATCCTGCGAGTATATATCACAGTATATGTGCGTTCGCAAATGACTTTGACGACCTTGGAGGTGGTTACATTGTGGTTGGTGTGGATACAGACGATGCAACAGGTGTCGCAATTCTTCCTGTAGAAGGAATACCTACAGAAAAGATTGATGGGATTCTTCAGGATATGGTAGGTTACAATAACAAAATTTCACCTTACTATATGCCTCGCACTAGTGTTGAAGAGATAGATGGAAAGTATGTGCTTGTGATATGGTGTCCTGCAGGAATCAACCGCCCATATTCAGTACCGGAGAACGTAACTGCCAAGAGTAATACAAAGGAATATTTCTATGTCCGTAGTGGCACTAGCAGTATCATTGCTAAGGGAGAAGTTCTTGATGAACTGCGTGAGTTGGCAAGTCGTGTGCCATTTGACGAACGAGGTAATCCAGATATAAAGATAGAGGACATTTCAACGCTGCTATTACGGGAATATTTAGTGAAGGTGGGTAGTAAACTCGCCAATGAGTTATATACCAAACCTCTTGAAAGTATTTTAGAGCAAATGGATTTGTATGTTGGCCCAAAGGAAAATCGTATGCTCAGAAATGTAGCAGCTATGATGTTCTGTGAAGACCCAAGCAAATTCTTTAAGCGTACACAAGTTGAAGTGGTATATTTCCCAAAAGGACGATTGAACAATCCAAACAACTTATATGAAGGTCCTGTAATAAAGGGCTCCATCACCCAGATAATTGACAGAACATTGGAATACCTGAATCGTATGCTTGTTATGCAGACGGTGATAAAGCCCAAGGATAGTAGTAGGAGTCAAAAATTTGTCACTTATCCATATCAAGCATTGGAAGAGAGTGTGACGAACTCGCTCTATCATAGAGATTATCGTGAGTGGGAACCTGTAGTTATCACAGTAGAACCTCAAGGTATCACCATACAGAATGTTGGTGGTCCCGATAGAAGTATATCTGCTGCCGATATTTCAAAATGTGAAATATTAGTATCTAAACGCTATCGTAATCGCAGACTTGGTGAATATCTTAAAGAACTGGATTTGACAGAAGGTCGTAGTACAGGTATTCCAACAATCCAAAATGTTTTGGAAAACAATGGTTCACCCAGAGCTACTGTCGTTACTGACGATGAACGAACCTTCTTTAGAATAACCATCCCTTGTCATAAAGCAGCTGGTAATATTATCGCAGACATTGCACATAAAGATGGTTCTTTAAAAGCTTCAAAACGAGGAGCGCTAAGAACTGCACTACAAAGTGCACCAGAAACTGCACTACAAAGTGCACCAGAAACTGCACTACAAATCATCAATGAAATTAGGAATAATCCTAAGGCAACCCTTTCTGAGATAGCAGAAATCCTTGGAGTTTCTCGCCGTTGGATTGCTACTAATATGAAACATCTTCAAGATACGGGAGTTGTTAAAAGGGTTGGACCTAATAAAGGTGGTCATTGGGAAATTATTGGTAAATAGAAAAATCGAGTTTAATATGCTATTAGGACAAAAAATTAAAGAATTAAGAACGGAGAATGGAGTGCTGCAAAGACAATTAGCCTCCCTCCTTGAGATTGACACCCCAATGTTTTCAAAAATCGAAAGAGGTGATAGACGTGCAAAACGTACACAAGTAATTCAAATAGCCAACTATTTCAATGTTGACGAAAAAGAGCTTCTAGCTCTTTGGGTTGCTGATAAAGTCCTCGATGCGGTGGAGGATGAAAAAGAATTAAAGGCAGATGCTATTAAAATTGCACAAGAAAAAATAACTTTTTAGACATTTCCTATGGCTGAGTATCGAGTTCCTATCAAATATGCTTTTCCATTGTTTACAAAACATAATTCTACTGATTATCTTATTAAGCATGATCAGATACGAGTTTCAGACATTTGGGCCTTTTGGCAATATATCATTGGACGATATGTAAAAAAATACGCAGGTGAAAAAGATTTCTTATTGACATTGATTGAACAAGCAAGATACTTTTATGAGACAGCAGAAAAAGCTCCAATTAAATCTCAACCATTGTTGTATTATTACTCCTTTCTAAACTTAGTAAAGGTGGTTATAAATGTTAATACGCTTACAACATATGGAACGGGATACAATTACAATCATGGAATAGAAGCTTGTAACATCAAGAAGAAGGATAAACTACAAAACTTAAGTGTTGGTATAAAAAGTTTATTATTACCTTCTGGTACCCGTCCAAAACCTGGAAAACTTCCAGACTTATCTGTTGCGTATACTTTTATGAAACAGATGGGTGATAACTTCCCATGCCCTCCTGTGTTTAATCTTAATATCGTTGATATGCTGAAGGCTTGCGTAGGGATACATCGGACATATAGTGAGACGAATAATGAAAAGGAAGTTTATATCCGACTAGGTACACTAGATTTATGTAGGGAAGGAAAAACTTTACGATGTAAATATGAAGTTTTGGATTGTGATGCAAATATTTGTGCGCAATTGACAGCAACTGGCTATAACATCGTACAAGATGTGGCAGAGGATGGAACAAGTCATTTTAAATGGATTGAAGAATGGACTATGTCATCATATAGAGAAACAAAATTAGACTATTACATGCTGGCAGAGCGACTAAAAACAAAGGGGATTTGGTATTATACCGATGGAAACAACTACCGTACATTTATATCAACTTCCCCATTGCATATTTCTACAGAATCAATAATATACAATTTAATGTTTTTCTTTGGTTCTATTACACGTTATCATCCCTATATGTTTGATAATTTGTTAACAGACCAACAGATGTGGTTAATTAGTGAGTTCTTAAGAACACAACCGAAACAATTTCTACATGCTGTTACATCAAGAACAATAGAGAGCGCTGTCTTAAACCCATTCCCCTCAAATGATATGCTTTAATAATAATGGGAACTTTATGGTATCAATCCATAAGGAATCTGTTAATAAATTGCTGAATATTAATGAATTACCAATCTTGCTTCGGTTCAAGCGTGGACTAATAACTTCGTCTATACTTTCAGAGGTATCGCCAAACACCATTGCAGCTATATACGAGTAAAAGCCCACGCCTGTACACAGACGTGAGCATTAACTTCTACTCTTAGCTGCTTCATTCAAATTTGGCGATTTTCTTAAAGCAAGAATATAAAGCTAACGCTTTTTTATAATATGTCGTTTTCTTTTTGTTACATAAGCATCATTTTTTTACTTTTTGCAAAGTTACACAATATTTTCTTTATACAAAAAAAATTAATGTAAAAAACATGTTGTACCACTTATAAGGAGCTTCAAAAATACACCCATAGCAGCATTATCATTTAGGTGCAAGTCTCTTAGGGTGTCCACGCAAAGTCAGCAAGTTCGGGAACTCAACTTAAAAGTTCGGAAACTTATCCCTAACTGGAGTATGATAATGAAACGACAAGCCTTCCAGAAAAACAAATCAAAAAGACACAAAAATGGGCACGATGCTTGCCCAATAGGGGAACGCTGCTTACTCAAGTGGGGCACGCTGCTTGCCCCAAGTGGGCACGTTTCCTGCAAAAACAGTAACAAAAACTTTAATAGAATGAATACGCTCGTAATGGATATGCAAAACACTTTATCCATGATGACGTGTCGATGGAATTTGATTGGAATTTGAGTGGTTTTCGATAGAAAAACCGATTGATGTTTCAATGAAAACCTATAGCTTTTTCTATAAAAAGCCATTAATGCCCCGATGATACTTCAATGATACTTCAATGATACTTTTCTGTAAAGAATCCAGAAAAGTATCATCAAGTCAACTCATTGAGTTAGTGAACTTTAGATTCTTTGACAAGCCGGAAAATGATACTATGACACTTTTCTAACCCGTTAAAGGTATATAATGACAAATGAACGTGTACAAGACTGCATCGCAGATACGCTTACCGACATCTTTCATAAAGAATCGCAATGAAAAGTTGTCCACACACATGCAAATTATTGCTGTTATATTTTGTGGTTTCAGGCATTTGCGCTATCTTTGCAGAAAGAAATCGCTTGAAATGGGGATGATAATCAAGGATTTATGTCCACATATTGTCCACAAAAAGGATTTCTCAGTACACAAAACGTTGTATTTCAGTAATGTACAACACTTAGGGGTTGACTGGATTTGACAGCGGGTAGGAATGGTACGTAAGCATGCGGAGCGCAGTCTGCCGGCTCCTTAATCTCGACAGTCAACAATTTATCTGGCGAAAACAACTACGCTCTCGCTGCCTAATCGAAGTACAGTAGATTACTGGCTTTATCCCGCTACCAGGTAGCAGGACGAGACATCGCTCAAAGGCCGTTGTTCCGAGGCTCTTTGGTAAAGCGGTGCGGTTAAATCGGAAATAGTTGCGTTGTGCCTCGCCAACGTAATGAGATTTTAGAGGATAAGGCTGCGGTTGGTGGCTTGGGTCTTGCCACAGCTCGAAAATGAAGTCCAAGATAAGCATGTAGAAAACGTATGGTTTCCCTGTTTGGACGAGGGTTCGAATCCCTCCAGCTCCACTCCATTATCTACTACAAGAAGTCGCTGAGTTTCAGCGGCTTCTTTTTATTTACACAGAAGGAAAAAACATGATTACAGCCAAAGATATCATTGAAGCCATGCGCGGCATGGAGAACGAAAAGCAACGAGAGATTCTGCAACGGTTTTTCAAGACCGGCAAAGGAGAATATGGAGAGGGAGACAGCTTCCTCGGACTGAAAGTGCCGCAGACACGACTCGTTGTGAAAGAGGCACGACTCAGCATGACACTAAGCGAAATAGAGAAGTTGCTCTATTCCGAGTGGCATGAGGTTAGACTCTGCGGATTCCTTCTGCTCGTTGAAGAGATGAAGGCGGCATTACCGAAAAGGAACGGCACTGGTCAACCTGACCGCAGGAAAGAGATTGCCGATTTCTATCTGCTCCATGCCATACAAGCCAACAATTGGGACCTTGTTGATCTATCTTGCAGCTATATCATCGGAACGTTTCTCCTCCATCCCCTACCCGACGGCACGATGCCTGATCGCAACATTCTCGACACGCTGTCGGCAAGTTCAAACCTGTGGGAACAGCGTATATCCATAGTCTCTACCGCAGCTCTGATAAGGGAAGGACAGTTTGGCGACACCTTGCGCATTGCAAAAAAACTGCTCCACCATCCACACGACCTCATACACAAAGCTACGGGATGGATGTTAAGAGAAGTGGGGAAAAGGAATATCGAAGTGCTACGTGGATTTCTGTCTGAGCACCACGAGACAATGCCTCGTACCACTCTACGATATGCCATAGAAAAGATGGAACCAGAAGAGCGAAGGATGTGGATGACCAATACGCCACATTCAAAAAACAACAAATTCCTTTCATAAAAGAGCAAAGATAATTGCAGATTTAATAAAAAGCATTATCTTTGCAAATAAACTTCATTAAATGTCTCATTATGGCAAAATTCATCAACCCTTTTACAGACATAGGATTCAAAAGGATTTTCGGACAAGAGATATCCAAGCCGCTGATTATTGATTTTCTCAACAGTCTGCTGCTCGGCGAAGAACGCATAACAAACATTACATTCCTCGATAAAGAACAACCAGCCCTCTTCGAAGACGACCGTTCGCTTATATACGACATATACTGCCAAACGGAAAAAGGAGAAAACATCATCGTGGAAATGCAAAACAAGTCACAGCCTTATTTCAAGAACCGGAGCATCTATTATGTATGTGAAGCCATAGCAAGACAAGGAGAAAGGGGAACAGACTGGAAATACAACATCGATGCGGTGTATCTTGTAGCCTTTCTGAATTTTTGCCCGATGGACTTTGACAAGAAGTTCCGGTCGGATATAGGATTGGCAGACAAGGGAAACAACAAGCTATTCTCAGATAAGATGAGGATGACTTTCATGCAGCTCCCTTTATTCACCATGGAAGCCGACGAGTGTGATACAGATTTTGACAAATGGATATATGTACTGAAGAATATGGAGACATTGACAAGATTACCTTGGGCAGCCAAAAGTTCGGTTTTCAAGAGACTGGAACAGATTGCTGACGTCGCCTCCCTTTCGAGACAGGAGCGAATGAAATATGATGTTGGTCTCAGGAAATATCGTGACACATTATCCGTTCTTGAAGGTGCCAAGCAAGACGGATTGGCGGAAGGACGTGCGGAAGGACGTGCAGAAGGACGTGCAGAAGGACGTGCGGAAGGACGTGCAGAAGGACGTGCGGAAGGTATAGAGAAAGAAAAAATCGAAACAGTAAAGCGACTGAAGGCCATAGGAGCAGATATAAACATGATTACCGTCGCTACAGGATTGTCTGCAGAAGAGGCAACAAGAATATTATCCACCTTATAGAAATAAAAACAATAATAATATAAACATGAAAAAAGTTACAGACACCATTTATTATATCGGTTGCGATGATGCCGACATTCGACTCTTTGAGTCGCAGTATAACGTACCAGAGGGCATGTGCTACAACTCTTTCCTCATCATGGATGAGAAAGTGGCTATCATGGACACCTCTGACAAGCGCACTATGGAGGAATGGAAAAAGAACCTGACAGAAGGCCTCGACGGTCGCAAACCAGACTATCTCGTAGTGCAGCATCTCGAACCAGACCATGCTAGCGGCATAGCTGAGGTGAAGGCGATGTACCCTGAAATAAAGATCGTATGCTCAGCAAAAGCAAAGACCATGATTCCGCTTTTCTTCCCGGAACTGAATGTGGACGACTGCGTAATCGCCGTCAAAGAAGGCGACACTCTTGAACTTGGCAAACACACATTGCATTTCGTTATGGCACCGATGGTACACTGGCCTGAAGTGATGGTGACATATGATGCTCTCGACAAGGTATTGTTCGCTGCCGATGGATTCGGCAAATTCGGTGTCATGAATGCCGACCCGGACGACTGGGCTTGTGAGGCACGCCGCTACTACTTCAATATCTGCGGAAAATACGGAGGTCCTGTTTCCACACTGCTCAAGAAAGCATCGCAGCTCGACATAAATATGATTCTGCCACTACACGGACCATTTCTCAGCGGTGAGAAGATGCAGGAGGCACTGCGTCTCTACACCATATGGAGCAGTTATGGAGTGGAAGCAGAAGGTGTTCTTATCGCTCACGCCTCAATACACGGATGCACAAAAGCGGCAGCTGAGAAACTCGCCGACATACTGCGGGCTAAGGGCTGCAAGAAGGTGGCTATCACCGATCTATGCCGCGACGACCTTGCTGAAGCCATCGAAGACGCATTCAAATATGGCAAGGTGATACTCGCAGCATCAAGCTACGACGCCGGTCTCTTCCCTCCGATGTTCGACTTCCTGCATCATCTCAAAATCAAGGCTTGGCAGAAGCGCGAGGTTTCCATTATCGAGAACGGCAGCTGGGCACCGAGTGCAGGCAGAGTGATGAAGCAGATGCTTGAAGAGATGAAAAACATCACGATAAAGGGCGACCTTGTAACACTGCGCGGCGTGATGAAAGAGGGTGACATCCCTGCCCTCGAAGCACTTGCAGATGCAATTCTTGCATAAAAAGTCTATACACTTCTATACGGAACTGAATAACAAACGACAATGAGTCGGAGTGATGATGGAAATCAAAGGACCATCATCACTCCGGCTCATCTTTTTAGAAAGAAAAAAAAGAAAACAAAACCATCACAAAGCGACGTCTTTATCCCAAATCGGCCATTAGGGCTTGCTTGGATTTTGTTTTTTTAGAAGAGTGGATTTTGTTTGGCTTTTAATGAGTAATAGCGAGCTATTGCGAATTAAAAACGGACAAAAGACGCTTTATAAAAAGCAAAAGACTGCAAGCAGTCATAAAAAAATAAAGTAAACGTCCTAATGACCGTTTTGGGTTATGCTATTTCATATTCCTGAACATACGTCAGGACGACACAGAATGATTGACAAAGTGTATTTACAAAGAACCAATTCAGACGACAAACCTTGGTCAGTAAGAGAAAATGAAGTACCTTTGCGCACTTGTAGTGACATAATGTTGGTATTTGACTATCCAGGAAAGGCGGAAATATGGCAAGATCAACATGACCATACATAACAGAAATACCCAGAAAAAAACACAAGATAAAATAAGATATGAGAAAACTTACTTTGGCAGCCGCCCTTATGATGGCGGCAACGACGTTTGCTCAAGAAACGAAACAAACGCCATGGTTCAGTAACATCAAACTGTCGGGCTACGGTCTCGTGGAATACCAATACTCCGGCCAACAGGGCAACAAGTCGAACACTTTCGACCTGCGCCTGGTGAGAGTGTCGCTTGACGGGCGGTTGAAAGGTGACTTCTACTGGAAGGCCCAGATGCAGATAAATGGCAACACGACGAACAACGGCACATCGCCACGCCTCGTTGACCTATTTGCAGAATGGCAGAAATATCCATTCTTGAGAGTAAAGGCAGGACAGTTCAAATTGCCATTCACCTTTGAGAACCCCATGCACCCTATCGACCAGGGCTTTATGAGCTACAGCCAGAATGTGAGCTGCCTGTCGGGATTCTCCGACCGGTCAGGACAGCAGTCGAGCAACGGTCGCGACATCGGTATACAGTTGCAGGGTGATTTTCTGAATGTCGGCAAAGGCAGACCTCTGTTCCACTATCAGGCAGGAGTGTTCAACGGCCAGGGAATAAACCGCAAGGACGTTGACCAGCAGAAAACAGTGGCTGGCGGTGTGTGGGTGATGCCTGTAGAGGGAATGCGCATAGGAGTGTTCGGCCTGGAGGGTTCTTATGCCCGCAAATGGAGCTATACCGATGAGGCGGGACAGAAACACAGCGTGACAAAAAGCCTGCCGCAACACCGATATGCCGTGAGTGCGGAATACGTGACGAAGAGCGACTGGACTTTCCGTTCTGAATATATCCACAACACGGGTGAAGGTTTCAAGACTTCCGACAACGAGAAGAACGCAGACCTTACGCTCAACGGCTATGGCAGCAAGGCCGATGGTGTGTATGCACTCGCCATCGCCCCTATCAAGAAGAAGAAAGCCCATGTGAAGGCACGCTACAACATGTATCGCCGCAACGGCGAATGGGACAAGTCGAAGACCATGTATGAAATCGGCGCCGACTACAAGTTCTCTAAGAACATTGGAGTCACCGCCGAATATGTTTTCGTAAACGACCGCACACTGAACAAGCACAACTATAATATGGCAGACGTTCAGCTGCAGTTCAGATTCTGACAAAACTGACAGACTTCTAATTGAAAATCTTGTCTTTTGCCGTCACCCGTGTTGGCACACCAGCCTTTCCGCCCAGATGACAGCCCGCGAACATAACGCCCTCTGTATTATCCATGCTGAGGGCGTTTTTCACTTCCTTTATATCCACATTCCGAAACACGACATCTGATATCGGCTTTGCCTCTGTACCCTGCAATATAATACCGCCAATGCGAGCCTTGTCGCATCGGAGTCCGTCCACGAAGATGTTTCTGACCACAGAGAAGTGGGTATCGTCCATTCCCTCACCGGCATACATGCTCGTGACATAGAAAAGGTCTTCCACCTCACCGAATTCACAGTTCCTGACATAAAGCCCTTCCACAAATCCGCCGCGGTTGGGATTTGTCTTCACGAAGATGCCGCGTTTGCAATATCCGGCATAGGTGCAGTCTTCCACAAATACGTTTCTCACTCCTGCCGACATCTCGCTGCCTATCACCACAGCATGCAATCCCTTGAAACGGCAGTGGCGGATAATAATGTTCTCTGACGGAGAAGCCGCCGCCCATCCGTCATTGTCGCGTCCGCTCTTTATCGCCACATTGTCATCGCCATTATTGAACGATACGTCTTCGACAAGTATATTTCGCGACATCTCCGGGTCTATACCGTCATTGTTCACAAGCTTGGCATCATAACGCAGCGATCGGCATATGATGTTCTCGCTCTTGAGCAGATGAATACACCAGAACGGAGAATTGGTGACAAAGAAGTCGGCAAGCGTAATGTTGGTACATCCGAAAAACTGTATCAGCTGCGGACGCAGCCACGATCCTTCACCGAAGTTGCGTTCAGGGACGGGAGTCTCCTTATGGTTCATATTCCGCGACAGTTGCTGCGCTGGTTTCTGTTTTTTGCGCCATGTGGCAAAGGTGGTTGAAGCATTGCCATCAATTGTTCCCTTGCCGATAATGGATATGTCATGCAGACCATAGCCATATATGAACGGAGAGTAGTTCTGAAGGAATGTCCCCTCCCAACTGGTCTTCACCATAGGGAGATAAAACTGCGGATCTGGCGAAAAGCGCAATATGGCACCTTCGGACAGTTCCAGACAGGTATTGCTCTCAAAATGTATAGGTCCCTGCAAATAGTATGTGCCTGCTGGTACCACAATGTGCAGTCCGCCATTCTTCTTCGACTGCGCCATAGCCTTTTTGAATGCAGGCAGACAATCTTTCTTTCCGTCGCCCTTAGCGCCGTATTTCAAGATGTTCACTTTCTTCTTTGGCATATGTGCACCTGTAATGACGGAGAGGATGGAATCCCTTTTCGCCGTGTCGTAACCACCGGCTGACACTGCCATACAGAACAACAGAAGCAACATTACTGATGATATTTTTCTCATTGCTCAAACGTTATTGGTTTCTATCTGTTTCATTTCAATACAGGCTTCTCTGCCTTGCCGCCTTTGATGTTGTATCTCAGCGAATCGCCTGGCACGTAGAATGTAACGTTGTCAAAGGTTATGCCACGGCTGTTGTCGATATTGATGTTGTTGTCGGTAGCCTGTATGGTGATGTTTCTCAGCGTCAACGAACCGACGTCGTTGAGCGTCTTGAAGATGCGGTTGGTCCTCACCACTCCATTCTCCAGCAGCACTCCCGTTGTGGGCACTTCGGGTATGGTGTTCATACTCATCATGCGGTCGGCAGACTCGATGATGAAATTCCTTATCGTGATGTCTTTCACCACTGGAGTGAGCGCAGTGACGGCAAGAGGCGGATTGCGTTGTGCCAATTCCCCCATATACATGCGCGAACCGAGGAGATCCCATGTGAATGCTTCTGCCACGTCTATGAGCCGCACATTGTCGTAGGCGATGTCCCATATTCCACCGCCTCGATTGCGTCTCGTTTTGAATCTGAAGCCTGTGCGTGTGCCGTTGAACACACAATGATGCAGATACACATTCTTTATTCCTGCCGCCGTCTCGCTGCCACAGGTTATGCCGCCATGTCCCTTCTCGGCAAGACAATATCTGATGACGACGTTCTCTGTAGGTCTGCCCACTCTCAAGCCGTCTTCTGCCCTTCCGCTCTTCAGCGTGAAGCAGTCGTCGCCGCAACTGAGAGTGGAATACTCTATCAGCACGTTCTTACACGACGAGATGTCGATGCCGTCGCCACTTGGAACTCCCACGGAATTCACAGTGACACCGCGTATTATGACATTATCACAATATATGGGATTGATGTTCCACAACACGCTGCGTTCAAAGGTGACTCCCTCTACGAGCACATTCTTGCAGTTGATTGGCGCAAACGACTTCGGACGGTAAAAGGTGCGGCCGTCGAGTCCGTCGCAGAGTCTCTCTGCCACAGGCAGCCGATAGTCCACATCTTTCTCCACCACACTGTTGCCGTTGCGCAGAGTCCTCATCTCCACGTCCATCGGCGGACCGGACACCACGCCATGTCCTGTCAGAGCGATGTTCTTCGCTCCGTTGGCATAGATGAAAGCTCCTGCTCCCATAACTTCTATACCCTCATGGCGGGTGAATACTGCTGGCTGATAATCGGCTATCGATGCCGAAAACTCCAGACGAGCACCTTCGGCAAGATAAAGTTCCACGTTGCTCTGCAACTCTACCCTACCCGTCAGCCATCTGCCTTCAGGCACGATGAGTCGTCCGCCGCCCATTGCCGACAGTTCAGCAATCTTGGCATTCAAAGCCTTGGTCACCTTGCCCGCTGAATCCTTGTCGCCATCGCTGATTATCAGACGGTTTGACTTGAACACTGGCCGTTTCACCTGTTTCATCTTGAACGGCAGCTTGCCCAGCGGAGCGATGTCTGCCGGCATAGCCTTGGCACCCACCTGACTCAACCTCACTATGTTGCCGTTTTCCATCAAGTCTGAAATGGCGACAGCTGATGCATATGCCAGTCCGGAGCCAACTTTTGTTTCATCGTCTCTGACGCCTGACGCAAAAGCAGCATCGAGAGAGACGGCAAAAAGTATAGCCGGCAATAATGGTTTCATATCCATAATGTTTCTGAAAATGTTGTTATTCTGTAATTTACAATACCAATACACCCAAAGGTGCATATCTTTTCGACGTTCCATCTTTAGATTTGTAACGCAAAGTACAGAAAAAAGACATTACTTATACAATATTAACCGAAATTTAGTGTTATAATACTAAAAAATGGCGCTCTCAATAGTGTGGTTTTCGCTGCCTGCCAAGCGCGTCACAGGATAAATACAGACTTAAATATAACGATGAACACGATATCATTACTGCTGATCGGCACATTTCTCATAAGCATGCTCACGGGCTTCTGCTTCATACCATTCATTCTGAACTTCTGCAGAAGGAACAAGCTCTACGACATTCCCGACGAACGTAAGGTCCACCATGCGGCAATCCCCCGACTCGGCGGAATTTCCTTCCTGCCAAGCATGCTGCTGGCAGCAATCATAATGCTGCTCACCTACGAGAACATCACGGGCGACCAGAAAATCGTGATAAACCAATGGACGGCAAGCTGCATGATAAGTCTGCTGATAATATATGCCGTGGGCATAGTTGACGACATCGTGGGAGTACAGGCCAAGATAAAGTTCTTGTTCCAGATCATAGCAGCCAGTCTGCTGCCAATCTCAGGCCTATATATCAACAATCTATACGGATTCTGCGGCATCTATGAGATCCCGTTCGCCGTGGGATTCCCTCTCACGGTGCTCTGCATAGCATTCATCGACAACGCCATGAACCTCATCGACGGCATCGACGGACTGGCAGCAGGGCTCGCATTCATAGCATTGGGAGGATTCCTCTATGGTTTCTATTGCATAGAACTGTATATCTACTGCATTCTCATCGCCGGACTGATGGGAATCCTGTTGGCCTACATGTACTACAACATCTTCGGCAATCCAGAAAAGGGACTGAAGATTTTCATGGGCGATTCGGGAAGCCTCACCATCGGCTTCATGCTCAGCTTCTTCACCATCAAATTTGCAATGAGCCGTCCCGACCTCATTCCATGCGGCAAATACGGCATCACGCTGTTCTGCAGCGATATGCCATACGAGAAAGTGTGTCTCGCCTTTGCATACAGTCTGATGATAGTGCCCACCTTCGATGTGTTCCGCGTGATAATCGTAAGAATGAAACACCACACGCCGATTTTCAATCCTGACAAGAGACACATACACCACAAGTTCCTTGCCATCGGCCTGAACCAGCATCAGACTCTCGTTTCGATACTCTCACTGCAGCTGGCATACATCATCATCAATCTGGCAATGATTCCATACGTATGCATCTCGCTGATCGTGCTTATCGACATTATCCTCTTCATCGCCATAAATATGGTGATGACAAGGATCATAAACAAGAAGCAGGCAGCAAAGAACTGACGCTGAATTCATTTATCCCAAATCGGTCATTAGGCCGTTTATTGTATTTTTTAATTACTGCTTGCAGTCTTTTGTTTTTTATAAGGCGTCTTTTGTCTGTTTTTAATTCGCAATAGCTCGCTATTACTCATTAAAAGCCAAACAAAATCCACCCTTCTAAAAGAACAAAATCCAAGCAAGCCCTAACGACCGATTCGGGTTTATTCTTTTTCACCGTCACTTGCCTTGTCGCTTTTCGACAGCATACGACGGTATTGATGTATCTTGAACGCACTGATACACTCTGACACACCATAAAACAGCAGACACCATCCGATGATGAGCAATGGCAGTCCTGCCGACTCCATCGGCTTCACCATAACAAATATACCAGTGAGCAATATCAGCGAAGGACACACCCAATACCACATCGGCAGACGTGCGAACTTGCGGGCCTGGATAAGCACAAGAAACTGATTGAGGGCTCCGAGCAGCAATATGCCGCTGAGCACATACATCAGCGATGTGACAAAAGCTCCCGGCATAAGCGCCAATATGAAACCGAGAATCACGCTGCCCAAACCAACGATAGGGAATGCCGGTCTGCCGCCGACGAGGAGTCTGCCGTTGGAATCGTAAACCTCATTGTCGGCACTGTGCATACGGGCATTGAAATACACAACGCATGATATGACGCCGGAGATGAGGAAAAGCACACCGATGGCTATCGTAATGCCTTTCACCGCACTGTCCGGATTCTTGATTAGCATTCCGCCAACAACAATGGCACAGATGGCACGGAACACTGAACTCTGCAAAATCTTCATAATCGTTTCCTTTCTTATTATTGTTTCCAAACGCAAAGTTAGCGATTTTATTCCATTAAGCCTAATCTTTTACTGTTGACAAGTGAGTAAATACACAATATACCATTCTTCGGTTATCGTTTTATAGTATGAAATGAATAAACCTGCTCCTTACATTTGGCAAGTTTCAAACTATATTTCCTGACCTTGATTTTTCCCCCACAGCGTGGGGAACATCACCCCCCAATGTGGGGTTTCATTCCCCACGTTAGGGGGATATAAGCTGGTGGGTCAACTTTACGAAAAATTGGTGGGTTTAAATTTGCTTATTACATGAGTTTTTATCTGACATATGTAATACGTTTGCCCAATAAGTTAATGTTGTAGTACCCATATTCATGTATTACAGGATTCTGCCAACGCATGCAATTCCTATCGTCAGAATTACTCACATCCGACAAATCCTTTCATCAGCAAATCATCCAGATGATTGGCTGACAGTTGCCAGGTGGTTAACTTTCTGTTTGTCAGAATATTACGACAAAAAAAACAGATGGTCTGACATTTTTTTTGCAAATCTCGGTTATCCTGAAAATCAAGCGATATTTACAACTTTTACTCATATCTATCATCAAAAATTAATTCCTCCAACGGGTATCATATACAAAAAATAACCTCAGCAATAAATGATAGTTTTCATATGTCTATGCATGATTTAGGTATAGGTATCACTATTGACGACAAGGTCGGGGATAAAATTAGAATTGCGATATTAATATTTACCATTGCTCTTAATTAGTGTTACAGAATAGACAACATTCTTTTTTGAGAAAGACTCATATAAGAATTCTTCCTACTGTAAAACATATATCACTGATATTTGATTAGCTCCTGCCACGAACTTTGTCGGGTAAATAATATCCGAGCTATATGACTCACTGAAGACAAGGAAACAAAAGATATATCAAAAAAACAGACTCAAAGCATTGTAATTCACATAAAATGTGTAAGTTTGCAAATATAATAACCTGTAAACGCCATCG
>ERZ772863.753-NODE-753-length-33894-cov-3.614498_pt1 | contig 33894 bp, 28 predicted proteins | sample MGYA00512134_ERZ772863 | MGnify/ENA primary metagenome ERZ772863 (study PRJEB29015, sample SAMEA2737659) | human gut metagenome | biome: human gut; feature: human-associated habitat; material: faeces | place: China | collected 2012 ...
CCCAAATACGAATACCGACCATGCCGATCATGCCGTACAGCAGGGTGGTCACGCCACCGAGCACGCCAGCCGGAATGGTGTTGATGATGGCACCGAACTTCGGGCACAGGCTCAGAATCAGCGCGAACGCGGCGGCGCACCAGTATGCGGCGGTCGAGTAGACCTTGGTGGCAGCCATCACGCCGATGTTCTCACCGTACGTGGTGGTGCCGGAACCGCCGCCGAAGCCGGCGATGGTGGTGCCGAGACCGTCTGCGAACAGCGCGGTGCCGATCTGGTCATCATAGTCGCGGCCGGTCATCTGGGAGACGGACTTGACGTGGCCGACGTTTTCGGCGACGAGCACGAGCACGACTGGGATGAACATCGGCAGGATGGTGAAGTCGACCTGCGGCAGACGGAATTCCGGCAGGCCGATCCATGCGGCCTTGCCGATGGCGGAGAAGTCGACCTGGCCACGGAAGCAGGCGTACGCATAGCCGATGATCACGCCGATGAGGATGTTGAGTCGGCCGAGCAGACCCTTGAACAACACGGCGACGAGCAGCACGGCCACGAGGGTGACGATGGCGGTGTCGGGAGCGACCTTGAAGTTGTTCCACACGCTCGGAGCCAGGTTGAAGCCGATGATGGCCACAATGGCACCGTTGACCACCGGCGGCATGATGATGTCGATCCACTTGGCGCCCGCGTAATGGACGAGCACGCCGATCAGGGCCAGCAGGATGCCGGTGACCATGATGCCGAAGGACGCGACAGCGAGGCCCTTGTGGGCGCTGGCCACGGCGGCGATCGGCGCGATGAAGCCGAAGGACGAACCCAAGTAGCTCGGCAGCACGTTCTTGTTGATCAGCAGGAACAGCGCGGTCGACATGGCCGTGAAGAACAAGGTGGTGGACGGGTCGAAACCGGTCAGAATCGGCACCAGGAACGTGGCGCCGAACATGGCGATGACATGCTGTGCGCCGATTTCGGCGGTGCGCGGCCAAGTCAGGCGCTCGTCAGGCTCAACGACTTCGCCCGGCTTCAGCGTCTTGCCGTCACCGTGGACCTGCCACGTGAACAGATTGGACATGCGATTGTCTCCTTAACTCTCTTGCGCGGCAAGCAAAAACGCGCCGCGTGTCACAGCCATTGTAGTGGGGCGTGGACACGGGCGCGTTGCGCACGCAAGATGGGGGGGCATCAATCGTCGATATCAGCCAATCTGATCATGCAATCAACAGACCAACACACATCACAGGTGACGGTCAACCGCATGAACAACGTCCACCAAATCGCCATTCGACAGCACTGGACGTTTGAATTCGCGCCAATCGTCCACTTTCACCACCCAACGATTTTCCGCCTCATCGAATACCGGCCGCGCGGTCTGCTCCCAACGGAACCGCTTATACGTACGCCCGGTCGCCGGATCACGGCGCGAATAATGGAAGCACGTACAATTAGTGATCTTCCATTCGTCGGACGCCGCACGGCGCATAAACTCCTCGTCGGACAGGTCCTCCAAAGTGAGCATAAGCGCCAGCATGAGGTCGCCGTGACTGACCATCACCACGGATTCCGCGTCCGACTTGCGGTTCAGGGATGTGAGCAGATTATGCACGCGGTTTTCGGCCACATCGGCGATCGATTCGCCCGCCGGCGGACGCCAATACAGCGGATCAGTGTTCTTGAACATCCAGTTACGCGCGTAATTGGTTTTGAAATCGTCTTTCGTGATGGTATTGATCTCACCCCAGGAGCGTTCGCGCAGCACGCGTGTCTCCTCCCATTTCGCCTTAGGCAGGGCCATCGTGGCAGCCGTCTCACGTGTGCGCACGTACGGCGAGACGAGGTAGCGGTCGAACAACGGCTGCTGTGAGACCAGCCAGCGGCCGATGCAGTCCGCCTGCTTGCGGCCGGTGGCCGTAAGCCTCCACGAACGGTCGGGCACGGTGACGTTATCCTGCGTATACAGCGAGTTGTCACCCTGTTCACCGGCACTGATAATCACGTTCGCTTCGGATTCGCCATGTCGAATCACATACAAATCAAGGGGCATTCCCATATTCGTTTATTCCTTTACTTTCATCCACACATCCTGCGCGCGTTTCCGTTCTGCCGTTCATTCGGCCGGCGCGCATCATCATTGAATGCTTTCACCGTAGTCGATTCGAACGTATGCCACACGCGAAACCACATCGATTTCACGATTGGCACAACCGAAGTTCGAGATGTCGTTACGTCTGGTTCACCGCATCGCCCGCGACACGCCGGGGCGCTACTACTCCGGCCAGATGCCGTTCTGTGAGTACTTGGCGCGGTACTCCCCCGGTGTCATGCCGCTATGTTTCTTGAAGACTTTCGTGAAATGGCTTTGCGACCGGTATGCGAGGATCTGCGCAATCTCATTGAAGCTGTATTCCGAATATTTCAGCATGTTTTCGGCGGCTTCCATACGTTTGTCGGTAATGTATTGCGACAATGACGTTCCCGTTTCGCGTGCGAACAGTTCCGACAGATACGTGGGATTCAAATGCACGTGCTGTGCCAGAATCGCGACAGTGATTTTCTCATGCAGATGGTAGTGGATGTAGTCCATGCATTCGTTGACGGCTTTGGAATGGGTGTCGGTTTTCTGCATGTCGGCCATGGCCCAGGTGAAGAAGGTCATCATGTCGGTATGCAGTCGGCGCACGTCTTCCGGGGTCTTGCAATTGTCAAGATCCTGAATGTACAGGTCGGAAGCGTTGTAGGCGTCTTCCTCATCCATGCCACCTTCGATGGCGAAGCGTGTGGCCAAGGTGATGGTGGTGACGAAACGGTATTTCGCATTTTTCAGAGGATCGTCTGACAGATGCCCGTACAGTCCGGAATCCCACAGTTTCGCACTTTCAGAAATGGCATTGATGTCGCCGGAGCGCATCATGTCATACTGCTTCATTTCCTCAACGTAGCGATGGTGGCGTACCCGATCCTCACGTGAAAGAAAGTCCAGATACCCCAGCTTCGCCTCATCGACAATCGCCATTGCTCCCCTGCCGTTTTGTAACTACCTTCTTTCAAGGATATCTCCATTGCTCACAAAACTGATCTGTTTTGCTTAGAAGTAGGTGCTCCAGCCGAGTTTGACGGCTAGGATGATGCCGGTGAGCACGGCGGCGGCACGCATGATGTTTTCGGGAATATGCCGGGTTACGGGAGGTGCGATGGCACTGCCGATGATACATCCGATGCACATTATGATGGCGAACGGCCAATACACGGATCCACGAATGATGAACATGATCGCAGCGGAAATATTCGCGCCGAAACCGACCACCGTTTTCAACGCATTAATCTGATGGAACGGACCGATCTTACCCAAGTCGAGAATCGCCAAGGCAAGCGTGCCTGCTGCGGCACCGAAATATCCGGAATAAATGCCGACAAAACTTACGCCAAGCCACAACCACCATGGGTCATGCAGTTTGCCATCATCGGTTTTGTTGGCGATCTGCGCAGCCCTTTCGCCTTGCTGCGATTGAGGAAGCGCTTGCGCGACGGCATCTCGCGCAGCAGCTTTTTTCCGAGGATTGATAGCGATGATTAACGCGCTGAACAGGATCAGCGGCGGCACCGCGAATTCGAAGACCTTCGCCGGCAGTTCCAGTAGCAACAGTCCGCCGATGATGCCGCCGGCCAATCCGATGCAGGCGTAGACGGCCACGCGCACGCCTTGGCCTTTGAGCTCCTTTCGGGCGGAAAGCAGTCCGCCGATGCCCGTACCGCACACGCCCACCGTGTTCGTGGTGTTGGACAGCACAGGCGGAATGCCGAACGCCAGCAACGCCGGATAGGATATCAGCGAGGATGCGCCGACCGCGTATCCAACGAATCCCGCCCCGATGCCAGCTGCGAGCACCAGCAGCAATGTGGTGATGGACACTCCCGCGATCATGACCGTTTCTCCCGATTCCCCGACTGATATGGCAACGGGAGCCAAGCGTAATGGCTTGGCTCCCGAAAATATCGGTTTTGTTCAGAACGTGGCTGACTGCCGCATTTGAACTATCGTTGTTCAGTGATTGCGCTTGGCAATCAGCGACTCGGTCCAGTAGGCGGCGAGCGGGATCAGCGCCCACTGCAAGGCGAGTCCCGGCAGACCGGCGGCCAGGTCGCTCGTCCATGTTGCGGCGACCGCCTTGCTTGAGCCGAACGCGAACACAGCGATCGCAGTGGCCGCGGTCAGCACCACACGGCCGGCCAGCTGAGCGATGACCACCTTCGCAAGACTCGGCAGCTTGATTTCGCGCAGCAGACCGGCCACAAGACCATACGCGCACAATTCCACCATCATCAGCGGCAGCATCGCCAGCATCGGCATGCCGGACAGCAGGAAGCTGGCGAGCGGCGCGGCGGCTCCTGCGATGGCGCCGACGGCAGGACCAGCAATCAGGCCGACAAAGATGATCGGCAGATGCATCGGCAGAAACGCTACGCCAAGCATGGTGCCCTGCCCGGAAACGGCACCGATGACATGGAACAGCTGCGGCAATGCGACCGCGGCCACAATGGCCAACACGGTGGCCGCGGCTTTGGTGCTCAGGCTCAGCTTCGGCAGGTCGGTACGATGCAAAGCGCGCACGGACATAGTTGCAGAATCAGACATATTCATTCTCCTTTTGTTTTCTTCTCTTCAATGATCGTCATACGTTATCCGGCAATGCAGTGTCGACGATCATGTCGGCAGCCGATTCGGTTCCGGTCTCTTCGAAATAACGGTTTTCCAACGGAATCCACTCGTCGACGAAACGTCGCAGCATGCGCGGATTACGTTGCTCGAGCCGACGCAGTTGCTCAGCAGGCGTAATCGCAAGACAGATCATGCAATCGTAGTACCCGCGCAGATCGGGATGCATGCTGTAGCTGCCTTCCACGATGGTCAACCGAGCCGGTTCGACGGTACGAGAGACCGCGAAATCGCCCGAATGACAATCCCATGGACGGTATTGCACGGTTTTTCCGGCGAAAAGCGGAGCCAATACTTCCGTTTCGAACCGTTCGCGGTCCACGTTCCCGCCGGGTTGCGCGAATCGTTCCGGCGTGCGCTGCTCGGGACGTAGAAAAAAATCGTCCATATGCAGCACGTTGCCGCCGAAACGCTTGTTGACGGTTGCGGCGAGCATGGTTTTGCCGGATGCGCATGGCCCGTCTATCGCAACGAGCACATGGTCGCGTTCGGCAAGCAGCGCTTCAATATGGGCGCTTACGACACCGCCTGTTCCCGCCGGTTTCGTGGTCATTACGGACACTGTCAGTCGAGCACGGTCAGACGGTATGAGCGTGAGCCGATGCCGAGTTCTTCGGCGTATTCGAGCGTGTGTTCGCCGTGGCGGGATGCGATGCGTTCGGTGACGGAAGCTCCGTCGGGGGCAACGTGGATAAGGTCCACGCATGCCTGATCGAGCGCCACCGGGTCAAGCGATGACAACACGCCGATATCGTGCATGTCTGGTTCGGATGGGATAGGTAAGCAGTCGCAGTCCACGGACAGGCGGTTCATGACGTTCAGATACATCATGTTGCCATGCATGTGGCTGATCACTGCTTCGTTGGCTTCGGCCATCGATTCGAGGAAGTCATCTTGGTCGGTTTCCACCCAGTGGTCGGTGGCCACGCCCGCGGAATGGATCCAGCGTTTGCCGTTCGACGATGCGATGCCGATGGACACGTTTTTGAGCGCGCCACCGAAGCCGCCCATCGGATGCCCCTTGAAATGCGAGAGCACGAAAATGGAATCATAGTCGTCGATATGCTTGCCGACGATGTCATAGGCGATATGACGGTGCTTGGCTACCGGAATTTCGATTTCACCGCCCATGTCCATGATTTGGATCGGTGCGATATCCGCGTATCCACGTTCCTTGAACACGGCAAGGCTTTTTTCGGGAGTCTCACGATTGCCGTCATATGCCGTGGCGCATTCAACCAATGTTCCACCAATCTCCTGCACCAAATCCTTGACCAGCGCAGGATTCAGATTATTGGATTTTTCGGATTCTCCGGAATGGATTTTGATGGCGACCTTACCTTCCGTCTTGGCTCCCAACGCATGGTACGCGACAACCAGGCTTTCCGGCGTAATCGCGGGAGTGAAGAACACCTCGGGAGCCGACGCATCATCTGTACGATGCTCCAATTCCTGCGCTTTCGCAATATCGAAATCAGTCATAATCCTCCTCGATTCTGCTCACTTCAGCATAACCGATTTCAGATTATCAAGCTCAAGTTTGGTTTAACCAAACCGACACTCCTGTCATTTCAACCATTCCATCGGAACAGCGCAAGACCATGTCCATGTCTTAACCCGAACTCATTGCGTTTACATGTTGACTGCTACGCTTACCGAGTTCTCACGATTCGCCAAAAGAATGTCGAAGGCGTTGACGTACCGCGCGATAATCATTAAAGAAAGGAACATCATGGCGGAACTTGTTACGATGGCACTGTTCTGTGCGGCTTTGATCGCCTGCATCATAACCAACATATCCATCGTTCCCGCACTGCTGGCCGGCGTGGTCATGTTCCTCATCCACGGAAAACTCACTGGTCACAGGTTTACAACCATGCTTTCCAAAGGATTCGCCTCCGTACGCGCCGCAAGCATTGTGGTGGTGACGTTCGTGCTGATTGGTCTGCTGACCACGCTATGGCGCGCCGCCGGCACCGTGCCGTTCATCGTGGCGAACACTTCCAGCCTAGTGCGTCCGCATGTGGTGATTCTGCTCGCCTTCCTGCTCAACTGCCTCATGTCACTGCTGACCGGCTCATCGTTTGCCACGGCCGCCACCATGGGTGTCATCACCATGACGCTCGGCACGTCCATGCAGATTTCGCCAGTATTCCTTGGCGGTGCGATTCTGTCGGGCGCCTATTTCGGCGACCGCTGCTCCCCTGTTTCCACCAGCGCGCAATTGGTCAAAACACTCACACATACGAATATTTTCGACAATATCGTACTGATGTTGAAAACATCCATTGTTCCGTTCATCATCACGTGTGCGATTTATGCTGTGTTGGCTTTGTGCACGCACCCTTCCGCAGGTTCCATGGATATTGCGGGTTTGTTCTCAAGCGCGTTCGATCTTCATTGGGTTACCGTTATTCCCGCGTTGGTGCTTGTGGTGCTTGCGATCGCCCGAGTGGATGTGCGCATTACGATGGGCGCGAGTATTCTCACTGCATTGCCGATTTGCGTGTTGGTGCAGCATATGGATTGGCTGGAGATCGGCCGCGCTTTGGTGTTCGGTTTTCATTGTTCGAACGCTCAGGTGGCATCGTTGATTGATGGCGGCGGCATTGTTTCGATGATCAAGGTAATGCTGATTGTCTGCATTTCCTCGTCGTATTCCGGTATTTTCCATGAAACGGGATTGTTGGATGGCGCGCATCGGCTTATCGCTTCGATGGCGGAACGCATCAGCGTGTTTGGTGCGACTTTGGTCACGTCTGTGGTTGCGAGCGCGGTCGCCTGCAATCAGACGTTGTCGATTATGTTGACTGATCAGTTGTGTGGCAATTTGGAAAATGACGAGCAGCGTAGGGTCATTGATTTGGAGGATACCGCTGTTGTGGTGGCTCCGTTGATTCCATGGTCGATTGCCGGTGCGGTGCCGCTCGCTTCGGTGGGAGCGCCCACGTCCAGTCTGACATTGGCGGTGTTCCTGTACCTGCTGCCGATCGCGCATTGGATTTCAGTATCGTTGGCACGGCGCTGAAGTCATCGCTTTCCGCACCATACCGATGTCCGAACCGGCCGGAACACTTGAGACACGTGATTGATTTTTGCAAAAAATGGTGGGCTCGCATAGCCACCAAGGAAATGGTTTTCGTCGGCATCGTCACTTTGGCTGCCTCACTAGTGGCTTCGTGGCTTAAACAGTTTCCGGGATTCAGTCTGTTCGGCGCGCTGATCATCGCATTGCTCATCGGCATGGCGGCCCAGTTTCCGATTCGCAAATGGTATTCCAGCCGTTCCGCGGAGCACAGGTCCGGCGTGAAGGACGCAGCAGGACTTATTTCCAATAAACTGTTGCGTCTGGGAATCATTCTGCTCGGATTCAAGCTCAATCTGACCGTATTGTTCACCCAAGGCATCAAGTGTCTGCCCATCGCGGCCGTGGTCGTGACACTCACCATCGTGGTGTGCTACGCCATCGCCCGCAAATTTGGCGTCGACCCGCAACTCGCCATTCTGGTGGCGGGCGGCACCGGCATTTGCGGTGCGGCCGCCGTCATGGGATTGTCTGGCTCCATCAAAGTACCGCCGGAAAAAGAGGATGAAAAAGCCAACAACGAAGTGATGGCCGTGGCCATCATCGCCATCATGGGCACCATCTTCGCGTTACTGGAAATCGCCCTTGGACCATTGACCGGTTTGAGTAAGACACAGCTGGGCATTACCGCCGGAGCTTCCTTGCACGAAATCGCCCATGCCGTGGCGGCCGGCGACGCGTTTGGCGCGGTGGACATCGCAACCATCATGAAACTGTCGCGAGTACTGATGCTGGTGTTCGCAGCCATCGTCATCGCCGTTTGGTGGGATAAAAACCATTCCGAAATGCCGGCGGACGGTAAACGCAAAGTGTCGTTCCCATGGTTCATGCTCGGTTTCATCGGCGCTTCCATCATCGGCACGTTCGTGCCGTTTATCGGTGCCATCGCACCGAATCTGGTCGATTTCGCGTACATCGTGCTCGGCATGGCCATGGCCGCGCTTGGCATCAACGTGAATTTCAGCGCCATCGCCAAGAAAGGACAGAAGGCGTTCCTCGCCAGTTTCATCACGTCTGTGCTGCTTATGTGCTTTGCGGCCGGAGTCTCAGCGCTGTTCTTCTAATCGGTCTTGCGAACCCGATCGCCTAGGATATGGACGGGCGACCGGGTTCGCAAACGCGATGTTTCCCGACGGCCCACACCCCGATTCCGCCATTCGTATCCCCTCTTACGCTTCCATCCGTCATGGCGTCATATTCTCTGATGTCATAATCGTCGACGTTTTTCCGGGAAACTTTAGACGCGCGTATGGAAGCAACACGAGGGAGAATCGTCATTGCGCTTTGGACGCCTGTCTGTCCACCCAATTCTCGGCCACATCGATGGCCTCATCGAGCGTGACTTTGGCTGCCTTGTAGTACTTGGAATCCTTGATATTGCTGTTTTCAATGAGTTTTTGACCGGAATCCACAGCTTTGGACAATGCGGACAGCAGTTTACGGCCAGTCAACGTCAGTGTTTCGTCCTTGCCAAGCTTGTTGACCAATTTGTCCGCCTTGTCGAGCGACTGCTGCAGTTCCTTCTTCGATTCATCCAACGATTCCGTGGCGGAAGAACCGTTCGAAGGAACGTCGAGCAATTGCCCCGATGACGTATTGGACTGAGTATTGGAGGATGGTCCGTTCGTTGTCGTGCCGTCCGAATCGTTCCGCGAATCCTGCAGCGCATTCGTGCCGTTCTTCTCCTGGATGTCCTTCAGGCTGTTATTCAGGGAGTCCGTGGCGCTGTCTAGTGTTTTGGCGATGAGATTGAGCTGCGTGATGGTGGCGTCCGCCTTACAGCCTTCCGTATCGACCGTGTTCTCTGCGCTGGTGGCCGCGTCCGCGAACGCGTCGATGATGTCGTTCACGCCGAGCGCACCACGGATCAATTTCTGCAGCTCGCTACCGTTTTCGGATGTGTCGAGCACGGCCTTACGGGCCGAGCTGAATTCCGCAAGCGATTGCCGGCATGTGTCCAACGCCTCCTGCCGTTTGTTGTGGTAGACGTACACTCCTGCGCCGCATGCCACAGTGAGCGCCACGACCACGGAAAGGACAATCGGCCAGGTTTTGCGGGGATTGGAAGGCTGTTCAACGGCCTGATACTGATAATCCATATGCGTCCTCCCCTTGCGAATCGACGGATGTCATCGTTCTTCGTCTTGTTAACCTCGCCTATTTTACGAGTCCGAAGATGGGAAAAACCTGAATGGACATCCCACGCACACCAACGAAGCGGGGTCGGGTCGGCATACCATACGCGGAATCATGCACATCGTCGACGTGCGTGAATCCGCCCATGCCGGCGACCACGGGAATGCCTTGCAACAGCCACAGCGCCGTGATCGTCGAAATGATGATCACGCTGGCTCCACGGATGAAGCCCCACAGCCGCATCAAGGTCACCATCCGCATGACCTATGGCTTCCACCACGTCAGCAGCCTCATCGCGCTCATCATGCTCCGCTGCGGCGGACTCGACATACACCTACCACAACCAAGAACCTAACCCACGAAAACAGCAGAAGCCCCTCAATTCTTCAATTCCACTACAAAGGTCACATCACGGCATACGCACGCCGACGCGCGTATGCGTGCACGACTCCAGCAACGAGCCGTACCCGCCGTTAGATGGCAGGCTTCAGTATCGTGACGCCATGCGTTAGCGTCACCATGCAACGAGAGGAACACACTATTCAATAGTATATCATGAAGACGTGACGTTGCCCTTGCGCAGGTGCCGTAAGACTCCGCGGACAAAGCAATGAGGCTTCCCCCGCGAGAAGGGAAGCCTCATATTCCATTCATTCTATTCAGCGATGATGGCGCCTAATCACCGATCATCCTTTGGGAACAGCGCGTCGAAGGCATGTTCCATCACGGACTTACGGCGGATCACACCGACGAGTCTGCCATCGCCATCCACCACCGGCAGTTTCTTGAACTGCTTCTTGGCGAGGATTCGGGCCACCTCTCCGACATGCTGGTCCAGAAACGGTTGATTTTACTGTGCTCAATCCGGATACATACAACGTCGCCAAGGCTCAGGGAACCGCCGCCTTCCCCATCAGTGGAATATCCAAAATAGACAACAGGGACGGCGGCACGACGTTCAATGGCGAGGTCCGCGCCGTGGCAGATGGATTCAAGCCATCTGATGGACAGCAAATCAAGATTTCCCTAGTACTGCGTAACGCACAGAACGCAATCATCTATGGAGATATCGCATTCGTGGATTGGCCGGGCAATGGCCGATCCACGCCATTCTCGATTACCGTCTACGATCTGCCGAAGTATGTGTCTTACGATCTGTATGCGCAAATCTGGTAGTTGACTTTACGTCTGGCAGATGGCCGTCAGGTGCCTGTCAGGCCGCTGTTCGCGTCACCTGCGCACTGACGTTACGGCGCGCCTGGCCGAACAGATAGATGCCGAGGGGCAGGGTCAGAACACCGCCGATGATGAACACCAGCGAAATCGGGATCACGTCGGCCAGTGGCGCGAAGATCAACATGCCGAGCGGCATTCCGAGCGAGCTCAGGGTGGTGTCAAGGCCGAATACACGGCCCACCATCCTCTCATCGGCCTCGGTCTGGATGATGGTGCGCATCGGGCCCACGCAGATGGCCGAAGCCAAACCGTTCACCACATCAATCAGCAAATACGCCAGCAGATTGTGAACCACGCCAAGACCAACGACGGAGACGCCCACCAGAGCGATGCCGAAGGCGACCACGCGCATGTTGTTGCGGATGAGCTTGGCACCGATGGTAGACATCAGCGCGCCGCCGAGCAGCATACCGATGCTCCATCCCAGCTCGTTGGCGGCGAGTTTATCGGAGGCGGTGGTCAGGTTGATGAATCCGAGATTCAAATCGATGCCCTCATATTCGCGGGTCATGAGCAACAGCGTAAGGTTCATCGGCGCCACGGCCACGAAGCACACCAAGGCGCCACCGAGCACCACGTTGCGCAGGTTCGCCCGGCGCCATGTGTAGCTGAAACCATCTTTCAAGTCAGCAAACACACGACGGACGCTGGCAATCAGCGAACGATCAGCATTGGCATCCGACATCGGTTCGAGTGTGGGTTGCCCGCTATTCTCCGCTTCAGCCATACGCCTCGCAACATGTTCCGCGCTCTTCTTCGGCGCTTTGATCAACGCCACAAAGCCGACGCCGATAATGGCCGTGGTCACATCGACTAACAGAATCGACCACAGCGGCACTGTGTTGATAAGCACAGCAGCCACCGCAGGTGCCACAATCGTATTCGCCGAATTAATCACGCCGTATATTGAGTTGACGCGCAATAGTTTGCCCGAGGGAACAACATCCGGTATGAACGACTGCACAGCGGGCGTCTGCACCCCGCCTCCCGCCGAACGAATGAACAGCACCACGAAAATCATGGTCAGACTCGCCCATCCCATCGCGAAGCTCAGCGACAGCACGACGGTGACCACAGCAATCACCATATCCGGCAGCATAATCAGCAACTTGCGACTGTGACGGTCGGCCCAGGAGCCGCCGAAGATCGAGACCACGGCCTGCGGCACCACGCCGAACAGAGTGGCCAGCAGCATCGCCGAACCGGTTCTGGTCTGCAATACGATCCACCACCAGATGGCATACTGCACGATGCTGGAGCCCAACAGCGAGAACGCCTGGCCGGTGAGTAGAAGCACTACACGGCGGATCCACGCACGCTCGGATTCCCCGTTGGCCACTGCTGCGGCATAGGCGGCACCGGGTTTGTTCGCGCTATGGACCGCTGCGCGCGCATTCGCATTGTCATCGCCGGAAACCTCGGGTGTTTCGCGCACAGTTGGTTCAGTTGTTGTACTACTAGAAGACATACGAGTGTTCTCAATTCTTCAATTCCACTACAAAGGTCACATCACGGCATACGCACGCCGACGCGCGTATGCGTGCACGACTCCAGCAACGAGCCGTACCCGCCGTTAGATGGCAGGCTTCAGTATCGTGACGCCATGCGTTAGCGTCACCATGCAACGAGAGGAACACACTATTCAATAGTATATCATGAAGACGTGACGTTGCCCTTGCGCAGGTGCCGTAAGACTCCGCGGACAAAGCAATGAGGCTTCCCCCGCGAGAAGGGAAGCCTCATATTCCATTCATTCTATTCAGCGATGATGGCGCCTAATCACCGATCATCCTTTGGGAACAGCGCGTCGAAGGCATGTTCCATCACGGACTTACGGCGGATCACACCGACGAGTCTGCCATCGCCATCCACCACCGGCAGTTTCTTGAACTGCTTCTTGGCGAGGATTCGGGCCACCTCTCCGACATGCTGGTCGGGCGTGGCGGCAACGACCTTACGCGTGGCGATGTCCATCACCTTCTTGCCGGAGAGTGCCTGCACCTTGGAGGCCACGGTTTCGTCGTCGAACACCACCATCGTCGAACCGGTGCCGGTGGAAACCGTACGGGATTCATAGGTGGCAATCGATTTCATGACATCGCCGTCGCTGACGAAGCCGACGAGCCTGCCATCGCCGTTCACCACGGGAAGGCTGGAGACGTTGAGGCGGATGAACTCGCGCACCACATGCGTGATGTCATCGCTGTCCAGGCAGCTGTAGGGCTGATCGTCCATGATCCCGCCGATGGACTGTTCCTGGGCCTGCTTGAACAGGGAGGCGGCGGGGGCCACGTATGCGCCGGCGTAGTGATGCTCGGCGGGCTGGCCTTCAGTGGTTTCGGCCGCGACTTCGGCGGAGGCTTGCGCCTCGTAGGCCTTGGCGTTGCGTGCGGCCTTCTCCTTGGCACGGCTGGTGACGGTGAAGATGCAGATGATCAGGGCGACCAGCGAGATGGCGGCGCACAGCAGGTAGGAGAACGCGATGCCGCTGGCCGTGGCGGACTTCACACCCTGGGACATGTGCGAGGCGGTCACGGATGTTTCTGCGGTGACCAGAAGCGAGGTCGCAATGGCTGCCGCGATCTGACGGCCGGTGTTGGCGATGGCGTTGCCATGGGCGATCATGTCGTTCGGCAAAGCGTTGATGCCCCAAGTGTTGATCGGCATGTTGGCGATAGCCTGACCGGATGCCTGCAATGCGCAGAGCACGGCGACAAACAGCACTGATGTCCTGGTGCTGATGGTGCCGAGAAGACCAAGAGAGATGGTCATGAGCGCAAGGCCGCCGATACCCACGCCTCGCGGGCCGAATTTGTCGAATGCGGCACCGGCGACCGGACTCAGGATGATGCCGACCGCCGCGGCGGGCAACATGACCATGCCAGTGACGGTGGCGGATTGGCCGAGCACATTCTGGATGAAGATAGGCAACGTCACGTTGGTTGCGGCGACTGCGGCGTTGATCAGAGTGACCAGAATCGCGGAGTTGCGGAAGTTGCGGGTGGCAAGGGTGTCAACGCGCAACAATGGCTCATCGAGCTTGACTTGCTTGTATACGAATGCGACGAAGGCCACAAGACCAACGACGATTGAGGTAATGACGACCGGACTGGCCCATCCCATCGTGGAAGCGGACGAGAAGCCATAGAGCAGGCCACCGAACGCGATGGTCGAAAGGACCACGGACAGGATGTTGAGCTTTGGGTTCTTCAACTCGCTGACGTTCTTGAGCATCATCGTGCCTCCGACAAGGATGACCAGTGCCACGACTGCGATGCCAATGAACATCGGGCGCCATCCGAAACTGTCAATCACCAGACCACCGACAACCGGGCCGATAGCCGGGCCGGCGGCCATGACGATACCGGCCATGCCCATGGCGGTGCCGCGCTTATCCGGCGGATAGACGAGCATCGGCACTACGGCGACCAATGGCAACAGCACGCCGGAGCCGACGGATTGCAGTATGCGTCCGACGAGCAACAGCATGAAATTCGGCGCGACGGCACACAGCAGTGTGCCGACCATGAAAGTGGCAAGAGCTCCGGCGAAGAGCTTTCGGGTGGAGAATTTATCAATCAGATAGCCTGAAATCGGCACCATGATGCCCGAGGCCAGCATGTAGACGCTGGTCACCCACTGCACGGTGCCGGTGGTGATATTGAAATCACGCATCAGTGCCGGCAAGGCCGGTGACATGACGGTCTGGTTGAGCAGCGCGATGAATGAGCCGACGACGATCACACCCACAACGATGAATCGGGTGTGCGGATCAATAGGCTTTACGGAACTGGCGGCGGACCCGAGTTCCGCGGTTTTCTGTGAGGTCACAGCATTTCCTTCTGTTGGTAACGGCATGTGTGGGCGATCCGGCCCCATGCTTGTGTCAAGACGCGAGGACACCGATGAGTCCGGGGTAAAGGAAAAGCCGCCATCCGTTCCGCATTCATATACGGCAAACGATTCGCGGCTTTGCGTAAGTTGATGGCTATGGTGAGCGATTCATGCGACGTCGACTGCGGATGGGCCATCGGTACATCCCGGCATAAGGCGTGTCCCCGCTACACCAGCATCGAGAATAGGGCCATTTGTGGATTGGCAAACAGAACATTGCCGATGAACGACCCACGGCAGGCGCGTGCGATGAACATCGCGTAGCGATACAGGTTCATGGCATCTCCTTGATGGGTTTTCGTACGGCAGGTATCGAGAAGCCTATCATCATTCAAATAGACGGTGAAACCCACGCATGCTCAACAATACACAAAATCTTCACAAGAGGATTGGGCTTACGCATACGCTACGCCTGAATAACGGTCCGGGGATGAATCAGGGGCGAGCTAAGGGTTGCGTCTCGTGTTTCCGTCATGATGTCTGGCAAAATAGTGAAGCTGAACATGCGAGGCATCGACCGGAATCGGAAAGGGACTAATCATGCGAGTTCTCGGCAATATCCTGTGGATCATTCTTGGCGGATTGGCCATCGCAATCGGATGGGCATTGGTGGGACTGATTCTGTGCATCTCCATCATCGGCATCCCGCTCGGCATTCAAGCGTTCAAGATGGCGGGACTCACCCTGACGCCGTTTGGCAAAACCGTGCAATACGGCGGCGGAGTCAGCTCTGCCTTGGCCAACATCCTGTGGGTGGTGCTGGTCGGCTGGTGGATGGCGCTCGGCTATCTGGGAGCCGGCGTACTCAACTGCATCACCATTATCGGTATTCCGTTCGGACTGCAATCGTTCAAGATGGCCAAGCTCGCACTCTGGCCGTTCGGCGCGGAAATCGTCAACCTGTAGATTCCAAATACTACAAAGCCGCCAAAGCAACCCTTGACGAGGCGGTCACCGACGTTAACAATTGGATTGACCAGCAAGCCGCCAAGGCCGAATAATAAAACACACATTATGCTGCCGCAGCAGCCAGTCCTTGCAGAACAATGTCATGACAAAGGCCTGAGAAGACGACTTCTCAGGCCTTATCCGTGCCGCTCCTCAGTCGCTTGTAGCGACAGCTCCCCTCAAAAGAGGGGAGCCAGAGAAACACTTACTTCGAGATGTTGAACTTGAACTCGGCGTCTTACCGGTCTTCTTCGTCCTGCCTTGCCGCGGATATTCAATCGCATCGCAGGGGTGACTTCCTCGATCATTTGACAGACCGACCGACGGTCTGTATGCTTGACGGGGACATGAACGAAAGGCAGGCCATCCGCATGGCGCACGATATGCATTCCGGAGACACCGAACGACGAATCCTCGATTCCGCCCGCAGGCTCTTCGCTGAAAAGGGCTATGAGAAGACGTCCATCCAGGACATCCTGAACGACCTGGGACTGTCCAAGGGCGGGCTCTACCACCACTTCAAATCGAAGGAGGCGATTCTCGACCGGCTGAACGCCGACGAGTGGGCCGTCACCGCGCGTCTTCTCGACAAACTCATCGAGCGCAAGGACATGAGTGCGCTTGAGAAGCTGCGCGTGCTCATCGTTTCCGCCGTGGACGCCCCCGATCATCTGGACCTAGTCCGTTCCCAGCTGGCGCTGCTCAAGGATCCTGCGTTCTTTACGGCGAACATGCGCTTCTGGTCGACGAGACTGCCGGAGTCCTTCCGCTCGCTCATCGATATGGGCGTGCAGGACGGCTCCATTCCCACGGCATACCCCGAGGAGGCGGCGCAACTGCTCTCGCTCCTCGGCAACTACTGGCTCATGCCCTGCTTCTACCCCGCCGATCATGCCGACATGGAACACCGCATCCGCTGCCTCGCCACGATGCTCGACGCCATCGGCGTGCCAGTGTTCGACGAGACGCTCATCCTGCGGACGACCGAAGGTCTCACGGCCCTGACGCCGGAAGAGAGTACAGCGTCCGCATAGGAGACGCGCCCGGGTGCGCCGCATCTTGCACATCCTGACGTCACAGATGTCGAAGCGCTTCCGCACCTTTTTCCTTGGGCGTATTGTTATCACAATAACAGACCGACGGTCGGTTTGTATAAATGGCCGTGGCCAATCACAAGAAAGGAATCCACGATGACGAACGCATACGAACCACAAAGAAGCCAAGCCGCTGATCCTCTTCGCACACGCGACTTCCGCCTGCTCGTCGCGGGTCTCGGCATATCGCTCTTCGCCAACCTTATGCTGCGGTTTGCCATGTCCATGTGGGTGCTTGACGAGACCGGCTCGGCGGCGGCGTTCGCCTCCATTCTTACTGCAAGCATCCTGCCCACGATTCTGCTCTCGCCCCTTGGCGGCGTGATGGCGGATCGTACGAACCGTCGGACCGTCATGGTGGCGCTTGACGCGCTTTCCGCCGTGACGGTGCTCGTCTGCGCGACGATCTTTTCGGCCGCCGGTTTCAATCTGGCGGCGATAGCCGTGATGCAGGTGGTGCTCGCCGTGCTTGACGCGATGGAGACGCCTACGGTGCAGGCGGCGCTGCCGCAGATGTTCCGCTCCCATGGCGAGGATGTGATGCGTCGCGCGATGGCCGTGGTGAACGTAGTGAACCAGACGAGCACGCTCGTTCCCGCCGTGCTCGGCGGCGTGCTGTACGCGGCGGTTGGTGCGATGCCCATGATGGAAATCACGATCGTGGGGTTCGGTGCGGCCGCCGTCGTGGAGTGTTTCATCCGGCTCGGCGCTCCCGACCGCGGCGACGTCGGCCGCGTCACCGCGGTCGACGACCTGCGCGCGGCCGGACGTTTCCTCACCCGCGAACGTCCTCATGTGCTGCATCTGGTGTTGATCTGCGCCGCGCTCAACTTCCTGGTGACGGGGTATGCGGAGGTCGGCTTCCCTTACATGGTGCGGACCGTACTGGGGTTCGGTTCCACGGCGTACGGCCTTGCATATGGTCTCGTGGGAGCATCCGGACTGCTCGGCGCGCTCGTCGGTGGGCGGGTCGCGAGGTCGCTGTCCATGCGGCGATTCCCGATGGCGATCGCCGCCTTCTCGCTCACCATCCTGCCCCAGGCGCTCGCCATGACGATTCCCGCAGGTGGAGTGATGCGACTCGCGGTGCTCACGGCGAGCACCTGCGGAACCATGATCGCCATCACCCTCGCGAACCTCATCGCCGTGCCGGCGATCCAGATGGGCTGTCCCGAGGACATGACCGGCAAGGTGATGTCGCTTGCGCTCTCCGCAAGCATGTGCGCCCAGCCCCTCGGACAGATCGCATACGGCTGGGCGTACAGCGTCTACCCGGCGGGCGCGGTCCTGGCGGTGACGTTCGCCCTGGCCACCGCGATGCTGCCTCCAGTCGCGCACGTAACGCGGCGGTTCTAGGACGGGATTCCATCACCTTCGCTCTGGACAGCTGAGACATCAAAGCCATGTGTGGATATGCAAACGGCCGCCATCAATCATGGTGTGTTGGCCGTTCACGTCATCCCCGTACCGTAGATATGAAAATGACCACTGTAATCGCATATACGACGATGGTGGTCATTGGATCAAGCGCCCCGGCGTCAGGCCTCCACGAGCGGGCGGATGTCGTCCAAGGTGCTGGGGTCGAAGGTCAGCAGATCGTAGTCGGCCTGAAGGTTCGCCCAGAAGTCGGGCGTGGTGTCGAGCGCCTTGCCGAGCCGCCATGCCATGGGGTGGTGATGCGCCGCCTGCCGTTGACGATCTCGCCGATCGGCGACATCGGCGTGCTTTGCCGTACCCGTCGAGGCGGGTGTGGACCTGCCAGACGTCCCAGATATGGTATGCGCCGATGAGTCCGAAGCAATCGGACTTTGATTCGGAAACGGCCTTCATACCGCACTTGTCCATCACACAACCGGACTGGAACATGAACTCGACGATGTCGGCATACGACATCAGGCTGAAACCAGTTTGCCGGGGGCGGCGTATTCGTATGAGTGCCCATACAAGTACGTGGGCGAGATGTCGATGTCGCCGTTGCGCCAAGTCAATAGCAGCCTTCCACGCCTCCTCACAGTGCGCAACCCGGAAGGTCCTTTTTATTGGCGAACTCGACCGGTTTGGTCTATCGCAACAGTCGTTCGTTGAGGATGACAGGAGCGTGTTCGATTGACGGCTGCAACGCATCGAGCTGGTCGGACAGCTTCGACTCGTCGACCACCGGCAGTTCGAGCAGGGATCGTGCGGCCGCGTGCAGGTAGTCGTTCAACGCCTCGATGCGGCCCGGCTCCAGCGGGTAAGCCGGGTCGTTCTCTAAGGTGACGTCCAACGTTTTGCGCAACATCTCATGCTGCGCGCTGCCCATGATGGCCGCGCACTGGTCGCGGAACGTCATACGAGAATTTGCCGGCTGACGTTCGGACAGTACCTGCGGAATCCACGCGCCGCCCTCCCAGTCGGCGCGCATGTCGTTCTTGAACAGCGACATGTTATGGTCGAACAACGGCGCCGGACCCAGAATCCGGCCGGTACGGTTGTCGCGCAGGAACCCGTGGTTGTTGGCGTGACGGTCCTGATTGACGATGAGCGCGTCGAACACTAGCATCGTGCGCATCGACTCGAACGATTCCTTGGACACGGCGCGTGCGGCGGCGAGGATCTCCGGGAACGACGCCAGCTGCGTCGCCACATAGAACGGCACGAACGACACGTCCTTCGAGTTCATCGAACCGCACACCGACGCAAGCTTGCCCTTCCAACGGGCGATGCGGTAGTCGACCGCGTTCACACCGAGCCTGCGCGCCAGCTGCGAGGCGAGATACTCGGAATACGGTTCCAAACCGGCGTTCGCATACCCTTCGGAACCCGCCTTCCACAGTTCCAGCCCACGTCCCGTATGCCGCCACGCCTTCGGAAACTGGCCGTCCGTCGTCCACTCGCTCGACAGGCCGATCGCATGCTTCTCGCTCGACGTATACCCCGTGTAGGCCACGATGGCGAGCGTCTCGTCCAACGGATTGTCATACAGGTTGATGTCCGCGAACTTGAGGTTCTCACCGTCGCGTTCCACCCAGAACGAATCGTTGACCGACAGCCCCTTGCACAGGTCGATGATGCCCAGCGTATCCGCAATGTTCAACCCCGCCTGCGCGAGAACCTGCGTGGCGAACTCACGATTCTTCGGAATCGTGCGCCGCTCCAGCCACGTCGTCAGCTTCGCATTATCCGGCTCCGGAGCCAACGGAAACGGCAGCAACGCGCGCTTCAACTCATCGAACCAGCGGACATGCGCCTCGATCTTGCCCGCCAGCAGGCCCTCGCCATACGACGCATCGAACTGGAGCAGCGGATCATCATAGAGCCGCAGCACGTAACTCGTCATATCCGTCCCCTCCAATCAAGCCCGCTCCAAAGTCATATCGGGCGATTCACATATGAAGAACAACTGTCTACAGTATAGACAAGGGCCTTGGAACGCAACGCTTCCAAGGCCCTCGGCACTAATCGGCAATCACTACTTGGAGACGTTGAATTTAAATTCGACGATATCGCCGTCCTGCATCACGTAGTCGCGGCCTTCCTGGCGTAGCTTGCCTTCCTCCTTGATCTTGACCATGGAACCTTCGGCAGCCACGAAATCGTCGTAGGAGACGATATCGGCCTTGATGAAGCCTTTTTCGAAGTCCGTGTGAATCACGCCGGCAGCCTGCGGAGCGGTATAGCCCTTGTGAATCTGCCATGCGCGCACTTCCTTCTCGCCTGCGGTGAGGAAGGTGGAAAGGCCAAGCGTATCATAGCCGACTCGCGCCAACTGATCCAGGCCGGACTCCTCAAGACCGGCGTCGGCGAGCATTTCGCGCGCGTCGGCCTCATCAAGTTCGGTCAGATCGGCTTCGAACTGCGCATTGAGGAAGATGGCCGGAGCCGGAGCCACGGATGCGGCGAGCTTGGTCTGCATGTCTTTGTTCTGCAGTTCGGCATCGTCCACGTTGAACACGTAGATGAACGGCTTGGCGCTCATCAAGTGCAGATCGTAGACGGAATCCTTGTCGAAACGACCTTCGCGAGCCGCCTTATCAATGGTTTCACCGGCTTCGAGAATGGTCTTCGCCTGCTTGACGGCCTCCATGTAGGCCGGTTCGATCTTCTTGCCGCGCAGATCCTTCTCCAGCTTCGGCAGCGCGTTCTCGATGGTCTGCAGATCGGCGAGGATCAGCTCGGTGTTGATGGTTTCAATGTCGTCGGACGGATCGACCTTGCCGTTGACGTGCACGATATCATCGTCTTCGAAGGCACGCACGACCTCGCAGATCGCGTCGGCTTCGCGAATGTTGGCAAGGAACTTGTTGCCCAGGCCTTCGCCTTCCGAAGCGCCTTTGACGATGCCTGCGATGTCGACGAACGTGACGGTGGCCGGCACGATCTTCTCCGTGTGCGCGAGCTTGGCGAGCACCGGCAGGCGGTCATCCGGCAACGGCACAATGCCGGTGTTCGGTTCGATGGTGGCGAACGGATAGTTTTCCGCCAGCACGTTGTTGCGGGTCAATGCGTTGAACATGGTGGACTTGCCGACGTTCGGCAGTCCGACGATTCCGATAGTAAGAGACATGGTTCCCTAGCTTAGTATTAGGCTTCGATGGCGTCGACTGCTTTGATAACGGCACCACGGAACGCGCTTTCCTCCAACGATGCGACACCCCTGATGGTGGTGCCTCCCGGAGAGCAGACAGCGTCTTTCATGGCACCCGGATGCGTTTCGTTGGCCAAATAGAGCGCGCCCACGCCTTCCACCATTTTGGCAGCCAGACGATACGCGGTAGCACGCTGCAATCCATATTTCACACCGGCATCGCCCAATGCTTCGATGTACATGTCGGTGAAGGCCGGCGCGCAGCCGGCGATGCACATGCCGATGCCCATATGCGCGGTGTCCACGCGTTCAATCAGGCTGATTGACGAAAATAGGCTTTCGAAGGTTTCCGCCTGTTCCTGCGTGAGCGTGTTGTCGATTTCCGTGACCAGCACGCCTTTGCCGACAGCCATCGGCGTGTTCGGAATGGTGCATTGAATGTGTGCCTGTTCGAAAGACGTTCCGAACAGGTCACGGAATTTGTTCAGATCCCAGCCTGCCGCAATGGACACGACGATGGTGTTTGGCTGCGCCAGCTTGTCAACGATCGGTGAAATCACCGCTTCAATCTGATACGGTTTGATGGCGATAACGACCACGTCGGCGGCTTCGGCCACTTGTGCAGCGGTATGCACTGCTTTCGCACCAAGTTTGGCAGCATTGCGTTCCAGCTTGTCATAGTGTGCCGCGCAAGCCACAATGTCGCTGCCGTTGATCGTGCCGGCATTGACCAGGCCTTCGGCGATCGCCTGCGCCATATTGCCGTATCCGATGAATCCGATGGTTGGATTGGCCATGTTTCTTTCCTTTGCTATCGATGCTCGTCGTTGCTGAACGATCGTCAGAACAACTCCGCCAAATCTCCGCGGTTCAATGCTTCATTGAACAGGTGCTTGAACACTGTTGAACCATGCACGCCGTCATGTTCAAACTCGTTGGTAGTCCAATAATGTGAACGACCGACGCGAGACAGCGTGTCGAGCTGCAATCCAGAATCGACGTACATGTCGTCAAAATAGACGGCAGCCTGCAGCGGAACCTCATTGCGTGCCAACTGGTCGGCATCGTAGATCGTGCCGAAATGCGTGTCTTCCATAAGCACGTCCATGGCTGGTTTGAACGGACGCAACGCACGTTCCTGCTCGAACATCCACGGGAACATGGCCTCGCCGGTGAAATTAAGCGGACGAATGTCACCTGCGAATTCCGGATGCTCGCCGCGCACGCGCTGGGCGGCCCAGCGAATCGGCGTTTCCAGCTCGCCGTTGGCGTAGATGAACTCCTGCAACGGCCAATACAGCGGGCGAGACGAAGTCGCATTCATCACGGAAGACAGGAATTCGTCAGACAGTTCCGCCGAGGTCGAGGCCGAACCGTCGCCGTCAAGGAATGCCTGGTCAAGAATCCAATGCACGCGTTCGAAACTTGGCTTCATACCGAAATCGGATCCCAAGCATTGGAAGCGTTCCACCGTGAGCGGATCGCCGTTCGGCAATGTGACCTTGCGCGATTGCAGAATGTCGGAGACGGCCGCGGCACGTTCGATATCGATCGGGTAACGCTCGTAGAACTGCTTCGTCTTTGCCGCCATGCGCGGGAACGTATGACGGTACACGTCGGTCGCATCGGCGGGAACATGAGGAATGCCGCCCGTGGTGAAACTGGCGATAACTCCTTGCGGGAACAGCGAAAGATACGTCAACGTCAGGAATCCGCCATAGCTTTGGCCAAGCGTGACCCAACGTGCGCCCCCGAATTCGGTGCGACGCAGATGCTCGAAGTCACGAACGATCGAATCGGCGAGGAAACGCTTCAAAAACGCGGCACCGGCTTTGCCGTCGCCGTCCATGCCCTCAATCACATGCGTGTCGACACGAGACGAACGCCCCGTGCCACGTTGATCCGGCAACACCACGCGGAAATGCTTGATGGCCTCCTCGATCCAGCCATCGGAACTTGGACCGAGCGGACGCGGACCGGAACCGCCGGGACCGCCCTGCAGGAACACGAGCAGCGGCAGGTTGTCATGCACATGTTCGGGAGCGGTGACCACACGGTAGAACAGGCTGATCGATTCGCCATCGAACCCATGACCGGGCTCGTGACCCGTCCAATCCAACGGCACCTTGATGGAACGATCCTCAATATGCAATCCGGGCACGTAGTATTCGCTCAGCAACGTCATGCATTCACCTTTCCTTTGGCGTCATCGGCATGTTCAATGCGGGTAGTGACTTCTTGAGAGCTTCCATCTCGCCCACATGCGGGAACAACCTTACCTCACAAAAGCGGCTTTATCTTACCGCTATTTCATTCCTGCGCATGATGGCGCCACAGCGTATCTGACGCTAGGGTTGAGCATATGTCGAATCTCAAGCAGCGTCTCTTGTCGTGGATGCATGGTCATGTCTTCGCAGGCGATCTCATCATCACGCTTGTTATAGGTGTTCTGCTGTTCGGCGTGACCAGCGGCATCACCTATAATCCGGGATTGCTGTTTGACCTTAAGCCTTCCACGCAGATGACATGGGAAGCGGCAATGCTTATTCCGCTGCTAATCCGTCGATGGCGGCCGCAGACCGGAGCATTGCTCTGCGTGGCATTGGCCTTGGCGCATCTCATATTCGGCCCCTGCCTGTTGGGCACCGATATTCTGGCATTGTTCATGCTGTATTCAGTGATCGTCTACGGCAATCCCAAAAACACGAAAGCCTTCATTATTCTGGCGTTGACCATCGGTCTTCTGGCTTCGGCGCTGGCGGCATGGACCATGACCAATGGACCACTGCTCACCGGAGGCAAAGTGCATACATGGAGCAGCTGGAATGACTCAAATCCAAATGGCGTTATGGTCACGGAAGACACTCTCGGTTCCATCTACACAGGAACATCCATATCGGAAGTCGCCGACATGGTGGCGCATTCCATGCTGGTGCTGACGCCGATTTTCGAAGTATGTATCATTTCCACCGTCATTGTAGCGTTCTGGCAGCGTGCCCGTCTGGCAACCATTCGCATGATGCGGGAACGCAATGAGGCAATCGCCGCGCGAGACCAGGATGAACGCGATATCGCCGCGTTGGCGGAACGCGCACGCATCGCACGTGACATGCACGATGTGGTGGCGCACACCCTGTCAATCATCATCGTGCAGTCTGATGGCGGTCGCTATGCAGGCACGCATGATCCCGCGGTGGCCAGAAACACCATGGAGACGATTCGACACGAATCGGAACGCGCACTGCATGACATGCAACGTCTTCTGGGAGTATTCGGGGGTTCACCGCACGCCGATTATAACGATATAGGCAATCTTGTGGAACAAGCGCAAAACGTCTCCCCCGACATTCGACTCCGACGGAATATCACCGGCACCGCCAGCCCAGAACAACTCGGCGAACAAGCCTCGATAGCTTCCTACCATGTAGTGCAGGAGGCGCTGACGAATATCCGCAAGTATGCGGGGCCACACGTCGATGTGCATATTAAAGAGTCATGGAACAACGGTTTACTCACTTTGACCATCACCGACAATGGTCATGGCGCAGCAGCCAATATCGACGGGCATACGCCAGGTTACGGCCTGCTGGGCATGAAGGAACGCATCGAATCGGCCGGAGGCTCGTTGCAGGCTGGCCCTCAACTCGGCGGAGGCTTCGAAGTCATGGCCACTCTGCCTTACGGCGGTAAAGAACATGTGACAGACGAAACCGGCGAACAGTATGCCTCGGAACAGTCCGAATCGTGCAACACAACTGCCGTATCCAGCAAAGCGAAATTATCCGACGAAGCAATCGCACCTCACACAGTCGTCAACATATCGGCGCGAATCCCAGATCAACCATCGGAACAGACGCAGGAAACCAACCAACCGACCGGTCGCGATCATCGTTCGAATGCCCTGCAACATTTGCTCACATCGTTGAAACTGAAATCCGTAGAACTTGCAAATACATCCAATTCACGAGGACTGAATTGGGTGGAACGTGTTTCCGCGTGGACGCAGCGCCATTATGTGCTCATGGATTCCGTTGATGCCGTGATATTGGTCATGCTGCTGAATCGCATGTCGATTACGTTCTTTTTTGATAGTTCACCTCATGTGCAGCTCTCTCATGCGATCGCCGCATGCTGCTTGCTGGCGCTGGCTCTTCGACGCAGGTTCCCCGAGACTTGTGCGCTTATTGTGTTCGTATTGTCGGTTGTGCAATTGGTGTTTTTGGAATCGATTGAGGTTGGACATATCGTAGCGTCGCTGTGTGCGCTGTATTCAGCCGTATTGTATGGGCGTGAACACGTATGGCGTTGGACCGGTCTTGCCGCTGTCACCTGTTCAGCTCTGATGGGCTTGAAAATCGCAGCTGTTCAACACGGATACACTACCTTGTTCGGCGCCATCGCCGCTTCCGTGGGCTTAACAAAACCGGTTTCAGCCACGTCAAGTAGTAGTGCAGCGTTCTTTACCGGCGTTATGTATACGGTTGCGGTGCTGATGCTGATGCTGTGCGCCGGCATCATGGCGTGGGCACGTTGGGCTCGTTCCAGCGATTCAAACGCACTGGTATTGCAGGCTCGCGAAGAGGCACTGGTGGCAGAGCAGGAGAAGCAGCGCATTCTCGCGGCGAATATGGAACGTGACCGTATCAGTGCCAGCATTCAGGCTGAAGTCACCGCCACGTTGAACAGCGTGATTAGTCAAGCCGTCGATGGTATCCGCATGCTGGATAGCGCCGAGGCACAAGGCAAAGAGCCTACCACCGACGAGATTTCCGCAGCGTTCAAAGCCATTGGCGAGCAGGGGCGCGCCGCGCTTAAGCGTATGCGCGAATTGCTTGGCGTGCTTCGTGAGACTGGTTTCAGCGATGACACTCATGCCGGTAGTGCGAGCGAACTGCAGTTGAGGCCCGCAGCACCGTTGGAGGAGCAGCTGCAGCGCGTGCCTCGATAGCCGATTCAAGTTTTTCAGGGAGATTTAAGGGTTTGTTTCGCGCTGTGAGCGGAACAATGCCGATAAGGTGGAGAGTATGAGTGAAGAACAGAAGATTCGTGTGGTCATTGCCGATGATCAAGAATTGGTACGTGCCGGTTTCGCCATGGTAATCGGGTCCCAACCTGATATGGCGGTTGCGGCGCAGGCTCGCGATGGTGCAGAGGCTGTGGCGTTGGCGGAAACGCTGCATCCTGACGTGGTGTTGATGGATGTGCGTATGCCCGGCATGGATGGTATCGAGGCGACTCGGCAGATCAGTGCGTTGCAGCATCGCTTTGCTGCCGATGGAACGCAATCAGAAGTCACTCATACCAAAGTGATCATTCTGACGACATTCGATTTGGATGAATATGTTATGGCTGCGATCACTGCCGGAGCTTCCGGTTTTCTGCTGAAAGATACGGAACCGGAAACGTTGCTGAATTCGATTCGCACGGTTTTTCAAGGTAATGCGATTATCGCACCGTCCGCCACGAAACGTCTTATCGAGAAAATGATGGAAGGCGATTTCATGGCTGCGAATGTTGGCGCACATGGAAATTCCGCTGCTGCTTCCACTTTTGATTCGACGTACACCGATCCGGAATTAGATGAACTGACCGATCGCGAGCGCGAAGTGCTTATTGAGATCGCGCATGGATTGTCGAATCAGGAAATTGCCGACAAGCTTTTCATCAGCCTGCCGACGGTGAAAACGCATGTGGCGCACATTCTGTCGAAAATCAATGCGCGTGACCGCGTGCAGGCGGTGGTGTTCGCCTATGAAAACCATTTGGTCTGATTGATTTGTTGTTTTGCGTATGCATGATACGCAAAAAGGACTCCTACCATGTTTGTGGCAGGAGTCCTTTTCGTTGTGTTTGCTATGAAGCTTAGGCTTCGGCGAGCGCCTCAACAGGAGGCGTGCTCACTGCCCTGCGTGCGGGGAATACGCTGGCGAGCAGTGCTGCCACGGCTGCCACGGCGAGTACGATGCCATTAATGCCCCATTCGAACGGGAACACCACTTTGCCGTACATGCTGAACACCACGTATGCGCCCAGCCAGCCGAACAGTGTGCCAAGCAGTACGCCCGAGATGCCGGATACCAGCGAGATGAGCAGGGCTTCCACCGCGAGGGAGCGTCGCAACTGGCCTCGAGTCATGCCGATGGCACGCAGTGTGGCGGATTCTCGGGTGCGTTCGATCACTGACAGCGACAGCGTGTTGGCTACGCCGACAAGTGCGATGAGCACGGCCACGGCGATCAACCCCACCAGAAGCATCATCATGGAGTCGATCATGTTCGCCCATTCGATGCGTTCGGCAATCGGTCCGGTCACTGTTGCATCAGTGCTCTTCTCCAATGCGGCCTGCATGTTGTTGTAGATGCCGTCAACGGAAACTCCCGATTTGTCAGTATCTGCCTTGACCAGCAACACATGGGTGGCGGCATCAAGGTCACCATTGGTGAAATGGCTTTCATCCACGAATCCGACAGCTCCATATTGCGCGGATACACGACGGTAGTCGGCTTGGTTGGCTTGCAATGTCAGCGAACGCGTAGCGTCGCCGTTCTGGTTCCATTCAGTGGAGAAATCAGCCGTGCCATTGGCGAACTGCAGCTCCTTGCCGGTTTGCGCATTGTATGTTGGCATGAGCACGCTATCACTGTCGATGGAGGCGTTACCCAAGTTGGCACGCATGACCTGCTTGACCTGATCGATGTTTTTCACGCCGACCAGCAATGCGGACGTAGGCTGGGTTCCATCCGCTTTCTCCAAGGTCACGGAAACCGCCGGTGCATACAACGTGTCGGACACGCCGTTGATGTCAGATACATCCTTGACCATTTGCTGGCTGATGTCATCGCCCATGGCCACGATGTCGACGCTATAACGGGTGGCGAGCGCACCATTCATAGTCTCTTTGGCGCTAGCGGCACCGGTTGCGATGGTGGAGACCAAGGTGACACCGATGAGCAGAGCGGCACCGGTTGCTGCGATGCGTCGCGGATTCTTCTGAATGTTGGCGTGTGCAACTGTTGCGGAAGGACCTGTCAGCGAGGCCAACGCTCCAACGCCCTTCATGAGGGTCGGCATCCAGAATACCGCGGTGACCACCATGCCGAGGAACACCAGTGCGGCACCGGCGATGGCTATGAGCAGAATCATCGTGAATTGATCGCCGCTCGCATCCTCGCCGCCGTTGGTGGCCTGCACCTGCCAGATGGAGAATATGGCCATGGCGATACCGACCGCCACCATCAGAATACCGATTATGGCTCGCGTAAGGCTGGAACGACGGTTGTCGGTCAGTTCAATCGGACGCAATGCCTCCAATGGCGTTACCGCGGTGGCGGAACGTGCGGATCCCATGGATGCGAGCACCGTCACCACAATACCGAAGAGAATAGGTACGACGGCGGCTTGCCAGGAGAAGTTGAACCGCATACCCTCTTGCATGATGTCGCTGACGCACATGCCCCACATGAGCAGGCTTCCCAGCACCACGCCAAGCACGGATGCGACGAAGCCGAGCACCACCGCTTCGAACAGCACGGAACCATACAGTTGGCCTTTCTTTGCGCCGATGGTGCGTAGCAAGGCGAGTGTGCGGCGGCGTTGCGCCACGAGCACTTGGAACGTGTTGGCGATCACCAGAGCCGCCACGAACATGGCAAGCACGCCGAAGCACATAAGGAATGTGGTGACGATGTTGGTTTGGTTGCCGCTTAAGGATTTGATGCTTTCGTCACTGATTTGCTGTCGTGACATCAGATCGAAATGCTTTGGCAGCAACGCTTTCACACCGTTGATGGTTTTTGCGGATACGCTGTTTCCATCCAAGGCAAGGTCGAGATACACCATTGTTGTTCCGGTGGCGTTGAAATCGTCCACTCCCTGCATTGCGGCAAGCAGATTGTTGGATCCTACGATCGCACCACCATAGTACGAGTAGGCGCCGTTCGGATCGGACGTGAGTCCTACCACGCGCACGTTGTCCGCCTTGGCTTTGCCATCGTCGCCTACCGCATATCGGGAGGTCAGGCTTACAGTGTCTCCAACGCCGACGTTCAACTGTTTCGCCATGTCTTCCGGCAGCGCGACTTCGTTGGAATCCTTCGGCTGGTCCCCTTCCGTGATATTCACGGGGAGCATGTTCTTCTGTGCCGCGGTGGAAATGATCTCGCCGCTGACGGTGCTGTCTCCCTTGGAAACGCTGACGCCGGTTTCCACCGAGGCACGGACGCCGCCAACCCCTTCGATGCCGGCGATCTGGTCGAGATGAAAGTCGCCGACAGTGCTGGAATACGCCTCGTTGAGTTCCTTATCGCTCAGGTCGGAGCTGTTGATGCTCACCGCATAGTTGGCGTTTCCGAACATGGCGGTCAGCTGCCGTGTCAGGGAGTCGTTCATGGCATTGCCGAACAGGAAGGTGCTGGCGATGAACGCCGTGCCGATCATGATGGCGATGCCTGCGGGTATGAGCATGCGCTTGGTTTTTCGCATGAGTTTCAAAGTGATGGACCACATGGTGGATTCTGTTCCCTTCTTCGAATGCTTCTATAGTGCGTTTAGCGGGAATGTCTCGCGGAAGCCACATTCATTGTGGCGGCCTCACGTTCCTTCATCAGCAGTTCACTCATCTGGTCTGCTGTCGGCTTGTTCACGTCAGCCACGATCTGGCCGTCGGCGAACACGAGCGCACGGTCGGCGTAAGACGCGGCGACCGCATCATGCGTGACCATGATGATGGTTTGGCCAAGTTCGTTGACGGAACGTTTCAGGAAGCTCAGCACTTCGGCGCTTGATACGGAGTCAAGATTGCCGGTGGGCTCGTCTGCGAACACCAGTTTCGGTTTGGTGATCAATGCTCGTGCGATGGCCACACGCTGCTGTTGACCTCCCGATAGTTCGTTCGGACGATGGTTGAGACGTTCCTTAAGGCCAAGCGTTTCCACCAGCAGACGCAACCACTGTCGGTCGGGTTTCGCTCCAGCCAAGGTCAATGGCATGAGAATGTTCTGTTCGGCGGTGAACATCGGCAGCAGGTTGAAGCTTTGGAAGATGAATCCGATGTCACGGCGGCGCAGCAACGTGAGCTGGTTGTCGTTCATGCGCGTCAGATCGTCGCCATTGAATATGATGTGCCCGCCGGTTGCACAATCCAGTCCTGCCAACGTGTGCATCAACGTGGATTTGCCGGAACCGGAAGGTCCCATAATCGCCGTGAATTTTCCTTTTTCAAAAGCGACGTTGACGCCACGCAACGCATGCACCGTGTTATTTCCGGAACCGTAGTCCTTCACAAGATCCACGGTTGCAATGGCCGTATTGGTAGCTTTGATGGTGTCCCTGATATCCATGCTGTCATTCCTTTCTTTGGATTACCTCCAAAATTACGGAAAAACAGCTGATTCGAATATCATGCGTTGGTCTGAATTATCATCTCATCCTTGAGAATGAGCAAAGACGAGGCGCCTAATACCATTGATTCATCAATCGTCGAGAAGTACACCATCCTGCGGAGGTTCGAGCCAGTACGACTCTTTTTCCACGCTGACGGTGGAAGCCCACCATGTCTGGTCCACGCCTGGCAGCGAACGGATGGACTCATCCACCACACGCCACAGGTCCTCGTCATCTCCGGCGATGATTTCGATGAGGTAGTCGGCGCCATTCAAACCGACTCCGCTCATTGCATATGTCACCTCGTCGATCGCTAGCAACTGTTCGACGTCGAGGCGATACGGAGGCTTCACACCGATGCCGAGAAACGCTTGGCGGAATCCGCCTAAACGCATGGGGCTTACCGTGGCCATAATGCGCATCACACCGGAATCCTCCAGTTTTTTGACGCGCCCACGAATCGCGGTGTGCGTCACACCAAGATGTTCCCCCAGCATGGCGTAGCTTGCCCTGCCGTCTTTCTGCAATTCGTTGAACGTGTGCACGAATCGCGCGTCCAACCGATGCACGGGAATATCGGTGCCGACACTGGCCTCACGTTTGGTCATGAATCCAGTTTCGCCGCGTTCGGCCAGCAGACGGTTGACCACGCTGACATTATGGTCGTCAAGCACCAATCGACCGCAGGAGAACACTTGCAGACGGGTCAATCCGGGCAGTGCGCGCAAATCGTACTTCAGGAAATGGTCCATACCGTCGGCTGAATACACCACGGCTTCGGCGATGATGTCGGCATCGCCCAGCGTGCAGACCACATAGGTGACCTGAGGCATGGCTTTGAGCATGGCGAGCGCCTTGTTGCGATTGCCGTTGATGCGCAGTCCCACAAGCACCTGACTGTAATTGCCGAGACTCAACGGATTGCATACGGGCACAATGGTCATGATGCCCGCATCGGTGAGCCGTTTGTAGCTTTCCGTCGCCGCATATACGGAAATGCCGATTTTATCGGCAAGCGCCTGCATGGTCATGCGTCCGTTGCATTGCAGTGCCGATACCACCTTCAAATCACGTGCGGTGATTGTGGTACGCCCTTCATCCTGTGTCATTGCACCCCCTATGACAGCCATGTCATCAACCACACGCTGCCTGCGGCGGCGGCGATGGCAATCACGAGAATAATCCAGTCGGCAATGCTCATCGTGAGATTGACCCGATATGTGCGTTTCACACCGTTCCGATTCAGGTTGAGTCCGCGCGATTCCATGGCCCAGCCCACGCTTTGGCTCATTTTGTAGGCGCGGATCAATACGGCGATGATGATCGGCAGATACGATTTGAACCGGTCTACGAGACGTACGAATATGTTGCGTTTTTTACCTGCCGCATTGACTTTGCCGCTCAGATCAAGCCCTCGCGCACGCTGCGCTTCGGACACGGATTGGAAGATGGAAAAGAACACGGGAATATACCGTAATGCGGTTGCCAGGGTAAGCCCGGCCTTGTAGGGCATACCAAGCGAGGTAAGGCCACGAACCAGTTTGGTCTGGCTGGTGGTGAACAGCGTGATGAAACATGCAAAGCCGAGCGCTGGAATGCGCAGACCCATCACCGCCGCCATGAGCAGGTTCTCCTGCGTGAGACGCAACCATCCCCACTGCCAGAGCACGTGCGTTCCACTCTGGTCGAAGACCGGCCAAAGCACCACGATGAACACGATGAGCACGGCGAGGATCTTCCACACCCATCCAATGCGTTCGGCGGGCACACGGTCGGTGGCGAGCATCACATGTTCGAGAATGAGGATGCCGAGGATGAACGCCCAGTTACGCCATACGAGGCAAAGGGCCAGCATGACGATGGAGATGAGGAATTTGACGCGCGGATCGGTGCGATGCAACCATCCGTCGCCTGGCACATACAGGTCGGCATCCATCAGCGTTCCTCCTTGTCGCATTCATCCTTGGCGATTTTCAACAATACGTGGGTCGCCGATACCGGACCGCGCGACTTGTACGGCTGCCGCGCCTGTCGCGCGGGCGATTGTTGCGCTTCCTGCGATTTGTCGATCGGTCCATATTGCACGATATGACCGTCTTCCAATTCGAGCACGTGCGTGCAATACCGATATACGGCACGCATGTCATGGCTGATCATGATGACGGTGACGCCATGCCGGTTGAGTTTTTCCACGGTTCCAAGGAATCGTGATGCGAGACGATGGTCGAGACCCGCCGTAGGTTCGTCGAGGACGAGTATTGGCGTACGCATGGCGATCACCGAAGACAATGCCACCGCACGTCGTTCGCCGTAGCCGAGCGTGGCCGGCGAAACATCCTCATACCGGTGCAGGTCGAACAATGTCATCATTTCGTCGACACGTTTGAACACGGTGGCCGCGTCAAGTCCGAGCGCGGTCGGGCCGAACGCGATCTCCTCTTTGGTGCTGGAGCAGAAAATCTGATGGTCGGGATTTTGGAATACGAATCCGACGTGCGCGGCCATTTCGCCCACGCTATGCTTCGACACGTCGAGCCCATCCACATTCACGATTCCTTGCGTGGGTTGAATCAGCCCGTTCAGATGCTTGGCGAGCGTGGTTTTGCCTGACCCGTTGCGCCCAATAAGCCCTACGAAGGCGCCCTGTTCGATATCCAAGCTGACGTCGTCCAGTGCGGGAGACGCATTGCCGCCCTGCCCATAGCGGTGCGTCACATGGTCCAGACTGATGATCGCATGCTTCGGCTTGGCGTCGTTCCTTGCCGGCAACGCCTTGATGACGGGAGATGGTCCGTCACTCACCCGCACGCCGGAGGATTCCAACAGTCTACGTTCCCGG
>ERZ772863.827-NODE-827-length-31891-cov-107.378848_pt1 | contig 31891 bp, 25 predicted proteins | sample MGYA00512134_ERZ772863 | MGnify/ENA primary metagenome ERZ772863 (study PRJEB29015, sample SAMEA2737659) | human gut metagenome | biome: human gut; feature: human-associated habitat; material: faeces | place: China | collected 2012 ...
GAGCCGAGCGGCCCAGGATTTTGCCATGTCGAAGAATTCACTTATCTTAGTGTTGCAAAACAAACAAGAGAATTCAACGATAGACATGGCAAAAATACATATTAAATCTGAGAAACTCACTCCTTTTGGAGGAATGTTTTCGGATCATGGAGCAATTTGACTCCACATTGTCATCTGTAATCGATTCTACATTGGTCTAAGGTTTAGATTGTTCCATTTCATGGCACGTTTTCTCGCCATGGCATAACTCGAGCAAGCTCGGTTCTGCTCATTTGGCTTAACGAAAACGTTCGGTTATCGGTACAGCGAAATCATCTTGCCATATCCGATGCTTGACATCTTTCCCACATAGTATTATATTTCCATTTGTCATACAGGTAAGCAAAGACAAAGGATAGTACGGCAATAACTGCCAAAACTTTTTTGTTACTTTTGATATTCATAATATTCATAATATTTAATCCTAATTTTGCCAATAATTTAATTCTTTTAGTCGTAGCCGGGAAGGCTCATCTGAATGCGTGCAACCATTGAAAGCGTAATCTTCTATACCCCAGTTCGGGATAAGGAATAGTTTATAAAAAAGTTGGTAGTCTCACAAATATTTTGTACCTTTATAGGTGAAAATCAATTAGTTACAAAAATATTTAATATGACTACCGATTACAAAGTTACAGAATTATTTTGTATTATAGACGAGTTTTGCAAACATTTTGATGCAGAAAATGCAGGAAATCTACTTGAAGACAATAGCGGAGTGAAGCGTAGACGGCGTGCAGCATCGTTGTCCGACAGTGAAATCATGACCATTTTGTTGCATTTCCCATATTGTATAAGACACTCGGTTATCCCGAACTGGGGTAATATCATATAGGCAAATAAACTGGTCACCTATCGTATTGTTGTAATACGTAGCTTTACACCACTTGTCTATTCATTTTGCACCTATACTTCGGCTTGTGTTGTCTTTTGTTGTAGCGTATCGCTATGCTTGTGTATATGGTTTTTCCTCAGAAATAGTGTCATAGTATCATTCCGGGCTCTAATGAATACCCTAAGATGCTGTAGACCAACGACTTGGTTAAATGATACTTTTCTGAATGTTTTACAGAAAAGTGTCATTTAAGTATCATTTAAGTATCATGCCTTTTCAACGCAAAGGCGGAGATTTTTATCGGTTTAAAAGCATTGATTTATCATCGAAACATCATGCGTTTTCAACCGAAAGGAGTCTGTTATGACGCTAATTGTTTCACTCCTTTACGAACGTATTCATTCTATGAATAATTTGGGCACTGTTCTGCCAATGTTTGTGCCCATTAGGGGCAAGCAGCGTGCCCCACTTGGGCAAGCACAGTGCCCCACATGGGCAAGCACCTTGCCCCATTTGAGCAAGCGTTCTTCTCATTTTTTTGTGAATAGATAAAGAAAATTAAACCCCAAACGATATAATTACCGTCTGGGGTTTAATCATTAGGTTTTATTTATAAGAAATCCGTTTCTTAGTATGTAGCGAGAACCTGCTTTGCTGTCGGGTTCTCCGGGTCGATCTGGATCAGCTTCTCGAAGAATGGCTTGGCAGCAGCGCTGTCGTTCTTGATCTTGTAGAAGTAGATGCCGAGGTATGTGTAAGCCTCAGTGATGCGAGCCTTGTCAGAATCGTCCTTCACACCCTTCTCCTCAATCAGCTTGGCGAGCTTGTCGTAGTAAGGTCTTGCCAGACCCTTTGTCTGATTAGCGTCGATAAGACCGAGAGTACGTGCTGCCATGAAGTTGCAGAAGTCAGCATTGCTTGGATATTTCTCGCTCATCTGGTTGTAGATCTCAACAGCCTTCTTCACAGATGCCTCCTGGGCAGCTCCAGTCTGGCTGGCAGCCTGGTTGCGGTAGATGTTGGCAAGACCGTTGTAGTCGTTGATGCCCACATTTGGGTTAAGAGTGAGATACTGCTCATAGAGTTCCAAAGACTTTGCGAAGTCACCCTTTGCTTTGTAAGCGTCAGAGAGGTCCTTGATGACTGCTGCCTTCTGAGCGTCTTCTTTGCATTCAGCAAGCTGCTTGTTATAGTATTCGATGGCTGTGTCATACTGCTTCAGAGCGCTGTATGTCAGTCCGGCGTATTTGTAGTCGTTTGCTGTGAGGTCTACAGAGTCGCTCTTGTTGAACAGGGCGTCAACATACTTTGCAGCCTCGTCATACTGCTTCAGCTCGAAAGAGTTGTAGAGAGCCAGACGGTTGTAGCCGGAGTTGCGTGGGTTCTTTGAAAGACCGTAAACGGCGAGTTCCTTTGAAACATCATTCTTCTGGTTTGCGAATGCAGCTAGTGCATACTCTGTAAGGTAGCTTGGCTCGTGGTCGTAGAGCTTGGCAGGTGTCACCTTGCTATAGTAGTCGAGCACCTTCTGCATATACTTGCCGTTCTTCTTTGCAGCCTCATAGTAGATGTGGGCTGCTTCAGCGTCAACAGGGAAGTTCGCATCGAGTGTGCGAACATTCTCCAGCTGCTCTACAGCCATGTCTGGAGACACACCACGCATAACGCGGGCATATTTCACGTAAGCGCTGATGTTGTTTGGCTCTGCATAGTAAGCGTTCTGATACATGGCAGCAGCAGCGCCTGGGTCATCGTTGAAGTAAGCCAAGTCGCCGAGGAGCACGAAACCGTCGCCCACCTTGCCGGTCTTTGCCTTGTTTGTCAACTCAACAGCCATCTCGCCGTATTTGCGGGTGTTGGCTGTGTCCTTTACGTCGAGATAAGCACGACCGATGGCTGCAAGAGCCTTGGCGTCTTTCTTGTTCTCTTTCACCGCTGCCTTCACGATAGATGCCACAGCAGCCTTGTCCTTGTTGGTCTTGATGGCGTTAACAGCGTCCTTGACGCTTGTCTGTGCCATAGCAGAGCCGCTGAATACTGTCATCAGCGCTCCCATGAATAGATATTTTATTGCTTTCATAATTCTCTTGTTTTTAAGATAGTGATTGATGATCGTTCTTTTCTATTAGTCTTTTTTTTTTGCGTATGCAAAGATACTTATTTTTATTTATCTAACACTTATCCGCTTGATAAATTGCATTGTAAGAGAAAATATTCTTGTTCTTTTAATCATCATTAACTTGAACGCTGCGCCATTCCAGGTCTCCGCGATAGGGGAGGAGAGCAGATTTCAGGATTATCTTCTGCCCCTGTGGCGACTGCATGAAGTTTGCCACGCCAACGGGCAGTCCATGGAACGGATCGGCAAGCAGTGCGTAAATCGTTCTTGCGAACGGATATCTGCCATCGAGCAGGTATAGCTGGTATGGTTTCCAACTGTTCATCTCCGTAGCCTTCTCCATCTGGCATACCGACATCACCGTGATGTTCTTCTTGAATGTCACGTTTGTAGTGTCTCGCTTGTCGTTGAGCCAGTTGCTGCCGATGATGCCGATGGCGTTAGGAGTCTTCTCAACATATTTGATGACCTCAGCACTTGTGTTCACGGCCGAGATGTTAGGACTGTTGATAGGTTTGCCGCCAAGGATAGAATCTACTGCCCATCTCACGGCTGCCGACTGCTTGTTGTCGAACACCACGTCGATGGTTCCGAATTTCGAACCCTTGTTTATCTGGTTCCACTTTGTTGCCTGTCCGGAGAGGATTCTCTTGATGTCCTTCACCGTTATGCAGGAGTCAACATTGTTCTTGTTTATGATGAACGCCAGTCCGTCGTAGCCAAGCGGGAAATAACGTGGCTGTATCTTCATGCTCTTGAAATATTCGAGCTGTTTCTTAGACAGGTTCCTTGCCGTTATGATGAGATGCACGTCCTGTTTCATCAGTGCGTTGAAGGCATCAATCTCATTTGTGTATTTCGCTGTGACATGAGCGTCAGGATACATGGCATGGAATACGGCAAGCTCTTCCTCCACGATAGGGCTGAAGCTCTCATCGCACATCAATGTCATTTTGCCTGACGAGTAGGTGTCAGTTCTTGCATTCTTGGACTTTTGCCCTGAACATGCGCAGAAAACCAATAATGCAACCATCATTGTAAGAAATGTGTATGTCGTTCGCTTCATGATAATTCTTGTTTTGTGACAGCCCCGTTGTTCTTGGAGCCACTTTTTTTATAAATTATTCTGTTAGGATATTTCTCTGTATGTCAGAGAAAAAAAAGAAGAGCAGAAGCCACCTTCTATAAGGCAATTCCTCTACTCTTCTTGTTAGATATCTCGTCTATGTGAGATTACTGAAGGCGGAATGTTACAGGTACGGTAAATCTTGAACGTACCGCCTGGCCATTCTGCTTACCAGGAATCCACTTAGGCATGCTGCTGATTACGCGCTGTGCCTCCTTGTCGAGTGATGGGTCAACACCACGAACGACCCTAACCTGTGATACAGAACCGTCTCTCTCTACGACGAACTGTACAACTACACGACCCGAAATACCATTCTCAGCAGCAACTACTGGATACTTGATATGATCAGCGAGCCATCCGTTTACAGATCCGCCAGGGAATTGAGGCTGCTGCTCTACCACCTCGAAGATCTTGTTCTGCTCCTCCTCATGCTTTGGAGGTTCTGGAGCTGCAATCTCCTCAACGGCCTTGAGCACTGTACCACCTGCCTCGTCGTTACCCTTAACGTCGAAAGCACCGATAGCAGTCTTTGTTTCCTTCAACTCATCCTGAGTCTTCATTTCCTCCTCAGGTTTAACCTCAGAGTCCTTCTTGATGACAGGAGGTGTAAAGGCGATAGAAGACTTAACCTTCTCTACCTTCTGCACCTGCTCCACCTTAGGAGTCTCGGTCTTCTTCTCAACCTTGGCCTCCTTCTTTGCCTCAAGGAGAGATGCCTCCATTTCAGCCTCGAACTTAGCCTTCTGAGCTTCCTGATATGAGTTATAAGCTGCAAGTCCTAAATATGCAACCGCTGCGACGGCAGCAACGAATATCATTGAAACGATATTACGCTTGCTTGTACCTCTACGCAGTTGGTAAGCACCATAGACCTTATTACGACCTTGGAAGACTATGTCAGCCCATTCATTTGATATAAGATCAATTTTTGCCATTTTCTTTAAAATGTTTAATTTTAGAAAACTATCAACATCGTTTACTTAACGCCGGCTGCCTTCAGAAGGCGCATGTCGTCGTCGTTTACTTTGTCGATAACGTACTTACCTATTGCACAAATCTGCATTTCATCGAGAGCATCTACAAGGTTCTTATAGGATGCAGTATCCAAAGCCTTGATGATGATTGTCAGTGCAGGAACCTTACCTGTTTCCAGTTCACCCTTCTTGATCTTGTCAAGTTTGGCGTTGTAAACAGAGTCGCTCATGCTCTTGTCCTTTGCACGCTCTGAATCGAGAAGTTTCTTTGCTGCCATGATGTTCTTGACAGGTGTGTACCCCCCCTCAGTCCTGTGGTTGATCAAGACGCTGCGGATACCGTCAGCACCCCATGTAGTCTTCTTCAGACATGCAGGGTTGTCATACTGTGGAATACCGTCTACGTGATAGATCTGGTCGTTGCCTGCAAGGTACAGAGTCAGAGTCTGTGACGCCTTGGTAGCAGAACGGTCCTGCTCGTTCACGTTCTTATCATTACTTGGCATGGTGAGCTGCATTGACTGAGGCTTGCTCAGAGAAGTACAGAGCATGAAGAAGGTGATAAGAAGCATCATCATATCCACCATAGGGGTGAAGTCGACGCGGGTCTCGGCTTTTTTCTGTCTTGAACCTTTTTTCTTTGCCATATTATTCAGCCTCCTCCTTCTTTAATGTAGTGATAAGATAATAACGGTTCTCACTCATGTCCTGAAGCTCAGACATCATCTTCTTTACAACCTTGTATGGAGTTGCGGCGTCAGCCTTGATAGCAACCTTCATCTTGTCGCCAAAAGAAGAGTTGCGTGCGGCGTCTACCCAGCACTGGAATTCACTCATGCCTCCGTTGATGGAGTCAGTAGGAATACCCATTTCCTTCTGAAGATTGTTGACGTCTCCTGCTTCATGCTTGAGAACATCAGACATTTTATTCATAGGCATACCGAAGGAAGCGAGTCCAACGAAGTTCTTCTCCTGCATAGCAGAGAGAGAGAGTCCTGAGAACTTGCTCTTGAATCCTTCGAGCATCTCCTGCATATATCCTGGCTTGTCAAGTCCGATAAAGATCTTACCATCCTTGTCAACGATAATCTGCAGAACTTCTGTTTCTGGAACCTTGATCTCTGACACTGAGCCCGGCGCATTTACCTTCACTGCCTCATTCTTCACGAACGTTGACGTCAACATGAAGAAGGTAAGCAGAAGGACCATAACGTCAGACATAGGGGTCATATCTATCCAGACGTCGGCTTTCTTAATCTTTATCTTACCCATAATGAATAAAGTTTTAAAGGGTTAGTAATAAAGATTAAGCCTCTTCTGTATGGTTAGCTTCGTATGTCTTTGCGATAGTGTAACCAACCTCGTCAAGAGCGTAAGTGAGCTTATCGATCTTGTTTGAGTAGTAGTTATAAGCAACAACGGCGCACCATGAAGTCAAAATACCAGAAGCAGTGTTGACGAGGGCCTCAGAAATACCGGTAGAGAGCTCGAGAGAGTCACCACCACCACCGGCTGCAAGAGCGGCGAACGACTTGATCATACCCACAACGGTACCGAACAGAGCGGTAAGAGTACCAAGTGTTACGAGAGTTGCCAGAATTGGCATGTTCATCTGAAGAGTAGGCATCTCAAGCTGAACAGCCTCCTCGTGAGCCTGCTGGATCTTAGAAACCTTCTGCTCCTTCTTCAAACCTGGAGTATTCTCCATCTCTGAGTAAGCCTTCAAAGAAGCTGTAACAACGTTACCTACAACACCCTGCTGCTTGTCGCAAAGCTGCTGAGCCTTAGCCATATCGCCGGCTGAAACTGCTGCCTTAACGTTAGCAACGAACTTAACGAGGCTGCTCTTGCCGTTTGCAGTGCGGAGAGCCAGACCACGCTCTACTGAAAGTGCGATCACAGTGAAGAGAAGTGTGATGATGACAGGAACGACGATACCTCCCTTGTAGATAGTACCGAGCAAGTTGCCTGGAAGTGGAGCGTTTGCGTTGTCGCCACCCTGGAAGTTACCTGGGTTACCGAGAACGAACTCGTAGAAGCATACACCTGCGATGAAGCAGAGTACGATGATCCAAAACGCTGCGCGAACGCCCTGAAAGCCCTGCTTCTTAGCCTTGGCTGGGGCTTTTGTCTGTGAATTTGCCATAATTTTGTTGAATTTGATTTTTAAGTTATTAATAAATTTAAGTTATATTCTCGATTAGCGCCTTTTGAAGGCTGATTTAAAGTTTGTCTCGAAGGTCAACATAGTGATTTATGCACTTCTTATCCGTGCAAAGATAGTAATTTAATATTGACTTTGATAAAAAGTTAAATCATTTTAACTACCTTGATGCGATTTTTTTCCTTTCAGAGTGCTTTTCTATATGCTTCGAGTGTTTTTATCCGCAATATTTTCCATCAGCGCATCATAAAGACGCGCTGTTCGTCTGTCATGCCAGCAGCGCCAATGTGTCCTTGATGCGTTTCATCGCCTCGCGGATATTGTCGTCGCTTGTGGCATAGCTCATGCGGAAGCAGTATGGGTCGCCGAATGCGTCGCCGCCCACTGTTGCCACGTGGCCCACTTCGAGCAGGAACATGGCGAGATCCGTTGAGTTTTCTATCTTCTTCCCGTTGTAGCTCTTGCCGAAGAAGCTGCTGCATTTAGGGAACAGGTAGAAGGCGCCTTCCGGTTTGTTCACTTCCAGTCCCGGTATGTCCTTGGCGAGTTCCACGATAAGGTCGCGGCGTCTTTCAAACGCTTTCCTCATTGTCTCCACGCATTCCTGCGATGTGGTATAGGCAGCCTCTGCCGCTTTCTGGCTCACTGAGCAAGGGCCGCTCGTATACTGTCCCTGCAGCTTGTTGCATCCTTTCACTATCCATTCCGGAGCTGCTATGAATCCTATTCTCCATCCTGTCATGGCGTATGCCTTAGACACTCCGTTCACGATTATCGTTCGCTCTCTCATTCCCTCTATGAGGGCGATGCTGCTGTGCTTGCCCACGTAGTTGATGTGTTCGTAGATCTCGTCGGCGAGCACATACAGTCCTTCATGTCTTTTTATCACCTCAGCAAGCCCTCTGAGTTCTTCTTCAGAGTACACGCTGCCTGTAGGGTTGCTTGGCGAGCACAGGATGAGCATCCTTGTCTTTGGCGTTATGGCAGCTTCGAACTGCTCCGGTGTCATCTTGAAGTTCTGTTCGAATCCGGCTTCAACGATAACCGGTTCTCCTCCGGCAAGTTTCACCATCTGCGGATAGCTCACCCAGTATGGAGCAGGGATTATCACCTCTTCTCCATCATTTACGAGTGCCATCACCGTGTTGCACACACTCTGCTTGGCACCGTTAGACACGAGAATCTCGTTTGTTGAGTATTCCAGTCCGTTTTCCTTCTTCAGCTTTTCGACGATAGCCTTTCTCAGTTCGATATATCCCGGCACTGGCGAGTATCTCGAGTAGTTCTCGTCGATAGCTTTCTTGGCCGCCTCCTTGATATGGTCAGGTGTGTTGAAGTCCGGTTCTCCCACGCTCATGTTGATAACGTCGATACCTTGCGCTTTCATTTCTCCGCTTTTCTGCGACATCGCTAATGTAGCCGAAGGAGCGAGCCTGTTCAGGCGGTCTGATAATTTTGTCATATAAGATGTGTTATGTGTTTATATTTGTTGCAAAAGTATATTATTTTCTTCTCTTTAACGAATAATTCTCACTTTTATTTTGTAATATGTGTTAAGTAATAGCAACAAGGGCTGTTTCATAGAACAATATGTCTAAGAAACAGCCCTTTGCCGTGTATGTAATGTCTTGTTATTTCATTCTCCGGTCCCTATATATATTATAGGTGAAGGTTGTGTCCCATGCGCAGCTTTTTGGTCTGGAGATATTTGTAGTCGTATTCGTTAGGTGCGATTTCGATTGGTATGTTCTCCACGATTTCCAGTCCGTAAGCCTCAAGTCCCACTCTCTTTGTAGGGTTGTTGGTGAGGAGTCTCATCTTGCTCACTCCGAGCTGTCTGAGAATCTGTGCTCCGCATCCGTAGTCTCTCTCGTCCGGCTTGAATCCCAGGTGTATGTTTGCCTCTACTGTGTCGAGACCTTTCTCCTGCAGTTTGTATGCGGCAATCTTGTTCATCAGTCCGATGCCTCTACCTTCCTGCTGCATGTATACCACTACGCCCTTTCCTTCTTTTTCTATCATCTCCATCGACTTGTGGAGCTGTTCTCCGCAGTCGCATCTCTTGCTTCCGAAGATGTCGCCGGTAGAGCATGAGGAGTGAACTCTGACGAGGATCGGTTCGTTTGGCTCCCAGTTTCCCTTGATGAGTGCCATGTGTTCCATTCCGTTGCTTGTCTGGCGGAACGGCACGAGTCTGAAGTGTCCGTATGCCGTCGGCATGTCCACTTCTTCTCCTTTTTCCACGAGCACCTCATTCTTGAGTCTGTATGCTATCATGTCTTTGATGGAAATCGTCTTCAGACCGTATTCCTTGCCGAACTCCAGCAGCTGTGGCAGTCTTGCCATCGTGCCGTCTTCGTTCATAATCTCCATCAGTGCACCGGCAGGGTAGAGTCCTGCCATGCGGCAGAGGTCGATGGCGGCTTCGGTGTGGCCGCTTCTTCTGAGCACTCCGTTGTCCTGTGCATAGAGCGGGTTCACGTGTCCTGGTCTGCCGAAGGTTGTCGGTTTGGAACTTGGGTCGGCGAGAGCCTTTATAGTCTCTGCTCTGTCGTGTGCGGATACTCCTGTGGAGCATCCTTCCAGCTTGTCCACCGTCACTGTGAACGGCGTGCCGAGCATAGAGGTGTTGTCAGACACCTGGTGTGGCAGGTCGAGTTCCTTGCATCTCGACATAGTGATGGGCACGCAGAGCACGCCTCTGGCATGCTTGAGCATGAAGTTCACTTTCTCGGCGTCGATCTTCTCGGCTGCGATGATGAGGTCGCCCTCGTTTTCGCGGTCCTCGTCATCCACTACGATAACGAATTTGCCTTCTTTGATGTCTTCGATGGCCTCTTCTACGGTATTGAGCTTTAAATTCTCCATTGTGATTGTTACCTTATTATATAATATATAAATTTCTTTGTATGTAAATTCTCCTGTTTGTCATCTTGCCGTCGGCTCCTCTTTCATTTCAGTGAGCCTGTCTGTCATCAATTTGTTGGTCTCGCTGATTTTCTTGAGATCTCTCATCAGTCTCAGTCTGAATCTCCACATCCTGAAGAAGAAGAACAGACCTGCCGGCACGATTATGGCGGCGGTGATGTTCAGCCATTTCCTCTCGAACGGTCTTGTGTGTGATTTCACCATTATCACGGGATATTCGTTCAGACAGTTTATCACCTTTCTGTCTTTTGAGTTCGAAAGGTCGGCAATGGTGCTTTCGAGCAGTTCGCCGATGCGCTCCATCTCGTGGTCCGGCTGATATTTGAAGAACACGTTGATGAAGTTTGGCGGAGATTTCAGCTTGTGTGTTGTGGCATACTGTTTTATCTCCTTGGTTATCTGTTCGATGTTCTGCCGGTCTTTCTCATAGTCGGGAGTCTCTATTATCACCGTCTTTCTCGTTATGCTCCTCTTCGTTCTCAGTCCGAGCAGCTTTGCCGCCACCTTCTTGTATGCGTCGATGTTGAACACCACGGAGTCGTTGTTCGCCTTATAGGTGAAGAATATGGCGAGCGGTGTCAGTACGGCTGTCGCGATGCTCTTTCCGAACCATACCGCCCACATGCCGCCGCGCGCCATTCTGTATCCGGTATTGTCGAAGATATAATATACGATGAATACGAGCACCGAGATGATTACCGGCACTCCGAGTCCGCCCTTTCTGATGATTGCTCCCAACGGGGCACCGATGAAGAAGAATATGATGCACGAAAGGGCGAGCGTGAATTTGTTTATCGCCTCTATCTTGTGCTGGCGCAGCAGCTTGTCGCCGTCGCCCGTCACCATTGCCTTGAACTGCAGTTCGTTCATGTTGTTCTGCACCGTCGACATGGCGTTGTTCACAGCCCTCAGCTTGTTGTCAGCCGTTAGCGATTCGAATTTCTTCTTCACGTTGAATTTTCCGCTCTCCACTTCTTTCTTTATCCTCATGGAGTCGCTTCTCGAAATCTTCTGGCTGCCCAGGAGCATGAATCGGGCGTCTTTGTAGAATGCACGTCCGATGCTGTCATATTCATGACTTATCGAGTCCATATCGTGGCTTATCTGGGATATGCTCTTTGCCTTGGCGTTGTTGGAAAGCGAACTTGCGTCGGCAAGGTTGAATCCGTTGTCGAAGTCGAGTACGATTTTCTTGGAGATGAACGTCTCCCGTCTGTATGGCACGTTGGCGCTGCCCGTGACGTCAGACGACTTCATGTTTTCAAACCACTCTCCGCTATGCAGCGTCAGCACGAGGTGCTTCTTCTCTGCCGTAGACTGCAGCATGCCCGAGTCGGCGAGTATTATCGCTGCATCCTCGAAACTGTCGGTCATGCGGTAAATCATTATGCCATAGAGCATTCCGGAGTTAAGGTCCTTCTTCTGCACATACAGGTTGCAGTTCGGTATTCCGTCGTAGAACACGCCTTCCGGTATTTCCAGTTCCGGACTCTTCTGCTTCATCGACATCAGCAACTGAGCGAACTGCATGTTGGCGCTTGGTGCCACCACATCCTGGAAGTAGAACGACACTCCGGATATTATCAGTGTTATGGCTATCAGCGACCTGAAAGCCTGCATCAGCGATATTCCGGCAGCCTTGATGGCAGTAAGCTCACTGCTCTCGCCGAGGTTTCCGAAGGTTATCAGCGACGACAGCAGGATGGCCAGCGGCAAAGCCTGCGGCACGAGAATCAGACTCATATACCAGAAGAACTGCGCCATAACCTCCACCGACAATCCCTTGCCGATGAGTTCATCGACATATCTCCATAGAAACTGCATCATCAGCACGAACTGGCAGATGAAGAATGTTCCGATGAAGAGCATCCCGAATTGTCTGGATATGAAGATGTCTAATTTCTTTATTCTAAGCATTGTCTTGTGGTATCATAGGGCGTCATTGCCCAATAACGGTGCAAAAATACTACAAAAAATCGGAAGTCAGAAAATATTTCCTTCTATTTACCAAGTTTTGAGTATTTCAACATTTCCCGATGCGTTATTTGTGTTATAATCAGCGGATATGTCATATATCAGCGGATTTCATTTCCGTTGTCAGCGGTTTTCATTGGCGTTTTGTTTTTTTTCGTTGTGCCAATAATCCCCAGATTGTCAGATGGCCGATTAGAGGGATATACAGTCAGATACGAAAAACTCCCCTGAAATCCGTTGTATGGTTTCAGGGGAGTAGCTTTCCAGGTCGGATCGTTCAAGTGCCGACGTTATTTCCTTTTTCTGTTGGCTCTTTGCTGGCGGTATTTCGCTTTCTGCATGGCTGAGCCACTACCGTGGGCACCAGTTATGTATGCCTTTTTCTTGGCTTTCGTCTTCACCTTGCCGTTGGATTCGTCGCTCTTTCTGGCCGGTCTGAATGTCATGCCGCCTTCGATGATCTGATCTATGTCCATATTCGTGATATTAATGGTGGAAGAGTCTTACGCCGGTGAATGCCATCGTGATGCCATATTTGTCGCAGGTGTCGATGACATGGTCGTCACGCACCGAACCACCTGCCTGTGCGATATATTCCACACCGCTCTTGTGGGCGCGTTCGATGTTGTCGCCGAATGGGAAGAAGGCATCGCTGCCCAGTGCCACCTTGGTGTTCTTGGCAATCCACTCCTTTTTCTCCTCCATCGTCAGCACCTCCGGTTTCTCTGTGAAGAACTGCTGCCATGTGCCGTCAGCGAGCACGTCGTCGTGGTCCTCGCTGATATATACGTCGATTGTGTTGTCGCGGTCAGCGCGGCGGATACCCGGCACGAAAGGAAGGTTCATCACCTTCGGGTGCTGGCGCAGCCACCAGATGTCAGCCTTGTTGCCGGCCAGACGCGTGCAGTGGATGCGGCTCTGCTGTCCGGCGCCGATGCCGATAGCCTGTCCGTCCTTCACGTAGCAAACAGAGTTGCTCTGTGTGTATTTCAGTGTGATGAGACTGATGATGAGGTCGCGCTTGGCCTCCTCTGTGAATTCCTTGCTCTTGGTAGGGATATTCTCGAAGAGCTTCGGGTCGTCGAGCTTCACCTCGTTGCGTCCCTGCTCGAATGTGATTCCGAACACCTGCTTGTGTTCAATCGGTGCTGGTTTGTAAGTAGGGTCTATCTTAATCACATTGTATGTACCCTTGCGCTTGTCGTGGAGGATTTCCAGAGCCTCAGGCGTAAAGTCCGGGGCAATAACTCCGTCGCTCACTTCCCTCTTGAGCAGCGTTGCCGTAGCGGCGTCGCAAGTGTCGCTCAATGCCACGAAGTCGCCGTAAGAACTCATGCGGTCGGCGCCGCGTGCCCTTGCGTATGCACAGGCGATGGGTGAGAGTTCCATCTTCAGGTCGTCAACGAAGTATATCTTCTTCAGTGTGTCGCTCAGTGGCAGTCCCACAGCGGCGCCTGCCGGTGACACATGCTTGAAGCTGGCTGCTGCAGGCAGTCCTGTAGCTTCTTTCAGCTCCTTCACGAGCTGCCAGCTGTTCAGGGCATCAAGGAAGTTGATGTAGCCCGGACGGCCGTTTAATACTTCGATTGGGAGTTCGCCCTCTTCCATGTAAATTCGTGAGGGCTTCTGATTCGGATTGCATCCGTACTTTAACTGTAACTCTTTCATTATAATGTCTCTTTACCTATTTTGCTGCAAAATTACTTCTTTTTTGTCAGATGTCAAAGCGTTGTGGCGAAAAGTGTATATGACGTGCGGAAGAAGGCATTGAAAGAAGCCGGTCTCCGCATAGACAGGAGACCGGCAATAATTTGTCTTTATAGAGAAAATGACACGTTGGCGGAATAAGTTTAGCGCACACTTAATCCTAATAACCGATTTGGGTTAAAATGGGCACGGTGCTTGCCCAACTGGGGCACGGTGCTTGCCCATCATGGGTAACGTGCTTACCCCTGTTGGGCAGATTTGCAGTCAGACGTCTGCCCAATAAGTGACTGTTGTAACACCCATATTTCCATATTACAGGATTCTGCCAATGCAAACGATTCCTGTCGTCTGAATTCCTCTCATTTGACAATTCCTTCCATCTGACAATTCCTTTCATCAGCAAACTATCCATACAATTGCCTGACAATCGCAAGATAGTCAACTATCTGTTTGTCAGAATGTTACGTTGAAAAACCAGATGGTCTGACAGTTTTTTTGAAATTCTCTGTCATACAGTAAATCAGCGTTATTTCTTCCATAGCTTCGTCATGTCTTCGAGAGTCTTGCCTTTAGTTTCAGGAACCAGTTTCCAGACGAATAGTGCGGCAAGCACACAGATGACGCCATACATCACATAGGTGAACCAATGTCCGAAGTCGTCGCCTTCGGTGAGATGCATGTTGAATAGCGGTACGAAGGTGGAACTCACGATGAAATTGAATATCCACTGGAAGGCTACTGCAATGGCAACCGCTGCACCACGGATGGTGTTTGGGAAGAGCTCGGCGATGAGAACCCAGGCGATAGGGCCCCACGAGAACATGAAGCTCGCACTGTATACCATGATGCTCAGCATCGTCACCGTGCCAAGACTCGGGTTGCCGAAGGTGAGTGCCACGCCGAGCGCACCTATTGCCATGCCGATAGAACCCCAGATGAGCAGAGGCTTGCGTCCGAGTTTCTCTACCGTGAACACTGCAACGAGCGTGAACGATATGTTTACGATACCCATGATAACGGTCTGCACCATAGGGTCTTTCATTCCCATGTCTTCATAGATGCGGGGAGCGTAATAGAGCACGGCGTTGATACCCACTGCCTGTTGGAATACCGAGAGCATCACTCCCACGAAGATGCAGAGGAAACCATAGGTCATAAGAGGTTCCGTCCTCACGGTAATAGTCTCCTTTATATCTCTGATTATCTCCTTCGCCTTGTTCGAACCGTTGATGCGGGCGAGGATACCCTCAGCTTTCTTGTCCTGTCCTATCATCACGAGATAGCGAGGGGTTTCGGGCACGAAACATATCAGCAGAGTGAAGAGTGCTGCCGGCACGCATTCGCTGCCGAACATATACCTCCATCCCGTTTCCACCGTCCATTGGCAGTCAGCCCAGTTGGCTATCTTGCCTACAGCATCGTATATAGGGTTGGCGTGAGAACCGAGGATGATGAAGTTGACGAAATACACCACGAGCTGTCCGAAGATGATCGCAAACTGGTTCCAGCTGACGAGCATTCCGCGGATATTGCTCGGTGCCACCTCGCCGATATACATCGGACAGATGGCAGACGCCATTCCTACACCGAAGCCGCCAAGCACACGGTAGGCATTGAACACATATAGCAACTCCAGGCTTGCCCTGCCCTGTGGCATAATATACGATTCGGGTTCCATCGAACCCCATGCCGACAGGAAAAAGCAGATGCCGGCGAATATCAGCGAACGCTTGCGGCCGAAGCGGCTTGCGAAGAATCCTGATACGGCGCTGCCGAAGATGCAGCCGATGAGAGCACTCGAACTGGTGAAGCCGTGCATGAAGTCGGAGTACTGAAAGTCGGCAGCCCCTTTGAAGAACGCCTGTAGTCCCTTCTCTGCACCCGAAATCACAGCCGTGTCGTAGCCGAAGAGCAGTCCGCCCAACACCGCCACCATGACGATAGAGATTAGATATGACCTGCTGCCGTTTTCCTGCCAGGCCACATTCTGTTGTGTCTGTTTCATTTTGTTTTTTGTTTTACGTAGGTTAGTTCGTTATTATGAGGCAAAGGTAATGTTTATTGTTCGAAAAACATAATGTATTGAGCAGAATAATTATGAAAAACGTTTCCGTAGCATCGATAATCCACTTGTTTTGGCATTTTTTACACCATAAAACAAACTGTCATGTTCCTTTTTGCCGATGTTTTAAAAATAAGTCGATAATTTTGCGTAAATTTGCATCCACGGAAAAGCCGACGTTTCCATACACGGTGGTGTGGTAGCGCAGACAGGCTTTCCGTTATATAGGCAAGATGAAATTCAGAGACGTTATAGGACAGGAAGAAGCCAAGCGGCAGCTGCTGCAGCTCGTCGCCGAAGGCCGTGTGCCCCATGCCATGCTATTCTGTGGCCCGTTGGGATGCGGCAAGATGGCGCTTGCCATGGCTTTTGCCTCATTCCTGCTCGGAGAGCGTGACGACGATGATGCCGACCAGCATGCCGCCGCAGCAGCCATGCCGCCGCTAACCGCCGACAAGCGCCGCAGCGCAGAGGCGATGCTTGCCAAATGGGGACATCCCGACCTGTTCTTCTCATATCCCGTGATAAAACCTGCCGGCACTTCGTCAGAACACAAGATGGAAAGTGATGATTTTGCCCGGCAATGGAACGAGATGATATGCAAGTCGCCGTATTTCTCAATGGCCAACTGGCTCACTGCCATGGGTGCCGCCAACCAACAGCCGATTATCGGAGTGGGAGAGAGCAATGCGCTCGTACGTAAACTCAGCATGAAGTCGAGTCAGGGCGGATACAAGGTGTGCATAATATGGTTGCCGGAGAGGATGAACGGTGAATGCGCCAACAGTATGCTGAAGCTGATAGAGGAGCCGCCACACCAGACCGTGTTCATAATGGTTTGTGAGGAACCGGAGAAACTCCTTGAAACTATCCGCAGCCGTACTCAGCGGTTCGACTTCAAGCGCATAGACACTCCGTCGATGGAGCAGACGCTCATAGACAAACGATATGTGGCGCCCGATATGGCCCACCGCATAGCGAGAGTGGCAAACGGCAACTGGCTTGCCGCAGAGGCAGAACTTGATGCAGGCAACGAGAACAGACTCTTTCTCGACATGTTCATAATGCTCATGCGACTGGCATATATGCGCAAGATAAAAGACCTGAAGAAATGGAGCGAAGCGGTGGCGGGATACGGAAGAGAACGACAGAAGAGTATGCTCGCATATTTCGGAAGACTCATAAGAGAGAATTTCATGTATAACTTCCATAAACCCGAACTCAACTACATGACTGCCGAAGAGGAGAACTTCTCGAAGAATTTCGCCCGTTTCATCAACGAGGCGAATGTGGTGGAGCTGTCGGAACTCTACGAGCGTGGAATACGCGACATAGGACAGAACGCAAATGCCAAGATCGTGTTCTTCGACATCGCGCTGAAGACAATCGTGCTGCTCATACAGAAATGACATTCCGGATGGGAAGCACGGACAATATATATACACACACAATATTTTATTAATAAAGAAAAGAGAATTACGATATGGACTTCAAGAATATGAAATTCACCGTTGGCGACGGTTGTTCTCGCGGACTCTGCCGAAGAGGCTGCGGAAGGCAGGACCGCCAGCTGAATACATACGACTGGCTCGCTGATGTGCCGGGAAATGCCGAGAGCACAGACCTTGTTGAGGTGCAGTTCAAGAACACCCGAAAGGGATATTACCATAATGTCAATGCCCTCGATCTGAAGAAGGGCGATGTGGTGGCTGTGGAGGCAAGTCCGGGTCATGATATCGGAGTGGTGACGCTCACGGGAAAGCTCGTGAAACTGCAGGTCAAGAAGGCGAACCTCAAGTCTATGGACGACATCAAGCGCATATATCGCATAGCGAAACCAGTGGATATCGACAAATGGCGCGAGGCGAAGAGCCGCGAACACGGCACCATGATTCAGAGCCGACAGATAGCCAAAGACCTCAACCTGCAGATGAAAATCGGTGATGTGGAGTATCAGGGCGACGGCAACAAGGCGATTTTCTATTATATCGCCGATGAGCGAGTGGACTTCCGCCAGCTTATCAAGGTGCTTGCCGAGACTTTCCATGTGCGTATCGAGATGAAACAGATCGGAGCCAGACAGGAAGCAGGACGCATCGGCGGAACAGGACCTTGCGGCAGAGAACTGTGTTGCGCCACATGGATGAAGAACTTCGTGTCGGTGAGCACAGGAGCAGCCCGATATCAGGACATCTCGCTCAATCCGCAGAAGCTCGCAGGAATGTGTGCCAAACTGAAATGCTGTCTCAACTATGAGGTGGACAGCTACATAGAGGCAGGCCGCAAATTGCCGAGCCGCGAAGTGGTGCTGCAGACTATGGATGGCGACCACTTCCTCTTCAAGACAGATATCCTGGCAGGTCTTGTGACATATTCCACCGACAAGCGCCTCGCAGCAAACCTCGTGACAATCACCGCCCAGCGCGCACTCGAGATTGTGGAGATGAACAGGCGGGGAGAAAAGCCTGACTCGCTCAGCGACAGCGATGAGCCTATGACGGAGAACCACCAGGTGGACCTTCTGGCAGGCGAGAGTCTTACGAGATTCGACAAGGCAAAGAAAAAGAAGAAACAGAAGTCGCGTGGCAACAAAGCTCAGGACAACAAGGATGCTAAGGCTGCAAACGCCAACAACCAACAGCCTGCAAACAACCAGCAGGCTTCTGCCGAGAACAGGAAGCAGCGCCGGGCAGAAGGCAAGCAGCAACGTCAGGAGGACAAGCCACAGCAGCAACGCCAGGATGGCAAGCCGCAACAATGCCAAGAGGGTAAACAACAGCAGCGCCCTGATAACAAGCCACAGCGTGACGCCAAACCTCAACGCCCTGATGCTAATGGCGACCAGCAGAAACCGCAGGACGACCGTCAGAGGCAGCGCGGACCTAAGCAGCAGAGGAATGGTGGAAACGGAAACGGCGGACAGCGTCGTCGTCAGGGAAAACCTAACACTCCCCAACAGCCGAAGCAGGAGAAAGCCAATGACGGCGGCAACCAGTAAAAATAACGACAACGCAGATATGCACTTCAGACACATCATATTATATATAATGACATTCGCCGCAGTAATAGTGGCGAATGTCTTTGCATCATGCACTACCGACACCGTGTATAACACCTACGACCATACGCCGCTATCAGGCTGGGAGAAGAACGACACCCTGTCTTTCGACGTTCCCAAGATGAAGCAGGCTGGTGTATACTCTCAGTCTCTGGGCGTCAGGATGACGGAGATATTCCCGTTCACGAGCGTCAGTCTGATAGTGCAGCAGACGGTATATCCTTCCGGCAAGGTGGTTACCGACACCATCAAGTGTCCTATCACCGACAGCAGAGGAAATTTTCTCGGCGATGGTGTCAGTGCATATCAATACTCTTTCCCCATCCGTGAGATATCTCTCAACAAAGGCGACTCGCTGCATATCAGTGTGCGCCACAACATGAAGAGGGAGATACTTCCCGGTGTGTCAGACATCGGCGTGAAGATAGTGAAGAGATGATGGAGAATCTGATATGGAATTTCAGGATAAACAAAATCCTCTCTTCTAAAAAAATCCAATTAAGCCCTAATGAACGTTTAGGGTTAAAACATAATGACCGATTCTGGTTAAAAAATATAATGACCGATTGTGCAATAAGCTGCAATCGGTCATTTTTTTTCTTATGTCATTGAATATTATTTCGGCATATTCCTTGCCGCATCGATTCTCAGGAAGATGAAAAGAAGAATCGTGAATCCCCATAGCGACGATCCTCCGTAGCTGAAGAACGGCAGCGGAATACCGATTACAGGCGTCAGTCCCAACACCATTCCCACGTTGATGAAAACATGGAAGAGGAAAACGCTCAATACGCAATAGCCATACACCCTGCCGAAACGGAACGGTTGTCGCTCCGCCATCTTTATCAGTCTGATGATGAGGGCGAGGAACAATAGCAATACTCCTGCTGACCCTACGAATCCCTCCTCTTCGCCAACGGTGCAGAAGATAAAGTCGGTGTCCTGCTCCGGCACGAATTTCAATTTCGTCTGTGTTCCGTTCAGAAATCCCTTGCCCTTCAATCCGCCAGAACCGATGGCTATCTCGCTCTGGTGAACATTGTAGCCGGCACCCTTCAGGTCTTCATCGAGACCAAGCAGCACGTTGATGCGCACTCGCTGATGAGGCTCCATCACATTGTTCAATACGTAGCTTGCAGAATAGAAGAATGCCACTGAACCGACGGTGAACAACAGGATAAGGAAATAGTTGCGCATCCTCGTATACAACGCCTGGTATAGCAGATAGCCGATGAGAATCAGCGTAACTGCGAGCTGTACGTAAACGATATTGAAAGGCAACACGAATTCTGCGAACAGTACCGACAGCACCGTAGCACCCACTGAATAAGCTATGATGAGCCACGACTTGTGTTTGTCTTTGCAGTATGTGCGCACCATGCCGGCTGTGAATATCTGTACCAGCAGCAACACGACGAACGGTCCGATAGGAGTGGGCGAGGGTTCGATGAGAGTCTCGCCGTATCTGATTCCTACAACGAAATACACCACCATCGTTACTCCTGTGAACAATACGCTGCCCGGCATTCCCTCACGATAGAACATCAGGAAGAAAGACAGGTATACCAATGCAGAACCCGTTTCCTTCTGTGCCACGATGAAGAGCATCGGCAACAATACGATGCCGCAGGCAGTGGCGAAGTCGCGCCAGCGGTGTATGTCGAAACCATAGGCGCTCATGAATTTCGCCACGGCAAGGGCAGTGGCAAACTTGGCAAACTCTGCCGGTTGCAGTCGCAGCGGACCGAGCACGAGCCACGACCTCGAGCCTTTGATTTCGTGTGGGTTGAATATCGTGGCAAAGAGCAGCAGGAGCAACACCATATATATCACGTAGGCGAAGGTGTCGTAGAACTTGCTGTCGAGCATCAGCAACACGAAGCCCAGTGCTATCGAAGTGCCTATCCATACTATCTGCATGCCGGAGCGGGCACCCAGTGAGAATATGTCGTTGTCGCCATAGGTGTAGCTCGCTCCGCATACGCTGATCCATCCGAAGCAGAGCAGCGCCACATAGATTATTATCGTCCACCAGTCCATAGAGCGAAGCACGCTCGGTTGTTTATCTGTCACTTGAGCCATAAGCTATACGTCTGTGTTGGAATGCCTCTGCCTCTTTCTCAGAAGAAGGCGACAGCTTTCCGTTAATATACTGTTCCATCATCAGTCCGCCGATAGGTACACCGTAGTCGGCTCCCCATCCTCCGTTCTCTACGTAGACGGCGATGGCTATCTTTGGTTTGTTCATCGGGGCGAAGCCCATGAATACGGAGTGGTCGTGGCCGCGGTTCTGGGCTGTACCGGTCTTTCCGCAGGCTTCTATCGGCAGTCGGGAGAGCATTTTGCAGGTGCCGTCCATTGCCGACTTCCTCATTCCCGCCACGATATATTCGTACGACCGGTGGTTTGCCTTGGTGTAGTGGCGCTCTCTGAATTCCGGTTTGAGATACTCGCCCTTCACCTTCTTCACCACGTGTGGCGTATAGAAGAATCCTCTGTTGGCGATTGTCGCTCCCAGATTGGCAATCTGGAGCGGGGTGAGGTTCACCTCGCCCTGTCCGATGCTGATACTGATTACCGTCAGTCCGTTCCACGATCCCTTGTATGCCTTGTCGTAGAACTGTGCGTTTGGAATCAGTCCGCGTTTCTCTCCCGGCAGGTCTATGCCCAGTTTATATCCGAATCCCATGCTCACCATGTAGTCGCGCCATGTGTTCATGGCATCCTGCACGGTTTTGTATCTCTTTCTGTTGCCCAGCATATAATACAGTCCCCAGCAGAAATATCCGTTACATGAAGTGCCTATTGCCGGTACTATGGATAACGGTGAGGCGTGTCCGTGGCATCCCACATGGAGTCCGCGGAACGAGAATCCGTGATGGCATGGGAAAGCCGTGGATGGCGACACGATGCCTTCGGTCAGAAACGTCAGACCCTGTGAAGTCTTGAAGGTGGAGCCCGGAGGATACTGTCCCATGATTGAGCGGTTGAGCAACGGACGGTAGGGGTCTTTCATCAGGTAGTGGTGCATCTTGCCTCTCATCCTTCCCGTCATCAGGCGTGGGTCGTAGCTTGGCGACGACACCATGCAAAGCACCTCTCCCGTGGCAGGCTCGATGGCAACGATACTTCCTATCTTGCCCTGCATAAGTCTTTCGCCGAGCGCCTGCAGCTGCAGGTCTATGCCGAGCGTGAGGTCTTTGCCGGCAATGGGCTTGGTGTCGAACTTGCCGTTCTGGTAGCTGCCCTGTATTCTGCCGTGTGCGTCGCGCAGCAGAATATGCACTCCCTTGGTGCCGCGCAGCTCTTTCTCGTAGTATTTCTCTATGCCGAGCTTTCCGATATAGTCGCCTGCCTGGTAGTAGTCGTCGTCTTCGATGTCGGCGAGTGAAACCTCGCTTACATCGCCAAGCACGTGTGCGGCATAAGGATACATATATTGTCGGATGCTGCGCTTCTGTATGTAGAAACCGGGAAACCGGTATATCTTTTCCTGGAACACGGAGTTTTCCTCTGATGTCAGCTGGCTCATGAAGAGCTGCTGGGTGAATCTGGAGTAGCCGGGATTCTTTGAACGGTCTTTTATATCGTTCATCCTTTTTATGAAGAATTCCTTGGTAATGCCCAAGGCGTTGCAGAATGCCATGGTGTCGAGGCGTCCGCTCTCCTCGTTCATTATCACCATTATGTCGTAGGCATGCTGGTTGTATACGAGGAGTTTGCCGTGGCGGTCGGTGATGGCGCCACGGGCGGGGAATTCTATTTTTTTCAGGAATGCGTTACTGTCGGCATTCTTCTTGTAGTCCTCACTCATGATCTGCAACACGAAGAGTCGTATGATGTAGATGATGATGATGACCATGGCAACGCCGCCAATCACGTATTTCCTGTTTTCTAATCCGAAATCTTTGCTCATTTCTTGAAATTGTTGTTTCCTGCTCTTGTCAGTCTCTTCTCACGTTTTCCACCACGAGCACGAGCAATACAGTTATTATTGTGCTTCCCACGATGTTGTATATCCACTGCAGCCAGTTGAAGAAGTTGAAGGTCTCGAGTGTAAAGAATGTGATACAGAATATGAACACGAGTATCGATGTGTAGCTGATATACTTCACCGGACCGAGCGTGCGGAACGACGGTTTCAGGTCGTCCTGGTTGTCGTGTGCCACGAAGATGTTGAGCACGTATGGCTGTAGCAGCGACATGAGAGTCATTGAGGCTGCCGCCAGTCCGGGGGTGTTAGAGAAGATGTCTACACACAGTCCGATGACAAATCCCCAAAGTAGGTTTGCCCATTGCGGACAGAAGCGGTTGATGCGCAGCACGAGATATACGTAGAGTAGCGGAGTGGCGCATCCCAGCAGGTGTATGTTGTTGAGTACCAGCACTTGTGCCAGTACGAGTATTGTCAATAGGAGGATTCTTTTTATGATGTTGATGCTCATTATTTGTTCCTTTCCCTTTATTGGTGATAAAGTTGTCGTGGCGGTACCGCCTTGTTATTTCTTGCTGGTGTCTCTCGGTTTCAGCGAGTCTTGCGCCGCTTTCAGCAACAGAGCCTTGTCTTTGAGCGCACTGTTGTCTATCACGCACACGTGGCGCAGTTTGCCGAAGTCGGTTGAGAGTCTTAGCTGCACTCGGTATGAGAGTCCGTCGGAGGAGTTGAACACGTGGAGAATCTTACCCACCATTATTCCTGGCGGGAATATCGACGAGTATCCGTTTGTCACCACGTAGTCGCCGAGGGCGAATCTGGCATGGCGCGGTACATCGTCAACATAGGCAATGTCGCTCGGCGTTCCCTTCCAGTGCAGGAAACCGAAGTATCCCCTCTTGCGTATCATGACGCTGATGTTCGAGTTCACGTTTATCACCGGCAATACTATAGAGTAGTGATCAGATGCCATATACACCACTCCCACTACTCCCGTGCCGCATGCCACTCCCATGTCCTCGTGTATTCCGTCAGCTTTTCCCTTGTCTATGGTGATGAGGTTGTCTTCACGGTTTATGGTGCTCTGTATCACCTTCGCCGGAATGAGCTTGAAGCCGGCAAGCGCCTGTTTCTGACACTGTTCCATGGCGAGGGAGTCGCCGTGGTGGGTGGCGATGTATTGAGTGAGGGCTCTTACTTGCTGTTCGAGAATGAGGTTGCGCTCGCTGAGTTTTTTGTTGCTCTGCGACATGTTGAAGAATGTCGTTACTGAGGAGTTGTATTCATATACCTTTCCTGCCACGGCGTTTGCCGAGGAGAAGTATACGCTGCCCTGGAAATTGTTGAACCTGAACAGCAGCACGAAGCATATCACTTCGAGAAGGATGAATACGAACCAGTGGTTGTATTTCGCCAAGAAGGCAAGAAGATTGCGCATTGTGTATCAAAAGAAAAAAGGCAAGGCTGTAAAAAAGTAAAAGGACTCTCGCTAGTCAGCGCTGACTTTTTACTTTTCTACGGCACTATACCTTTTCGCTGTTAAATTGTATTTTGTATTTCTTTGTTATCTCATGAGGAATGAGAAGCGGTCAACGTTCTTCAACGCAATGCCGGCTCCCTTGGCAACACTGTGCAATGGATCCTCGGCGATGTGGAACTTGATGTTGATCTTGTCGGTCAGACGCTTGTCCAGACCGCGCAGCAGAGCGCCACCTCCCGTCAGGTATATGCCGTTCTTCACGATGTCGGCATAGAGCTCCGGCGGTGTGTTCTCAAGTGCTGAAAGCACGGCGTTCTCTATCTTTGCGATTGTCTTGTCGATGCAGTGGGCAATTTCCTGATAGCATACAGGTACCTCCATTGGCAGGGCGGTGATGCGGTTCGGACCATGTACCACATAGTCTTCTGGTCCTTCCTCGCCAAGGTCGGTGAGTGCGGAACCAACGTGTATCTTGATTCGCTCGGCCATACGCTCGCTCACCTTCACGTTGTGCTGACGGCTCATGTAGTCCTGGATGTCGGCTGTCAGGTCGTCGCCGGCGGTGCGGATGGAGTTGTTGGATACGATGCCGCCCAATGAAATCACGGCAATCTCGGTGCTGCCGCCACCGATGTCAACAATCATGTTACCCTCCGGAGCCTCCACGTCGATTCCGATACCGATGGCAGCTGCCATAGGCTCGAAAATCAGATATACGTCGCGGCCGTCGGCATGTTCTGCAGAGTCGCGCACGGCTCTCAGCTCAACCTCAGTAGAGCCTGAAGGCACGCCGATCACCATTCGCAGTGACGGCGAGAAGAGGCGGCTTCCTGTGTGTACCATCTTTATCAGTCCGCGCATCATCTGCTCACAGGCAGTGAAGTCGGCAATCACGCCGTCGCGTAGCGGACGGATGGTGCGTATGTTGTCGTGAGTTTTCTCATACATCATCTTGGCTTTTTCGCCAACGGCAATCATCTTGTCGGTGCGGCGGTCGAGAGCCACTACCGATGGCTCGTCAACTACTATCTTGTCATCACTGATGATGATAGTGTTGGCGGTACCCAAGTCCATTGCTATCTCTTGTATAAATGAAAAGAATCCCATATTCGTTCTTTTGCTTTTACCTTATTATATATATATATTAAGTTCTTGCAAGCTTTCCCGCTTGTCCTGTCTGTTGACTGGCAGACTCTTTTTTTCTCTCTCTTGACAGGTTGCCGCCTGTTGTTGCCGGCTCTTCATGTCTCCTTCCCGTCAGTTTCCGTTAGTCTTCTCGTCAACTTTTCTTTCTTTTGCTCCTCGCTTATTTCTCAAACCATGCGTGGATAGCCGTGTCGTAGTGGCTGCTCACTCCGAAAGCTCTTGTGGCGAACATGCGACGGTCTTCGATGTCGGTCTGGGCGCCCTTCTTGTTCAGTATGTCGAGCAGCACACCATATTCAGCCTTGCTTGGCACGATGACAACGTCTTTGAAGTTCTTTGCTCCGGCACGGATTAGCGAGATGCCGCCGATGTCGATCTTCTCGATGATGTCGGTCTCAGAAGCTCCGCTTGCCACGGTGTCCTCGAATGGATAGAGGTCTACGATGACCAAATCAATCTCTGGTATCTCGAATTCCTGCATCTGGTCGCGGTCGCCTTCGTTGTCGCGGCGGGCCAGGATGCCTCCGAATATTTTCGGATGGAGGGTCTTTACTCTTCCGCCAAGGATAGAGGGATATGTCGTTACGTCCTCCACTGCCTGGCATTCATAGCCAAGCGACTCGATGAATTTCTGTGTACCTCCTGTAGAAAGGAATTTCACACCCTCAGCATTCAGTTTTGCGAGAAGCTCATCCAGCCCGTCTTTGTGAAACACTGATACCAATGCGGTCTTGATTTGTCTTGTTCCAGCCATTTTCTGTTTCTTTATATGTCGTGTAAAAATATGTATTTGGTTGCAAAGTTACAAAATATCGTTATATTTCCCATTCTATTGCGGCGAAAAAATAGAGGATAGTAGCTATTTTTTGACTTTCGATAAACAAAGGGCGCTTATGGAGCAATTTATATTCCTTTTCAACCCAAATCGGGCTTTGGAACTTGTCGTATCAAACGGCTTTATGACCGTTTTGGAATCTGCCGGAATCCGTTGCCAAGCGCCTTGTTGTCATACTATGCTGAAATAGAGCCGCCTGTAGGCGAGATATATGAAATCAGCGGTTTTCACCCATCGTCTCTTCTTCAGCATCGAGATGCACAGTCGGCAAATCCTGTCGCCGGGTTCGTATGTCAGCGTCTCGTCGGCGATGGCAGCGTCAAGATTGCTGTCGGCAAGACATCTGAAGGCGTTGGCGATGCCGATGTCCACTGCCTTGCGGTATTTGCTGCCGTCGGCTACGGTCATGAAGAAATCCGCCACGAGCTGGCATGCCCTCAGGTGGGAGCGTAGATGCTTCTCTGATATGGTATGCGTATATGAAGTGTTGTTGTCCATGCGGTAGTAATACACGTTCTTGTCTACGGTCGCTATCCGTGAGTGATACACAGCCCTCGGCACCACGGCATAGTCTTCGCTGAAGTCGATGCCCTCCACACTGTATATTCCGTTCTCCGTCAGTGTCTCCCTGCGGTATAGCCTGCCCCATATCCTGTTTTTCACTATGTTCTGGCATAGCAGTGCCTTCAGGTATTTCTCCTTTCCCATCTGTGGCGGTCCCGCATATCTTGTGGCCTTGCCGTCTCTCCATTCTGAATATCCGCCGGTTACGATGTCGGCGCCGCTTTCCTCGGCCTTCGCCATCAGCAGAGCTATGGCGTCGAGGGGCAGGATGTCGTCGCTGTCCACGTGGGTCACGTATTCTCCCGTTGCCTTCTGCAGGGCGGTGAGTCTTGCTCCGCCAAGTCCTCTGTTGTGGTCATGGCGGATTATTCTTGTCTGACTTTTCCTCTGGGGATATTCTTCGGCAACCCTTTCAAGTATGGCGATACTGCCGTCCTTCGAACAGTCGTCTACGAACACATATTCTATGTTTCCGTAAGTCTGTTCGAACAGTGATCTCGCACATTCTTCTATATATTTCTCCACGCCATATACCGGCACGAGTACTGACACTTTCTTCATATCTTACAAAAGTAACACTATTTTCTCTTTCTCTCATTCCGTCTCTCCGGTTTTGTGTTAATTTAACCTTTTCGCATTCGCTGCTTTCTGATAATCCCCAACCGGTCATCGGTGCTTGTTTGGTTTTTCTCCAGGCAGAAAAGAGATGATTGTTTCATGGCAAAGGAGAACGGAGGTTATGGTTTTGATATTCAAGATTTTATTTGTGTGGTGTGGCTTTATATTGACAAGCCCCGACGGGTAGTGCTTACCGGTCGGGGCTTGTTGTAGATATGGGGCTTATGCGCTTATTCTATGGTGATTTTCCATAATATAGCGTCGGGCTCGATGTCTGACAGGGTGACAGGAATCAATCTCTCCGTATCTTTCATCTTTGCCAACTTGTTATGGCCGCGTTGGGTGAGGTCTCTGATGAACGGTTCGCAATATACCTTTTCCGAACCGAGGTTGAGTCTGAGTTCACCTAAGTTTAACACCCACTTTATCTTGGTAGGCACGGTCTTCATCAGTGTGTGGTATTTTGTGTCTGCAGTCACTTTGATGCCCATCAGAGAGAGTTCTATTCCTGACCCCATGGCTATGCTGACGGAATTGATGGTTCCGGCATCGTCGGTGGTTACAGAAAACACTTCTTCTTCGTTTTTCAGATAGCTATACAGATATGTGCCATCTCCGAAGTCGGTCTTGTCGACTTTTGAATATAGCCCAGGACAGGAGTTCGGGATGTCTTTGACGTTGGCACCGATTCTTGCCTTCCAGAATCCAGTGGCGTCACCAGTCCATTGCGCATTGATGTTCTGTACGCATACTGCCGTGCTGGTCGTTTCCGTTCCGATCGCGTTCGCATTTAGTGCTGCAGCTAAAGCGATGCAGCAAGTAGCTAATTTTTTTATTGTATTCATGTCGTAATTAATTAGTCGTCTGTTCCTTGTTATTTTCTTGAAGCGAAGTACATTCCATCGTTGACAGCCATTCTCACCTGGTAGATGCCGGCCTGGTCTTGCGATACTTTCATCTTCTTGCCGTTGGGCAGAGTTGCCATGATGGTGCCGTCGTCGTTGAAACGGAACAGTTCCTTGATGGCGCCTTTGTCCTCGTAGCTCCAGCTCTTCTCCTTCTTGTTATATACAAGGTGTGACACCTCGCCGTCGGGAGAGGTTATCTCATAACCGTTCTTCAGTGTCTTCACGGCATACATGCGGCCGTCTTTGCCCATCACATTTTGGGTCTCACCCACCTTGGCCATCACTTTGCTGCCGCTCCAGAACTCGATGGTGTTGAGGATGAACAGGTCTGCCACGCCACACACGGCATAGGCAGGGCTTATCAGAAGGAACACAAGTTCGTTGAGGAACTTGCAGCTGCTAAGGCTCTTGTTCCAGTCTAACACCTTGTTGGTCAATCCGAAAGAACCGATACATGAACTCAGAGTCACCGCACCTGCTAACAGTACAATAATGGATTTTGTCGTGAATTTTCTCATCTGCTATAGATTTTATTGTTATCAGATTATATATGTCTCTGCAAATATATGTTTTTTTCGCTTCCTGAACAATAATTACAGGGAATAAGTTGGATGAGAAGATTGTAAAAGTTGTTAACACCTTATGTCGCCAGAGGATATCACAGTCGTAATCCCACTTTAGCTCCCAGTGTCATGATGTGCATATACTCCCTGCTGCCATGGCTCGCCGGGGCCTGGATGTTGTAGTCCAGGAATATCATGGCGGAGAGAAATTTGCGCACGTAATACTTCAGCGACAGACCTGTGCCGCAGCAGTAACCGTGGTTGTTGCCGACGGGGATTCCGTTTATCTTTGTCTTCGGATACCACACGCCGCCTCCCACGAGTTTGCTGCCGAATGAAAAGCGGCGTGTTATCGGAAGTGAGAAATACGGACCTGCCATGGCGGTGAAATAGTTGAAGGTCTTGTCGGGAGCATCTGTCTTGTTCACGATATATTGCAGGTTCGAGAACGTGGTCCTGCCGCCAAAGCCTATATTCCTGTTTATGAACCACGCTCCCTCCAGACCTATCGTCGTTCCGGTGGAGGTCTGGAACACGTTTTCTTCGTCAAGGTCGTATTTGCTCAACGGCAGGTTGAATCCCATATACAGACTGAGAAACGAGTTGCGGTCGGTGTCGATTTCCTCTTCTGTCACTTGCTTCTCCTTGACATTCAGTCCCTTGTCCTTGCATATCAGGTCGGCAAGCAAGTAGCCGAATTCCGTTGCCATGATGCCGATGCCGGCACCCACCATCACGTCGCTGAGCCAGTGTTTGTTGTTTGCCATGCGCATCAGACCGGTGGCAGTAGCCACGCTATATGCGCCTATTCCCACCCACGGACTCTTGTAGCCGTATTCTTTGTTCAGCATCGTGGCTGTCATGAATGCCGTTGCGGTATGGCCCGACGGGAAACTATGATTGTCGGAGCCGTCAGGGCGTGTCACGTTCGTCGCGTTCTTCAATCCTTGCACTACGCCTGTCATCAATGCCACCGAGAAAGCGTCGCTGAGAAGCATCCGCCCCCACGACGAACGGCTTCTTACTCCTGCCGCTTTCATTCCTATCATAACGGCGGCGGGAGCAAACTGCGTGTAATTGTCTAAAGTACGGTGGAATTCCGGCATGAAGTCGTTTCTCAGTTTCCTGAACTTTGTGTCTTGATGTTTTTCTATAAGTCCTCCGATGATTAACGGCATTCCGATATAAGTGGATCTGAAAAGTTTTCCTTGCGGAAGCCTGTCGATGAAGGCGATGGCTTTCTGTGAGTTTGTTATTGTGTCCGCTGGTGAAGTGACTTTTGTCTGAGTGCCGACCGCAGCGATTCCCGACAAGGTGTCTTTTGTCAGGATATTGCCAGTCATCTTGGCGCTCAATGTGTCAGATATTGCGTATGCCGTATCAATTTGTGCAACGCATCCTATGCTTGTAGATAATAAAATGATAATAATTAGATTCCTCATATTTGTATTTGCATTTTATTTTTCTGAAATAACTATTAAGATTGTCCCTTTATTGTGCAAGTCGTGAAATGTAACAGTTTTGTAACTTTACGATTCAATTGTTGTCCGTGTTTCATTATAGTCCCGTGTCCATCGTCACAGACCGATGGGTACTATATGCTTACTGATATTACATCATTCCGTATTGTCGTCGTGTCCTCGCCTCAGCCTCTTGCCACTCCTCTCCATTTACCGTGATTTTTAGTCTCGTTTTGTCCATTTTTGGGCACGTACCTTGCCCAAGTGGGGCAAGCACGTTGCCCAACATGGGCAAGCATGTTGCCCCACATGGGCACATTTTCTTTTTATGTCGTGCCCAAAATCTTCCCTTTTCCATGACCGTGAGAATAAAGTGCCCATCAGCCTTCGGCGACAGGCACAGGTCTAAAATAGAAAGCGGATATCACTCTAGGAACACGGATTTGTCATCACGGAGTAACAACTTTTATATAAGACAAAAACCAGGATACCCACCCTGAAGCCTTTCAGACAAAAACCAAGATAAACCCCTGTATGCTTTTGTGAGCCTCACGGCTTGATTCCTGCCGTCCAGTTAGCCCTTACGAGAGCACGCTCTCGCCGGTCACCCTGTCCGCCATGAATCGGTGGTGACTTTTGGTCACCACCTCGCAAAAGCATACAGGCGATAAACCAAGACAAACCTGCTGTGCAGTAAAGTATTAATATAACTCAGCCAATTGCCATCAGCCCCCACCTAGCCTCCCCCGTAGGGGAGGGACAGATACCCTTGCAAGTAATATTATCGTCAGTAGTCGTCTGATTATCAGTGACTTATCAATAGCAATAGTATCTGTCCCTCCCCTACGGGGGAGGCTAGGTGGGGGCTGATATGATTGTCTGAAGAAGTCTTTGACAAAGCATAGTAACTTGTTCCTTCCCTTGGGGAATGTCAGGATGGGTTATCCTACGGGGAAGGTTAGGATGGGTTCTAGACCGAGAGAGGGCTGATGCCATCAGACTTGTTTTCATTTTCTGCCATTATACTTGCGGTTTATCCCGGTTTTTTGTCTAAAAAACATCAACCGAATCATTTGCTAAGTAAAATGGAGAGCCCCTCACTTTCAAATCTAAGAAACACCCAAACAGGAATCATTGAAAATTTCATTTCGCGCGCATCTATAAATATAATGTGAACCCTACACCTTTCCCCTTAATTCTGTCAAATAAAAGGAAAACCGTCACTTTTTTCTCATTTTCTTTTGAAAACATTTGGATGGTATGAGAAAAACCCATACCTTTGCATCCGCTTTTGAGAACGAACGCTGTTACAAAACAGTTATTAAGTCAGAAAGAGCGACAAAAGAAAGAGTTCTTTGAAAAGATTACAATAAACAGAGAAGTAGTAGTACAAG
>ERZ772863.860-NODE-860-length-30952-cov-2.921513_pt1 | contig 30952 bp, 23 predicted proteins | sample MGYA00512134_ERZ772863 | MGnify/ENA primary metagenome ERZ772863 (study PRJEB29015, sample SAMEA2737659) | human gut metagenome | biome: human gut; feature: human-associated habitat; material: faeces | place: China | collected 2012 ...
AGGAGTCTTGCCCGTAAAAGCAGCCGAACGTCCCTCGCGCTTCAGCCGGGCACGCAGCGCAGGCTCGTCTTCGCAGTACGTCTCGATGTGCACGGTGCGGCCATTGGCAGATAGCCCAGCCGTCTCAACCGCATCACCGTCGCCGCCCTCGGGATCCCAGCCATCCCCACCGGCAAGCACCTGCTCGCGAGCGTACCCGGCGGCAGCCATCACATCGAGTTTATTTGCCCACGGCACCCAGTCGGTAGTATCACCCGCCGGCCCATGCAGAATTGCGCCAGCATACTGCGCGCAGCTGTGCGCCGCCGGCTTATTCCAATCCCACCAGCCTTCGCGCTTGATATGTCGCCCCAGCCAGCAATCGATCAGCACAGTTTGCGCCCATTCGCGCCAAGGACGACCCAGGTAGACCGAATCCGGCGCCACGCCATCCGGAGCTGTAAACGAACAGCCGTGGAACACAAATCCGTACGGCTCGCCTTTAGGCGTGGAGGCTGCCGTTACATACCCGTTGACATCCATATCGCGATTGAGCGAGCGAATCTCGCACCCCTCAAAGTAGGCACGCGCGCCGCCAAAGATAAAGTCGACATCGCCCTCGATCCGGCAACGTCGAAAATACTGGCGCCCCACCCGGCGCGGCGCATACTGTTTGGGTCCTATAAACCCGCCCGGTTTGGCCTCATGCGGCGGCAGCGGACCCAAAAACAGTGTGTCCTGGTGCCCCTTAATGCAGCAGGCATCGACAACCAGACGGTCGCCATCGGCATACAGGGCAATCGCCTGACCGACCTCGCGCCCATCGCCCGCATCGTTTTCGATCGTGAGGTTCTCGAGCCGTACGTCGTCGGCATCGACCAAAACGGTATAGGTCCTAAACGTGCCGAGCGTGCCGTCCACGCCCGAGCCGTCCTCCGAAGGCATCTTGGCACCCAGGCTGCCCACGATACGCACGCTGTCGGCCGTCTCTCCCTCAATCGTCACATGCGAGCGATGAATCTCGACCCGCTCGCGATACTCGCCCGGATCGACGCGAATCATCACCGGTTGCTCGGCATCCGGATAGAGCTGATCGGCTGCCGCCAAGGCATCGGAAATCGTTGGATACGCTCCTGCCGCAGCCCTCGAAACGCGCAGCGTATAGATACTTTCGCTCATCGTCCATCACGCTCCCAGGAAGCGAACTGTTCAGGCCAGCCCTGAACTTGTGGCTGAATATGCTCGGCGCAGCCCTTAAATGCCGTTAGGGCCGTGGCGAGCGATGCCCCATGCTTTCCATGCGGAAAGACATGTAGGCTAAAGCCAATCCCGTGGTCGGCAAGAGCCTGCGCAAGAAGGAGGCTATTTTGAACTGGTACCGATGCATCCTCGGCGGTATGCCACAAGAACGTACGGGGGAAGCCCTCGCCCACCATATTCTCGATCGACAACTTTTGAGCCAAAGCGCCATCGGCACCCGTTAGGTGTTCAAATGAACCACGATGAGCATAGGCCCCCGAGCTTACGACCGGATAGCCCAAGCAAAGTGCGTCAGGCCGAATCGACTCAGGAGATGCCGCAATCGACTCTGCAAGCCAGGGTTGGTCCCAAAGCGCCCCGAGCAAGCCAACTAGATGCCCACCGGCCGAAAAACCCATGACCGTAATCCGATCAGGATCGACACAGTACTCTGCCGCATGGCCTCGGACGGTATCGACCGCCCGCGCGAGTTCTTGCAATGCCAGCGGATAGACAGCCGGAGCAACCGAGTAGTTCAGCACAAACGCTTGGTAGCCCATCGCCAACAAACGGAGCGCTACCGGCTCGCCTTCGCGCGGCGAAACGTGATCGTAGCCGCCTCCTGGCACGACCACAACTGCAGGCAGCGGTTTTAAAGCATAAGCATCTTCGGTCGGGGCAAAAACATAAGACGTAATCGTGGCAGACGAGCCATCGACCCCGACAGGAATCGTTTTATTGAGCATGTATTCCCTTTCACCATGATGCGTAGCGCAGCGCACACGGCCGTATCGCACAAGGGCTGCATTGCCGATTTATCCGACAATGCAGCCCTGGTCATCAACCCGAGTTAGGAACGGACAACCTTGTCGACGTTCTGGAGCTGCAGCTCCTCGCCGTCCTGGCCCTCGATCACCACATTTTGCAGGTCGAGCACCTTGACGTTTTGCGCAATGATGCCCTGACGCACCATGGGCTCAACGCCGCAGGCCATGGCCGGGACAAAGGGCTCGGCATCGTCGGCAAAGGTCACGTGAACGTCTTGGAACGTCAGACGCGTCACCTTGCTCTCGGGCAGACCCGTGATATAGGCCGCGGCAGCATGGCAGTTGGTGGCCTCGATATCGCAAAACGTCGTGGCACCAAAGCCGGGCGTGCGGTCGTCGACAGGCAGCGTCTCGCGAGACTGCACGTAATCGGTCTTGCCGTCCTTGTCGCAGAAGTAGAAGGAGTTGACCACGAAGGGCGTGAGCACCTCATCCATGCGAATGTGCTCAAAGGTAATGCCCTCGTTGACGGCATCCTTGCCGCGCCCGCGGCGGGTCTTGACGCGCAGGCCGCGGTCGGTGCGCTCAAAGAGGCACTTGCTCACGGTAAGGTCCTTGATGCCGCCGGCAGCCTCTGAACCCAGGACCACGGCGCCGTGACCATCGTGCATGTAGCAGTGAGAGATCAGCACGTCGTGCGTGGCGGGACGAAGCTCGGGCTCAATACCCAGCTTGCCGCTCTTGATGGCGATGCAGTCGTCGCCCACCGAGAACTGGCAGCCCAAGATGCGGACAAAGCCGCAGCTCTCAGGATCGAAGCCGTCGGTGTTGTGGGAGTTCTTGGGACCCTCGATGGACAGGCAGAGCGCATCGACGTGCTCGCACAGGATGGGGTGGATGTTCCACGCCGGGCTATTGCGCACGGTGAAGCCGGCCAAGCTCACGTTCTCACACTCGGATAGGAAGATCATGCGCGGGCGGGCGACCTCACGGCCCTCCTCCGGGCGAAAGATGTTCTTAAAGTCCTTGTTCCACCAGTTGTCCTCGGCAAAATCAGTCTGACCGTCGATCGCGCCGCGACCATAGATGCACACGTCGTGCACGCTCAGACCCGTAAAGGTAGAGCAGTAGGTCGAGAAGCTCTCGCCCTCCCAGCGGCCCAGGGGCAGCATATCGGTGCCGGCATACCCGGCACCCTCGTTGCCCGTGACCGTGCCCGGAATGTAGGCAAGCGAGGCACGATCGTGGCGGGCCAGCAGCACCGCTCCCTCGGCGAGCTCGATGTTGATATTGCTCTTAAGAAAGAGAGACTTGATGCGATAACTACCGGCGGGGATCAGCACGCGGCCACCCTTGGGGCAGGCCATGATGGCAGCCTGGATGTTGGTGGTGTCATCATGCTCGGCATCGCCCTTGGCGCCACAGTCGCGAACGTTGATGGTAAAGGGCTCAGCCGGCGTGGTGACACCTACGCTCAGCTCACGCTCGCCACAAACAAAACGAACCAGGTTGCGCTTGCCGGGGGTCAGGCCGTCGACATAGGTCTCGACCGTATTCGTGGTACCGGCGGGCTCGTCGTTGACAAAGATCTCCCACGTATCGGCGCAGGTAAAGTAACCGCCGTCGTCAAGCTCGATAACCGCCGCGCGCGCGTTGCGCCAGATAACGTTCGTCTCCATGGGTTTCTCCCTCAAAAAGATGCTCTAAAGGCAAATTGTACGCTGTTGAAAAAGGGCCGTGCCTGCCGGCGGAATTCCGGTGGCACGGCCCTGTGATTTGGACGATATGTCGGCCTTACTCGGCGGGAGTTACGCTACCGTCCTGGAAGCCAACGTTGTTGTGGGCAAAGCAGTCCTCGTACTTAAAGCCGGAGAGCTCCTCGCAAAGCGCCTTGACCTCGGGCTTGACGTCGGCCATCTTGCCACCCTCCTTGACTCGGTGAATCTCGTCGCAAAGGACGTCGCACTGCTCCTTGTCGATCTTGATGCCGCGGGCAAGGACGGCCGCAAGCAGGAAGAAGCCGGCGCAGCCGATGATCATGTAGCCGCAGATATACAGAGGCACGGTAGCGGGCTGGGTCACGGCGTCGCTATTGCCGGCGGTCTGAATGAAGCCGGAGGCAGCAAGGACGATAGCCCACACGTTGACGGCGATAGCCTGGGCGATCTGCTGGCAGAGCTGCTGAGCGGAGCTGTAGATGCCCTCGCGACGACGCAGGGTGATGAGCTCATCGACATCGGGGATGTAGTTGAGCAGAACATCGGGCAGGTACTGGAAGCCGACGTAGAAGAACTTCCAGATGGCGAAGATGATGGGGTAGGCGATCATGGCGATGGCGACCGTGGAGGTGCCATTGATCTGACCAAAGGCGAAGTAGTTGTAGGCGATGATGCACGCAGCGCAACCGACATTTGCGAGGTACCAAGACTTGTGGAAGCCCTTCTTGGCCATGAGAGCGACCCAGATGGCGGTGCAGACGATAGCGACGACCTTGCCAGGCATCTCCATCACGGACTCGTAGGACTTAGGAATCTGCAGGCAGTAGACGATGAAGAAGGACAGGCAGGCAGACCAGCAGGCAGCAGCGAGCTTCGTGGAGACCTGTGCGTACAGGACCTTGCGGAAGGACTTGTTGCGGAAGGTGGAGATTACGTCGATGAAGAACTTCTTGATACCCTCGCCGACGCTCTCGATCTTCTCCTGAGCGACCTCCTCGGGGGTGTGCTCCCACGTGGACAGGTACACACAAAGCAGCGAGATTGCCATGACCGAAGCGTTGATCGTAGCGATGATGAAGTAGCTGAACGGGTTGGTCTCGCCGAAGGTGCCAAAGCCGAAGCCCACAAGTGCAGCCATCAGGAAGCCGGCGGCGTTACCAAAGAGATGCTTGTAGCCGGTGAGGTACGTACGCTCCTTGAAGTCGTCGGTCATCTCGATGGTAAGCGGCGACAGGTTGGCGGTGCAGAACGTATACGCGACGTTGTAGATCAGGTACAGCACAAAGTAGTACGGGAAGCCAAACGGCGTAGCCACGAAGATGAGCGGCTCGGCGATCATCATCGGGATGGCCAGCAAGATCCAGAAACGACGACGACCAAAGATGCGGCCAATCTTGGTGGCATAGAAGTTATCGGCCACAAAGCCCATCAGCGGGCAAAGAATAGCGTTGACATAGATGGCAAACGAGCTGATCAGTGCAGCCTCGCCTGCGGACAGGCCACACTCCGTGGACAGGAACAGCACCATGTAGCTGTGCGTAAAGGTCAGGGCACCGGAATTGAGCATACCGCCCATACCAAAGCCCAAGCGCGTCCAGAATGTGATCTTACGCTTTTTTCCGATCTTATTAGTCATCGAGCTCCCTCTCTTTTCTCGATTGTCTTGCAGCAAGACATTGGAGTCCACACTGACATCTGTCTGCCCAGCGTTCAGGGTGAACGTTTAGTTAGATTATGCGCGATTGCTTATGATAGGTGAACGTTCACTTGCATATTATCCCCGAACGGTCGATTTTTACCGCCGAACGGACACAATTGAGATCCTCACACCTATTTTCTGCTGGTAAGGGTGCCATGCTGGACAGCCATGAGATAGGTGAACGTTTATCAGATTTTCCAACATATTCACTTAACCACGAAGCGAAAAAGCCCCGCCGGGATCACTCCCAACGGGGCAGACGACATAGCGCTATGTTTGGGCGCACTTGCTGCTACAAGCAGACGCCGTCCTTCCAGATACTGATCTCGTGACAGCCACGGCGCTCGGCACTCGTGAGCTTACCGCTCGCCGTCTGTAGCACCAGCTGGTACAAATCGCGGGCGGCCTCGTCGAGCGTGCGCTCACCCGTGGCAATCACGCCGGCGTTAAAGTCCATCCAGTTGGCCTTGTGGTCGCACAGACGCTGATTGGTGAACACCTTGAGCGTAGGCGCCGGCGCGCCAAACGGCGTGCCGCGTCCAGTCGAGAACAGAATCACGTGGCAGCCAGCAGCCGTCAACGCCGTGGTGGATACCATGTCGTTGCCCGGGCCGCACAGCATGTTCAGGCCATGCTTGGTGACCTGACCGGCATACGGCAGCACGTCGACGATGGGTGCAGAGCCACCCTTCTGCACGCAGCCGCAACTCTTGTCCTCGAGCGTGGTAATACCGCCGTCCTTGTTACCGGGACTCGGGTTCTCGTAGACCACCTCGCCATGGCTAATAAAGTAGTCCTTAAAGCCATTGAGCATGTCGGAGGCAGCGTTAAAGACCTGCTCGTTCTCGCAACGGTCAAGCAGGATGCTCTCCGCGCCAAACATCTCGGGCACCTCGGTAAGCACCGACGTGCCGCCGCGGGCGACGACCATATCGCTCACGCGACCGATCGTGGGGTTGGCGGTAATGCCCGAAAGGCCGTCAGAGCCGCCACACTTAAGACCAATGACCAGCTCGGAGGCCGGAATGGGCTCACGCTTTGCTTGCTTGGCCAGGTCAGCCAGCTCGGACAGAATCTTGTGCCCCTCGATCTGCTCGTCGGCGACGTCCTGGCAGGTGAGGAAGCGGACGCGCTCGTGGTCGAAGTCACCGAGCTCGTCGAGCACCTGCTGATGCGTGCAGTTCTCGCAACCGAGCGACAGGAATAGCACGCCGGCCGCATTAGGATGACGCGAGAGCGCCACCAGCAGACGACGCGTCTGGGCATGGTCGGCGCCGGTCTGCGAGCAGCCAAAGGGATGCGGGAAGTAGTAAACACCCTCCAGCGAGCCATCGACCAGATCCTGGGCCTGCTCACACATGGCACGGGCGACTTCGTTGACACAGCCGACCGTGGGGATGATCCATAGCTCATTACGCGTCGCGGCACGACCGTCGGCGCGGCGGAACCCCATAAAGGTCTCGGGCTCAACGGGATCCACGACCGGATGTGTGGGGTTGTAGGTATACTCGACCTCGCCCGAAAGGTTGGTCTTCACATTGTGCGTGTGGAGCCACTGACCGGGCTGGACATCGCCCGTCACGTGTCCGATGGGCAAGCCGTACTTGATGACGTCCTCCCCTGCGGCAATCGAGCGCACGGCCATCTTATGACCCTGCGGAATATCCTCCGCGGCCACGACCTCGCCCACCCCGGGAACCGCGACGGCGGTGCCCTTGGCAAGCGGCGACAGCGCGACAATCACGTTATCGGCCGGATTAATCTGGATAGTGTTCATTGCAAATGGTCCTAACCCTACAGGTTGAGCAGAAGTCGAGGCGCGGGCACGCCGTCCCGCACCCGCGTCCGCGCCGGAAATTTACGCCTGAGCGTTGGCGAAGGCCTGCTTGGCGCCCTCGGCACGCACGACGGCGAGCGCGCTGACGACAAACTCCTCAAGACCTGCGATCTGCGTAAGGTCCTCGCCCCACATTTGCTCGTTGGTGAGCACATCGTGCACCAGCTGGGCATCGTCGGTGCCGGCATGGGCGGCGTAGAAGTCGAGCACGAAGGCGTCGTCCTGAGCGGTGTACTCGGTGCCGTCGGAGCGACGCAGGTGCAGGCCGTCGCCCTCGCGGGACACGAGCTCCTGCGTGTAGAAGGAGATGAGCGTAGCGAGGCTCGTCGCCAGACACTTGGGCAGGTTGCCGGTCTCGGCAACGTAGTCCTTGAGCGTGGGCAGGTCACGAGCGCGCCACTTAGCCGTGGAGTTGAGGCAGATGGAGAGCAGCGCATGATCAATAAACGGGTTGTCGAAGCGGTTTTCGACGGCGGCGGCAAAGGCCTTGCAGTCCTCGACATCCAAGTCGGCGGCAAGCGTCGGAATGACCTCGTCGTAGAGCATGGTGTTCATGAAGCCGCGAACGGTCTCGTCATGCATGCAGTCGCGCACGATATCAAAGCCGGCAACCCAAGAGCCCGGAACAAAGGCGGTATGGGCACCGTTGAGGATGCGGACCTTGCGCTTTTTGTACGGGGTGACGTCGGGAGTCACAAAGACACCCGGAAGACCAGCCTTCACAAAGGGAAGCTTCTCGGCAAGCGACTCGTCGCCCTGGATGCCCCACATCTGGAAGGGTTCGCGCACGGCCAGGAAGGGATCCTCGTAGCCCAGACGCTCAGCCACCGCGGCGGCCTCGGATGCGTCGCGGATACGGCCCGGCACGATGGTGTCGACGAGCGTGGTGCAGACGGTGCAGTCGTTGGCCATCCACTGCGCAAACTCGTCCTCCCAGCCCCAGTCGCTCACATACTGGTTCATGATGCGCAGCAACTCCTCGCCGTTGTGATCGATGAGCTCGCAGGCGAGGACGATGACGCCCGGCTTACCGGCAGCCCAGCGGGTGTGGAGCACCTGGGCAAGCTTGGCGGGGAAGCTCGCAGGTGGCATGTCGTCGGCCTTGCAGGACGGGTCATAGGCGATACCGGCCTCGGTGGTGTTGGAGACGATGATCTCTAGGTCGTCGGAGACGGCGACCTCCATCATGGCGCGGTAGTCGTCCTCACGATACGGGTTAAGGCAGCGGCTGCAGGCGCTGATCACGCGGGACTCGTCAACCGTGTTGCCGTTCTCCTTGCCGCGCACCAGCACGGTGTACAGGTCGTCCTGGGCATTGATACCGTCGGCAAAGCCAAAGGCACCGTTGATGGGCTGCACCATGACGACCTTGCCGTTCCAGCCGGTGGCCTCGTTGCCCATGTCAAAGAAACGGTCGACGAAGGCGCGCAGGAAATTGCCCTCGCCAAACTGCAGAACCTTCTCGGGAGCATCCTTGGGCAGCAAATAGCCCTTGTAGCCGATCTTCTCGAGCGCATCGTAGCTGATGTTCTCCATCTATGTGTCTCCTTAGATGTTTGTTAGCGTGCAAGCAAAACGGGGCTCCGCGTTTGGCAACGGCGCCCAGGGTTCGATGTGATTCGATGCGGGCTTAGGCCTCGTCGGTGTCCAGGTCAAAGCCAAAGTAGCGGACCGCATTGTTGTAGCTGATGTCGCGCACGATACTGCCCAGCAGCTCCATGTCGGCCGGGTACTTGCCCCGCTCGACCCACTCGCCGATCACGCTGCACAGCACGCGACGGAAGTACTCGTGGCGCGGATAGGACAGGAAAGAGCGGGAGTCGGTAAGCATGCCCACAAAGTTGCCCAGGACGCCCTCGTTAGCCAGAGCCGTGAGTTGCTCGCGCATGCCGACCTCGTTGTCGTTGAACCACCAGGCGGAGCCGTTCTGGATCTTACCGGCGGTCGGAGCCTCCTGGAAGCAGCCCATGACGGTATCGATCATGGTGTTATCGATGGGGTTCAGGCTGTACAGAATGGTCTTGGGCAGGCCGCAGGTCTCCTGAATGGAGTTGAGGAAATCGGCAAGCTGGTCGGACGGCGTGTAGTTGGAGATGCAATCGTAGCCGGTATCGGGACCGAGCTTGGCAAACATGGCGCGGTTGTTGTCGCGCTTGCAGCCAAAGTGCAGCTGCATGGCCCAGCCCAGACGGACATACTCGCCGGCAACGAACTGCATAAAGGCAGTCTTGTACTTGAGGACCTCTTCCTCGGTAAGCGGCTCGGCAGCCAGACCCTTGGCAAAGATAGCCTCGATCTCGTCGGCGGTAGCCGGGACGTACATAACGTAGTCGAGTGCGTGGTCGGAGGCGCGGCAGCCCAGCTCGTGAGCAACGTCGTAGCGCTTGGAAATGGCAGCCTTCATGCCCTCAAAGTCGCTGACCTCGACGCCGGCAACCTCGGAAAGGTGCTTGCAGTAGTCGGCAAACTCCTGGCCGCGCTCGATGCGCAAAGCGGCATCGGGGCGCATGGCGGGAACGACCTGAACGTCAAAGCTGTCGTCGGCGGCAATCTTCTTGTGCCACTCAAAGCTGTCGGCGGGGTCGTCGGTAGTGCAGATCATGCGGACGTTGGACTGCTTGATCAGGTTGCGGCAGGTGAAACTGGCCTCGGCGAGCTTGGCGTTGGCAAGGTCCCAGACCTCCTGGGCAGTCTTGCCGTTGAGGACGCCCTCGTAGCCAAAGTAGCGCTTAAGCTCCAGGTGGCTCCACTCAAAGACGGGGTTGCCAACGCAGCGACCCAGGGTCTCGGCCCACTTTTGGAACTTCTCGCGAGCAGGGGCGTCGCCAGTGATAAAACGCTCGTCGACGCCGTTGGCACGCATCAGGCGCCACTTGTAGTGGTCGCCGCCCAGCCAAACCTCGGTGATGTTCTCGAAACGCTTGTCCTCCCAAATCTCCTTAGGAGAAATGTGGCAGTGATAGTCGACGATGGGCATGCCCTCGGCAAAGTTGTGGAACAGCTCCTCGCCGGTCTTGGTGCTCAGCAGGAAATCCTGATCGTCCATGAAGTTTTTCATCAAACAACCCCTTTGTTTGCGGAGCGGGCGCACAATACGCTCGTCATCCTCTAGGTGAACGTTCACCATACTAATCCATTACGACTCAAAAGGTGAACGTTCACCTAACAACCATGGGGTGAACGGTAGGTTTTGCCCGTTCAACGGTTGCCGGAGCTGTGACTTGCATGCATTGCGGACCGGTTGGCGTCCCCGAACACCGAACTTGAGCGCTTTTGCTCAGGTGGGTCATGTCCCGACGTACATTTTTGGGAGTATTCAGCATTGGAGCGCGCCGTGCGCCATCCTCAGCGTCCTATTTGGAACGCAGATAGCGCCCGATCGGCATAAAAAGTGCCCCCGATGGCAAATTACGCCATCGGGGGCACTTAAAACAGTCGTTCTGCACCTCATTCAGGGCATGCCAATGCTGAATACTCCCAAAAATGCACGTCGCAAGAGGGGGTACCTGCTCAATCGGCTAAATACCCGCAAGTTCGCAGTAGCGGTCGACATTGCTGGCAAATACCATCTCGACGGCACCCTTCTGGACGGGCACCGTCGGGGTCCTTCCCCACAGCAGATAATCGCCCAGCGTCTTAGCGCCGCGATACGCCAGGCTCGTCGGGTCCTTATAGACAATATTGGTAAAGATACCGCGGCGCAAGGCCAGAGCACTTTCGGGAAACAGGTCGTTGCCGATCACCATGACCTGACCGGCCTTGCCGGTCGAGACGAGCGCGTCGGCAACCACTTCGGAACCAACGGCAAAAACGCTACAGATAAGTTCGGGGGCGTCCGGCGCACTCAAGCGCTTTTCGAGCTCATGCTCGAGTTGTTTGACTTGCGCATGGGCACCTGCAAGATCCTCAACCTGCCATGGAATATCACGTTCGCGCAGGTAATTGTGGAAGGCGCGGGCGGTTAGATAGTGCGAATCGGTATATGGGTCGCCTGTCAAAAGGAGCACGCGGGCGTCGGCCCCAGAAGCATGGACCAGGTTTGCCGCCTGCTCGGCCATAAGGCTGCCTGCCGTCGAATAATCGGCCAAGCTCGCACCCAAACGATTCAAATGCGGACGGTCGCCGTCGACAAGCTCAATCGTCACGCCCGCCTCGGCGATCTGCCCCAAAAGCTCAGTCGCACGATCGTCGCCCGGCGCATAGGCGAGCAAGCCATCAATCTTCTCGCCCACCTGCAGACGCTCGTCGATTTGCTCGAGTGCATCAGCGTAGCCGCCCACGCCAAATTCAACGCGCTCAACCGTAATGCCCCGGTCGATGACCTCCTGTTCAAAGCGATTGCAGCCTTCCCACAGGTAACGGAAAAAGTACGCTCCCTCGCGCGATGCGCGGGGCAGGCAAAACACCAGATTGATATCCTTGCGGCGCAGGCTTGAGGCACTTGTGTTGCGGTGATAGCCCATGGCCTCGGCCTTAGCGTTCACCTTGGCGCGCACGGATTCGCTCACGCCGGCCTTTCCCGTCAGAGCCTTGTGCACGGTATTGATGGAAACGCCAAGCTCGGCGGCTATGTCCTTCATGGTTACGCGAGCGCTCATGCGGTTACTCCGTTATAGATAAGTTGCCAATTAATAGTCCAGTTAACGATACCCCAAAAATACTCTTCGACTCGCCGTGCTCTCCCTCAAATGCACAAAGCGCCCCGCGAACGGATGCCCGCGGAGCGCTTGGATGTCCGGACCTTATTTGATACCGCGACCCAAGTCTTCAGCGATTTTGTCTACGCCCTTAAGTGCAGCGCACGTCTTTTTGTTGGAGCAATGCCCCGTGCAAGCGCCGCCCTGAGCGCAGTCGGCGCAAGTGCCCTTGCGGTAGATGCGAACGCATACCGCGACAAACGCAATACCGATAACAGCCAGTACAACAATATCGATAGGTGCCATAGCAAGCCTCCTCTAGTTAACCATCACTTACTTTACCCCATTCTCCACCTACCAAAAAGGGACAGGTTTATTTTGGTCGGTTTTATCTGCGGAAACGCCACATCTCCCCCACCAAAAAGCCCGAGTGTCGCTGGGACACCCGGGCTCGTGGAAAGGGGTTAATCCTTATTCGGACTTAAGCGGAAACTGCGGCGGAAGCAGTGTTGGTCTCGTCCTCATCGGTCCATGCATGCTTGGGCATGGGACGGAAAATCTGGAAGAGCATCGCGACCAGCAGCACAATGGCCACAACCGTCCAAATACCAAACTGGCCAAGGACAAGCAGGTTGTAGAACTGGTTGATGAACAGGGCGATCACCCAAGCAAAGGCGCACTCGTAGCCGATGGCAATCGCGGTCCACTTGCCGGAGTCCATCTGGTTGCGGATGGTGCCAATGGCGGCAAAGCACGGTGCGCACAGCAGGTTGAACGCACCAAAGGCAACGCAAGCGCCCATAGTCGGGAACATGCCGGCGAACGCGGTCCACAGGCTCGGGTCGGTCTCGCCGGCGTCGGCAACGGAGAGCAGCGAACCGGCGGTGGCGACGACGTTCTCCTTGGCGACAAGGCCAGAGACAGTCAGCGCGGTGGCCTGCCAGGTGCTAAAGCCGAGCGGGGCGAAGATCCAGGCGACCAGGTTGCCCAGCATGGCAAGCACGGAGTAGTCCATGAACTCCTCGGGGATGCCCTCCATAGCAGGCAGGAAGCCAAACGTGCCGTTGTAGCTACCAAAGTTGGAGAGGAACCACACCACGACAGTGGACGCGAAGATGACCGTGCCGGCCTTCTTGATGAAGGCCCAGCAGCGCTCCCACACGTGCAGCGCCCAAGAGCGGATCGCCGGGAAGTGGTAGGCAGGAAGCTCCATAACGAACGGCGTCGGGCGGCCGGCGAAGAGCTTGGTCTTCTTGAGCATGAGGCCCGAGGCGATGACGGCAAAGACGCCCAGGAAGTAGAAGAGCGGGCTGATCCACGCGGCGGTGGTGGAAGAATCGCCGATAATGGAACCCATGAGCAGGGCAATGATCGGCAGCTTAGCGCCACAGGGAATGAACGTGGTAGTCATGACCGTCATACGGCGGTCCTTCTCGTTCTCGATGGTCTTGGTGGCCATGACGCCGGGAACGCCGCAGCCCGAGGACACGAGCATAGGAATGAAGGACTTACCGGACAGGCCGAAGCGGCGGAACACGCGGTCCATGATGAAGGCGACGCGGGCCATATAGCCACAGTCCTCCAGGAAGGACAGCATCACAAAGAGCAGGAACATCTGCGGCACAAAGCCGAAGATGGCGCCCAGGCCGCCGACGATACCGTCACAGACCAGCGAATCGACCAGGCCACCGTCCTCGGTGCCACCCGCCACAAGTGCGTCGTGGACCATGGTGGTAATACCCGGAACATACGGGCCATACCGCGCAGGGTCGACCGAGTCGGCGTCGTCACCCGCGGCCTCGACAGCCTCATCGTATGCATCGCGGCCCTGACCGAGCACATACCAGCCGTCGGTACCGAAGAGCTGGTCGTTGGTGAAGTCGGTCACCGTGCCGCCCAGGGTGGAAACGGCGATGTAGTACACGCAGAACATGATGACCACGAAGATCGGCAGACCCAGGATACGGTTGGTAACCACGCGGTCGATCTTCTCGGAGGTGCTCATCTTGGCCGGGGCCTTGGTGAGGCACTCGTCGATGATGTGCGCGATCACGCCGTAGCGCTCACCGGTGATGATGGACTCAGCGTCATCGTCGCAGTCCTGCTCGCACTGGGCGACCAGCTGCTCCACGCGAGCGGCCTTCTCCTTGGTGAGGTTGATGAGCTTGCAGGCGTCCGCGTCGCGCTCGAACAGTTTGACGGCGTAGTAGCGACGCTTGTTAGCAGGAACGCTGGCTGGCAGGTTGTTCTCGATGTGGTCCAGAACGTCCTCGATGGAGGAATCAAACTTGTGCTCCGGCACCTGGCCCTTGGAAGCAGCAGACTTCTTTACCTGCTCGAAGAGCTCCTTGATGCCCTTGTTCTTAAGAGCGGAGATCATCATAACCGGGCAGCCGAGCTTCTTGGAAAGCTTGTCGGTGTCGATCTTGTCGCCGTTCTTCTCGACCAGGTCGGCCATGTTGAGGGCAACGACCACGGGCAGGCCGGTCTCGATGACCTGAAGTGCCAGGTACAGGTTGCGCTCCAAGTTGGTGGCATCGACGACTTGGACGACAACATCGGGCTCGCCGCTCATGAGGTAATCGCGCGAGCATTGCTCCTCGGGGCTGTAGGGGGAAAGCGAGTAGATGCCAGGGAGGTCCGTGATGGTAACGTTCTTGTCGCTTAGGAGCTTGGCCTCCTTTTTCTCAACCGTGACGCCGGGCCAGTTGCCAACGTAGCCGTTGGCGCCGGTGATCAGGTTGAAAAGCGTGGTCTTGCCGCAGTTGGGGTTACCCGCCAACGCGACATGGATCTGAGAATCCGCCATTCAATCCTTCTTCCTTGTGTGCCTGCGCTGCTTTCTCCGCGCAGGCTGGATAATGTACTTCAAAGATGCTGCATTAAGTTAGAAAAACCTAACTTTATCTGCAGAAATATGCGCCCCGAGTCCTTACTGGACCTCGACGACGGCGGCCTCCTCCTTGCGGATGGAAAGCTCGTAGCCGCGCACGTTGATCTCGACCGGATCACCGAGCGGTGCAACCTTCACGACCTTGAACGAAGTGCCCTTGATGAGCCCCAGGTCCATAAGGTGGCGGCGAAGCGCACCCTCACCGTGAAGCTTGACGATGGTGGAGCTCTCGCCCACCTTAACGTCACCCAACGTCTTCATCCTCTTGTCCCCCTTTCGGTTTTTATGAAATGCTGCAGACTAACCGACGGTCATGATGTGCATGGCAACCTTGGAATCGATACCAAAGCGTGCGCCCAGCACAGTGACGATGATATTGGCGCCACTCGAGCTCACCACGTGGATTTCGTTGCCCTCGACAAAGCCGAGGTCCTTGAGGTGGTGTTTCATGTCCTCATTGCCCTTTACACGAGACACGCGCACGGTTTCGCCCGCTTTTACCATCGAAAGCGGCATTGCCGGCATCTGCGGTCCGCAAGACATGAGTGGCTCCTAACGTCAGTTCGTCCTCAACATCGACGCGGTAAAAGTTAACCACGCCTATGTTCGCTATAGTAAACTAACACGTGGTTAACTTTTTGGAAAGGGTCCCCATTCAGATTTCGAAAAAGTTTCCTATACGAAACAAAAGGGCGCGGCAAAGGACCATCCTTTACCACGCCCTGTCATGCTTAAAGCGAGAGATTTCTGATCGATGTGACACAGGAGGCCTCATCTACGCCCGAAACGCGGAAGATGATGTCCTCGCCGCACTCGCCGTAGAGAGCCATGAGTCCCATGACATCGCGGCCATTCGTGTGGCGATCGCCGATACTGACTGACACGTCGCAACGATGCTTGGCAATGATGTCATAGAGCAGCGCAACCGGGCGGGCATGCAATCCCAACGGATCTTTAATCGTCTTTGTAAACTCGACCATGTCCCCTCCCACGACATCGTACATTCGGCTGGCAAACCCAGCCATGCGGTAGTTATTGTAGCGTTAGATGCTTGTCGAGGACCCTTTCGGACACCCCGTGGACAAAAAGTGGCAAATATGAGTACTGTCACAAATTTAGTAGCAGCAGAATTGAGAGCAAATTGGCCGATTTGGCCGATTTTAATGTTTTGGAAGCCATCGAATCGCGTCTATAGGGGGTTAGATAAATTGATTTTGAGCCCATTTTCGCTCAGAACAGGCCGAAAAATATGACACCTCTTTTGCAACAGTACTCATATTTGGCATTTTTTGCCCACAGGGTCCAAAACCATGCTCCAAAACACAAAAGGAGGGGCCTCGTAAGGCCCCTCCTTAGGAAAGGGAATCGATTTATTCCACAGCCGTAGATTAATCCTAGCCGCTACTCCATCATGTCGAGGACGGAGGGGCGAAGCTCGTTCTCAGCAGCCTCGGGATCGGTTTCGCGCAGGCGGTTGATGTAGCGGTTGTACCACATCACGGCAAGGCCCAGGAAGACAACCACGCCGCCGACGTTGTAGACCAGCGTCAGCCACAGCGGCTGATCGAGCGGAATGGTGCCGCAGATAAGCACGAAGCAGAAGACCACAAGCAGGAATGCAGCAATGACCAGGCCAAAGGTGCGCGAACCCATGCGGAAGCCACGGGGAGCAGCGTCGAAGTTCTTGCGCAACATAAAGTAGGCAAGCAGGATCAGCAGCGGCGGGAGCAGAGCGGTGGCAGCCGTCATGTTGGTGACGATCATGAGCAGGTCGTCGAGGTTACCGGAGCCCAGGGCCGGGATGATCAGGATGGGGACGACGATGGCGAACTGCAGCCAGGCAGCGCGGGCGGGAATGCCGTGCTCGTTGAGCTCGACGATCTTGCTACCAAAGACACCCTTGGGGATCTCGGTGAAGAAAACCTTGATGGGAGCAGAGGTCCACATCATGAGGGAGCCCAGCGTGGCGGCGAGAAGGATCAAGCCGATGGCGCGCGTAGACACTTCCATGGGAATGCCAAAGTGGGCAAAGACAGCGCCGAATACGTCGAAGATACCGGTGGAGATGGCAACGCCGCCCTCGGGGATGAACAGGTTAACCAGCAGCGAAGCGCCTGCATACAGAAGGCCGATGGTCAGACCGGCGATAACGACGGTGCGCACGAAGGCCTTGACGCCACCCTTAAGGTCGTTAAGGAACACGCCGACAGACTCAGCGCCGCCAACGCCCTGGATGATCCAGGCAAGCGTACCGAAGAAGCCCCACGCAGTTGCGAAGTTGCTCATGTCGGGAGCCATGTTAGCGGGAGTAGGAGCCGTAGCGAACTCAACGCCGCCAAAGGCAGCAGCCAGGGACAGCAGGATGAACACGGCGGTCAGGCCGAGAGCCGCGGTCGAACCGAAGGAGGAAATGGAGCCGATCCACTTAGCGCCCTTGGTCGAAACCCACGTGGCGATAGCAAAGACAACGATCTCGATAATGGTGATCCACAGCTGCGAAAGCTCGGCGTTGGCACCAAAGAACACGTAGCTCGCGTAGATGATGACGTTGGGCAGGACGGACGCAAAGAAGAACAGGTTAACGAACCAGTAGCTAAATGCCGTCAGGAACGCCCAGCGACCACCCATCGAGGTCTTAACCCATGCGTACACGCCCGACTCGGAGTCCTTGTTAAGGCCGACGAACTCGGCGGTAACCAGGGTATAGGGGACAAAGTACAAAAGCGTGGCGAAGAAGAACGACGGCGCGGCTGCTAAGCCGATGGCCGCGTTGTTGTTGATGATGTTCTTGATACCGAACACGGCGGCGACCGTCATGCCCAGCAGAGCGAACGAACCAATCGTTCCTCGTTTTTCAGAGCTCATAAGCCCTCCCAATCATCTATTAAATGTCATCTAAACCCGTCCGAGCTGCAAGTGCAAACACGGACGGCGCACCTGCTAAGGGGAATGGGGAAAAGGGAGTCAACAAAGCCATCCCCCCTTAACGGCGCGAAGCAAACGTCCAGGCGGACGAATACTACTTGTTGGGGAAGGAATAACCTTCGACCGTCACGTGCAGTACCACGACGCGGGGATCCGCGGCATCGGCCACGACACGGTAGGCCTCGTCAATTTCGACGACGGCAACGCCGCCGGCGGGAATCGTCACGGTCTCCCCCGCCCCCTCAAAGCGCTCGCGATCATCGATATCGCTGTAAGCGCGGGGGCAGGTGAGGCCTGCCTTGGGGGCAACCTCGACGGTCAGGTCGCCGTCGAGCGGAGCGAGCACGGCATGGTAGCGACGGTGACCGACCAGGTCGGCGGTTGCGGCCTCGCGGGCATAGACCCACCAGTACACCAGCGAGTCGCCGATGGAGTACGCCACATCGTGCTGCAGTTCAGAAACGCCGTCGAGCGCCTGGCCGGTACGCATCCACTTCTTGACGGACTTCATCTGAGCGTCGAAATCGGCGCGCGAGTTAAAGACATGCATGGCTTATGCCTCCTTAATGGGTGCCAGCGCCTGAGCCAAATCGGCAGACGTCAGCGGTCGCAGGGACACCTCAAAGCTGAAGCTCTCAAAACGGGTGCGATAGGAATCGAGCACCTCGGAACCCCAAGAGTTCGAGCCAAGGCCGAGCAGCTGGTCGTTGATGTTAACCGTGACCGTGTCGCCCGGAACAAGGTCGTAGACGTGCTTGGCATTATCAATAGCCTCGCAGCTATAGGGCCATGCCGAGAACGAGAACGGGTTGGAAGCGGCGTCGGCCGGACGAGTCACCAGCACGCCATCACCGTGGCTAGAGCGCAGGGCAACCCAGCGGGTACCCTCGCGGTTGGCACAGTCCTGAGGCATAACGTAGGGCGTGAACATGTCGTCGACCGTAGTGCGGTAATGACCGACCGGGTTGGCACGCAGCGAGTCCGGATAGTTCTCGCCCGGGCCGTGGCCATACCACTCGACGGCACGATCGCAACCGGGAACCTCAAAGGAGATGCCGATGCGCGGGATAATGTCCGAATAGTCGCCGTAGGGCTCGCCGGAAACCTTGAGGTCGACGCGACCGCTCGGAAGCACGGTGTAGACAAGCTCGACGCACATGCCGAACGCGCGGACGGGAGGAGCAATACGTTGGCTCACGGTAACGACGACCGCATTGCCGTCCTGCTTCCAAAAAACCTTGCGGGTGGACGTCTGCATTACATCAATGAAGTTGTCCTTCCACAGGGAGTCGTACTCCTGGGCGTGGTTGTCGACGAGCGGATGCCAAAAACCAACCTGGGGACCAGAGGCCATGACGTCACGGCCGGATGCCTTCCACTCGCTCACGGTGCCGTTTACCTTGCTGAAGGTCAGCTCGCCGTTGAGGGAGTGAATGCGAATCTCCTGCTCGGTCTCCTCGACCGTAAGCTCAGGACGAGTGGGAGCCGCAATGGCCGGCGCCGGATGGTTTGCGATGGCAAACTGGTTTGCGCCCAGTTGGAACATCGGCTCGCACCAGACGTGAGCGGCCATGGTGTAGGCGCGCACAGTCAGCAGGGTCTCGCCTACCGCGGCCTCGTGAATCACCAGCGGAAGCTGGACGGACTCACCGGGGGCAACCGCACCGGGCATGAGCGTCTTGCGGCAGACCACGTCGCCGTCCACCAGGGTCTCCGCCGACAGGCAAACATCCTCGAGGGTGGTAAACCAGCGCTTGTTGGTGACAGTCAGCTCGCCCGCCTCGGCGTCATAAGCCATGCGAACCGGGCAGATGACCTGGCCGTACTCGGTAAGGCCCGGGCTCGGCTGCTGCCAGGGGAACACCATGCCATCGATGCAGAAGTTGCTGTTGTTGGGGTAATCGCCGTTGTCGCCGCCATACATATCGTAGGCAATGCCGTCCTCGGTCACAGCAGCCAGACCGTGGTCGCACCATTCCCAGATAAACTGGCCTTGGATGCAATCCCAGCGATCGAAGACCTCCTGATACTCGGACAGGCCTCCGGGGCCGTTGCCCATGGAGTGACCGTACTCGCAATTGATGCGCGGCTTGGGGAACGGATGCTCACCAAAGTCGTTCATCTGCGACACACGGGAGTACATCGTGGAAATGACGTCGACGGTATCGGCGTTGCGGTCCTCCTCGTAGTGGACCGGACGACCATCGAGCTCGTGAGCCTTGGCGTACATCGCGCGGATGTTGCAGCCATAGCCGCTCTCGTTGCCCAGCGACCACATGATGATGCACGCGTGGTTGCGCTCCTGCATCACCAGGCGCTCAATACGGTCGACGTAGGCCGGCTCCCATGCCGGGTCGTCGGTAACCAGGGCGATGTTGCCGATATTCTCGAAGCCGTGGCTCTCCATATCGGTCTCGGCGACCAGCATGATGCCATACTCATCACACAGCTCGTAGAAGCGCGGGTCATTGGCATAGTGAGAGGTGCGCACTGCGTTGATGTTGTGCTGCTTCATGAGCTCCAGGTCGCGGCGTATGCGATCGAGGCCCACGGCGCGGCCCTTGTGATCGTCGTGATCGTGGCGGTTGACGCCATGCATTTTAAAGTAAGTGCCGTTGAGGTAGATATGATTGCCCTCGACCGTCACCTCGGCAAGACCCTGGCGATGCGGGACGTACTCGCTCACCTTGTCGTCGTCGTAGACCTCAAACGTAAGATCGTAGAGGAAGGGGTCCTCGGGATTCCAGAAGTGGGCATCGGTCACGCTGCACTCGGCATGGCTGTCGACGCACTCACCCGTAGCCACCACGTTCTCGCCATCGCTGAGCGTAAACACAACGCGGGAAGCGCCCTCGGCAACCGTATCGAGCGTGATCAGAGCGGCATCGCCCTCGCGGTGCGTGCGGAACCTAAAGTCGACCAGGTGCGCGGCGGGACGCTGCATAAGGTACACATCGCGGAAGATGCCCGAGGCCCACCACATGTCCTGATCCTCGATGTAGCTGCCATCGCTGTACTGCAGGACCTTGACCGCAAACAGGTTGTCGCCCTCGACGAGCGCGTCGGTCACGTCGAACTCGGCAGACAGGCGCGAACCCTTGGTCATGCCGATATACTGACCGTTGACGTACAGCTCGCCATAGCTCTCGATGCCGTCGAAGCGAATGATCTCGCGAGCGCCGGCAGGAACGGCGGGAAGGTTGACGATGCGCTGGTAGACGCCCGTGGGGTCGTCGGAGGGAACGAACGGCTGATCAACCGGGAACGGGAAACCCTCGTCGGTGTAGGCAAGGTTGCCATAGCCGTCCATCTGCCACAGGTGCGGAACCTCCACGTGATCCCACTCGGGCTTGTACGTGGAGAGTTCCTCGTTGGAGACGGCAGCGGGGCCCTCAAAGAGGCGGAACTGCCACGAGCCGGACAGCTGGACAAACCCGCGCGACAGCTCGCGGCTGTACGTTGCAGCGAGATCGGCGGTCTCGTAACCCATAAAGTACGCATGGGGTGCCAGGCGGTTCCTGTGGGTGAGCGCTTGGTTTTCCCAATCGTTAATGGCGTCCATGGTGATGCTCCTTCATCATCGTAGTGATTCTTGTGCAACCGGTTGTCCTTATCTTACGGGCGATGCAAAATACTGTGCAACCGGTTGTCCGCTGAACGGTCGATTTGGCCGGGTTAACGGTGCAACCGGCTGTACAATCGCAACACTTATGTCACCCTGAGTATCGAAACTCAGCACAAGACATCGTTCTTAAGCTCGTAGGCAACCTCCACGCCCGCTGATATCTCACCCACACGAGACGTATTCGATTTCGGCTTGGTTGCAAAACGACACCGGTCACCGGATATCATGAACGCTGTTCAGGCGCACTATAGTAAGCTGTATCCGCACTAGCCCGTATCAGTGACAACATCGACCGCATTTTCCAGGAGACGCCATGACACAACCAGTTCGCACCGCACCTACGCTTGCCGAGGTTGCCGCAGCTGCCGGCGTGCGCTCCACGGCATCGCGCGCCCTCAACGATTCGCCCCGCATTAGCGAGGAAACCAAAAAGCGCGTCCGCGCGGCGGCCAAGGAAGTCAATTTTGTCCCCAACGCTCGTGGCCGAGCGCTCGCTGTCGGGCGCACGGAAATCATCGCCGTGCTCGTGACCGAGCCTCTGAGTGAACTCTTCAGCGACCCCACCTATAGCGAGTTTTTGAGCGGCATTACCGAGGAACTGTCGGAGTCGTCCTATCTGCCCGTTATCTTGCAGGCGTCTTCTACGCATGAGCGCAACCGCGCACGCGAGCACTTTGAGCGCCGCTCGTTCGACGCCGTGATCGACGTCTCTCCCTACAAAGGCAGCGAGCTGCTCGAGGTGCTGCGCGAGCTGGGCGTACCCACCGTGTTGTGCGGCCAGCTCGAGGGCCACCCCTATCGCGATGTGTTCTCGACGGTCTACTCTGACGACGAAGAGGGCGGACGCTTTGCGGCACTCGCCATGAAGGGGCGCGGCCGCAAAGATATCGTCGCCGTGTTGGGACCGCAAGACAACCCCGCTGTTGTCGACCGCCTGCGCGGCTACCGCGCCGTCTTGGGCGAAGACCTCCCAGACGCAAACGTTATCTATACCGGTTGGAACAGCGGAGACGGCTATCAGGCCATGCACCTGATTCTCGCGCGCAAGATTGCTTTCGATGGCGTGCTCTGCGGATCGGACTGTATCGCGGCTGGCGTCATCACCGCACTCAACGAGGCAGGCCTATCCGTTCCTGCGGACGTTTCTGTCGTCGGCTTCGACGATCACGAGATTGCGACGCGCTGCGTCCCCGCGCTCACGACCGTCCGCCAGCCCCTGCGCGAAGAAGGCCACATGGCCGCCAACATTGCGCTCGACATGATCAAGGGTGCCGAGCCTACCACCTCCGTGATGCACATGCAGCTGATCCAGAGAGACTCGCTATAAGAAACTGGGGCAGGCTTTCTGCCAGACAGTTGTTGCGGAAAGCCTGCCCCGTTTTGAGCGCTCATTCTGGGGCACAGTTTCCGTTAGACAGCTCAACCGGAAACTGTGCCCCATTATTTTGCCGAATTCTGGGTCGCGCTTTCCCAGAGGACCCCCCTTGGGAAAGCGCGACCCGTTCTGGACGCAAATTCCGGGTTGTAGTTTCCCGGCGCACGACGGCAAGCCTCCAAACCATGACGTCACGACATAAAAAACGAGGGAAGGCACGTGTCCTTCCCTCGTTACAGGCAATATGTAGCCGCTTCCCTACATCAGGCGCAGGCTGACGTCCTTGAGCTGGGCGCCGCTAACGGCACTCGGGGCGCCCGACATAAGGTCGGAGCCGCTGGCCGTCTTGGGAAACGCCATGACGTCGCGGATGGAGTCGGAACCGGCGAGCAGCATGCACACGCGGTCCAGGCCCAGAGCGAAACCGCCCATCGGGGGCGCACCAAACTTGAGGGCCTCCATGAGGAAGCCAAACTGAGACTCGGCGCGCTCCTCGGTAAAGCCCAGGAGCTTGAGCATGGACATCTGCATCTCGGCGTTGTGGATACGCATACCGCCACCGCCGGCCTCAAAGCCGTCCATGACAAAGTCGTAGGTGCACGAACCGGCCGCCAGCGGATCGGCCTCGATCTTGGCGATGTCGGTCTCGGTCGGCAGGGTAAAGGGCTGATGCTCGGCAGCATAGGCCTTGCGGTCCTCATCCCAATGGAACAGCGGGAAGTTGACGACCCACAGGAAGTCGTGACCCTCGCGCTTGATCTCGAGCGCGTTGGCCATGTGAGAACGCATGCCGCCCAGGATCTCGTCAGAGAGCAGGCGCGGGCCGGCGGCGAACATCACAAGGTCGCCGGGCTCGACGTCCATGCGCTCGCGCAGAGCCGCCATCTCCTCGTCCGAGAAGAACTTGACGATGGGGCTGTTGATGGAGCCGTCCTCGCGAAAAGCGATCCAGGCCAGGCCCTTGGCGCCAAACGTGGAGGCCACGCCGGCGAGCTTATCGATCTTGGCACGTGCCCAGGCACCGGCACCCTTGGCGTTGATGGCCTTGACGACAGAGCCCTCCTCGTTCGCAGCGGTCGCGAAGACCTTAAATTTGGAGTTGGCAAAGATGTCGGTCAGGTCGACCAGGTGCATGCCATAGCGGGTATCGGGCTTGTCGGAGCCATAGGTGTCCATGGCATCCCAGTAGTTCATGCGACGCAGCGGCGTGGGCATCTCGACACCCATGCGACCGAAGGCATCGGCCAGGACCTCCTCGAGCGCGCTCATGACATCGTTCTGGTCCACGAAGGACATCTCGATATCGACCTGAGTGAACTCGGGCTGACGGTCGGCACGCAGGTCCTCGTCGCGGAAGCACTTGGCAACCTGGTAGTAGCGCTCGACGCCACCGACCATGAGCAGCTGCTTCAGGAGCTGCGGGGACTGCGGCAGGGCGTAGAAGTTGCCCGGCTGAATACGGCTGGGAACGATGAAGTCGCGGGCGCCCTCGGGCGTGGACTTAAACAGGGAGGGCGTCTCGACCTCCATGAACTCACGGTTGTGCAGCGCCTCGCGAATGGCAAAGGTGAAGTCGGAGCGCAGCTTGAGGTTGGCCATCATCTCGGGACGACGGAGGTCCAGATAGCGGTAGCGCAGGCGGGTGTCCTCGCTCGTCTCGATGCCGTCCTCGATCTGGAACGGCGGGGTGACGGACGTGTTGAGCACTTCGGCGTGGTCGGTCAGGACCTCGATCTCGCCGGTCGCGAGCTTGGTGTTGGTGGTCTCCTCGCCACGGGCGCGCACGACGCCGTGGATCTTGATGGGCCACTCGGGACGCATGGTCTCGGCGATCTTAAAGGCATCGCCATCGGAGTGCTCGGGGTCGAAGGTGAGCTGCGTGATGCCCTCGCGGTCGCGAAGGTCGCAGAAAATAAGGCCGCCGTGGTCGCGGCGACGGCTCACCCAACCGGTGAGGGTGACCTCTTCGCCCACGTTCTCGAAGCGAAGCTCGCCGCAGGTACGGGTGTGCATGGAATGCTCATCGATGGGACGGGTCTGGCTCATACCAGTGATCCTCCTTTATGGATCTGTGCCGCCCCGTGTCGTTCCGGGCGGCGTCGTACAGATTTGCCCAGCCTGCGTAAACCGCGCAGCCAGACATGGCGTTCTATCTTATCGCACCTGTGTCGATGTGCCGCGGAAAAGTAGCTCCTGCCCAAAGACTTGACGGAGACGAAACAATTGACGCACCGTGGCCGTCGCCAAGGCGCGCCGCGTGCGACAATGTGCCCCAATACAACTGCACTCGGAAAGGCCCGCCATGACTGCACGCCTCATCGTTATGGATATCGACTCCACCCTCATCAACCAGGAGGTCATCGACCTGTTGGGCGAGGAGGCCGGCGTGGGCGAGCAAGTTGCGCGGATCACCGAACGCGCCATGCGCGGCGAGCTCGACTTTAAGCAGGCGCTCGAGGAGCGCGTGGGGCTGCTTGCCGGCTTGGACGAGAGTGTGTTCGAGCGCACCTTTGAGCGCGTGACGTTTACCCCCGGCGCGCTGGAGCTTGTGCGTTCGGCGCACAGCAAGGGCTGGAAAGTCGGCGTGGTAAGCGGCGGCTTTCACGAGGTCGCCGACAAGATCGTGGCCGCCGCGGGCATCGATTTTTGCCTGGCCAACCGTCTGGAAGTCGTGGACGGCAAGCTCACGGGTAAGCTGGCGGCAGACATCGTGACCAAAGAGTCCAAGCTCATCCAGCTGCTGGACTGGGCGGTTGAGTGCGGTGTCGATATGGCTCATACCGTCGCGATCGGCGACGGCGCCAACGACATCCCCATGATTCAGGCCGCGGGCACGGGCATCGCATTTTGCGCCAAGCCCAAGACGCGCGAAGCCGCCCCGTTTGCCATCGACGAGCGCAACCTCATGCTCGCTATGGACATCATCCTGCGCGACTAACCGATCCGTCTAACAATTGAATCAGTCTGTCCTATAGTTTCCGAACAATTTTGTCTTAGTGTTCGGAAACATACCCTTTGAGTGCTAGACTTTGCGCCGTCGAAGGGAACATATATGGATAAGCGAGATCTTGAGCAGCTGCTGAGCGATGTTGCCGGCGGATCAGTCGCCCCTGCCGACGCGCTTACGCGCATCCAGACGGCGCCAACCGCCGATCTGGGTTTTGCGCAGCTCGATCTTTCGCGCGGGATGCGCCAGGGAGCCGGCGAGGTTGTCTACGGTGCCGGTAAAACCGCCGAGCAGATTACTGCCATTATCGAAGCACTGTGCGCTGCCGGCCAGGAGCGCATCCTGGTCACGCGCCTGGACGCCGAAAAAGCAGACCGCATCTCGGAGCTCCTTGGCAACGGCATCGACTTGGGATATGTCCCGGACGCGCAGCTCGCCCTCGTGGGCGGCAAGCCCTCCCCCACCGGCAACGGACGCATCGTCGTCGCCTGCGCCGGCACGAGCGACCTGCCCGTCGCCGAGGAAGCCGCATTGACGGCCGAGTTCTATGGCAACGAGGTCGACCGCCTCTACGACGTGGGTGTCGCCGGCCTGCACCGTCTGCTCGCGCATGCCGAGGAGCTTGCCCAGGCACAGGTGGTCATCGCCATTGCCGGCATGGAGGGCGCACTGGCGAGCGTTGTCGGCGGCCTGGTGAGCTGTCCGGTCATCGCCGTTCCCACCAGCGTGGGTTACGGCGCGAGCTTTGGCGGCGTGGCCGCGCTGCTCGCCATGCTCAACTCCTGCGCCAGCGGCGTTTCGGTCGTCAATATCGACAACGGCTTTGGCGCCGCCTACCAGGCAAGTCTTATCAATCATCTGAGCGCCGGCACACCTCGCGCCCGTTAAGGAGCATTCCATGTCCAACCATCAGCATACGCTTATCATCGACGGCACCTCGGGCATCAGCGGCGATATGACCGTCGCGGCCCTGCTCGACCTGGGCGCCAGCGAGGAACACCTGCGCGAACAGCTCGCCACGCTGCCGGTCGACGGCTTTGAGATTGCCGTTACACGCGTAAACAAGCATGGCATCGACGCCTGCGACTTTGACGTTCAGCTGGCAGAGGAGCTCGAGAACCATGATCACGATATGGCCTGGCTCTACGGCAACGAAGCGGGCACCGAGCACATGCACGAGCATGAGCACCACCATCATGACCATGACGAGCACGAACACGAGCACTGCCACGAGCATGACCATGAGGGTCACCATCACGCCCACCACCATCACCACCGTTCTTTGGCGGATGTCACCGCCATCATCGATGGCTCACGGCTAAGCGATGGTGCCAAGCGTCGTGCCCTCGCCATTTTTTCCGTACTCGCCGATGCCGAGGCAAAGGCTCACGGCAAAACGCCCGAGACCGTCATGTTCCACGAGGTAGGCGCCGTCGATTCCATCGTCGACGTCTGCTCTGTCGCCATCTGCCTCGATGACCTAGGTATTGAGGACATCGTGGTCGAGTCGCTCTCCGAAGGCCACGGAACCATTCGCTGCGCCCACGGCCTTATGCCCATTCCCGTCCCCGCTGTCGTCAACCTGTGCCAGGCGGGCAATATCGCCCTCACGCCCGCACCGGTCGCTGGCGAGCTCGTGACGCCCACGGGCGCCGCCATCGTCACCGCGCTGCGCACGTCCGAGCACCTGCCGGCACGCTACCACATCGAGGCCGTCGGCTACGGCGCCGGCAAGCGCCCCTACGAGGGTTGCTCTGGCACGCTCCGTTGTCTACTCGTTGACGTGGATGCATAGCCATGGATGCCCGCAAAGAAAAAAGCCGCGCTGCCATCGTTGCAGCGTTCTCCGAGCTGCTACGCGAAGAGGATTACGGCAAGATTACCGTCGGCGACATCATCGCTCGTGCCCACGTAGGCCGCGCGACATTCTACGGCCTCTTTAAGAGCAAAGACGACCTACTGTCCGAGCTCGTGAACGACATCTGCACCCACGCCCTCGACGACGATGGTACGCCGCTCGACGACCCACTCGTGCAAGTCGAGCATATCCTCAACAACCTCTGGGAACGCCGTCAGGGCGTTCGAGCCCTCGTAGCCGGCGCCGGCTCACGCGTCTTCGCCGACTGCCTCCGCAAGACCATCATGTCGCGCGCAGCCGAAACCGTCCCCGTCGACCCCGCAGGCCCCGCCGCCACCATGGACCGCAGCTTCTTACTACACCACATAGCCTCAAGCTTCGTAGGAATGGTCCAATGGTGGGCCTGGCACAACTTCCAAGCAGCCAAAGCCGACGTAGCCAAAGACTACCTATCAGCCATTAAGCCTCTCTTCAACTGAGTAAACCCCTCATCCCAAAGTTCCGACCTCATCTCAAAGCGCCGCCCCAACCCAAAGCACAATCCATCCCAAAGTGTCGACAGAAGCCCAACGCCCCTACCAGCAACAAGCCCCTCCCATCCAAATTCAGATATATATTGGGTTGCTTGTACGAACGCAACAAAGATCCCGCAGCTGTCCGCATGGGGTAACTTCCCAGCGCATTCCGCAGGACGCAAAAAGGCTCGCCGCACGAAGTGCGCAGCGAGCCTTTTTGCATGTCCGAGGACGCGCTGGGAAGTTACCCCATGCGGCCAGCGGACAACTATGTAGCCTCAGACTAGAACATGCCCAAGAAACCATGCACAAACAGCGCGGCCAGAGCGGCACCGACAAACGGAGCGATGCCAGGAACAAGCAGGCCGTACTTCCAGTTGTTGTCAGCCTTGTTCTTAATCGGCAGCACCTGATAGGCCATGCGAGGACCAAGGTCACGGGCCTGGTTCATGGCGAAGCCAGTGATACCTCCCATGCCCATGCCAACAGCCCAAACGATCAGACCGACGCAGATAGCGAGCATCAGGACGTTCTCGCCAGCACGGTTAGCAGCAGCAAGGATGGCGCTGATGAACACAAAGGCGCAGATAGCCTCGCAGAAGAAATTACGGGCATAGTTCGTACCCTCGGTGGTGGGGTTGGTCGAGAAGATGTTGCGCTGAGCAATGGGATCGATGACACCATCGGAAGCCTTGAACTCATCGGCATACATCAACCATGCGATCACGGCACCCGCAAAGCCGCCGAGCATATCGGCAATCATGAAGGGGATGCAGCTGCTCCACGGCACCAGACCGACGATGCACTGGGCAAGCACCATAGCCGGGTTCATGCACACGGCGCCACCAAAGACAAACAGGCAGACCGAGATGCCAAAAGACCAAGTGGTGATGGCAAACATATGGCCGGAGCCCTGATACTTGGTACCCTTAAGCACGGTATCGCAGTGCACGCCCACGCCAAAGATGATCATGAGGGCCGTTGCGCCGAATTCGCAGAGGAGTTTGGTAAGCATAAAACCTTATCTTTCTTGTCGGTTATAAACGATTCGTTTAGGCCGCGTACTAGTGCTGTGCGACGACAACGCCCAGGCCATCGGGAATGACGGCCACCTTGGCATCGGCACCCTTCATCTCAAAGGCGAGCTTGAGCGCCTCATCGAGGGTGTTGACCGGCGTCATGTGCATATCCTTGATCATCTGGTGATCGCACAGGTCGGTGACCATGATCACAGGGTGATGCGCCAGGATGCGGGCAAAGATCTGGCTCGTCCACTGGTCGGGCAGGGTCTCGTCCTTAGGACGGTCGATGCAGGCACGCTCAAACTCCGCCGGATCGTTGTCGGCGATGTTGTGATAGAAGCCCTCGCCACCGTGACCGTCGGCACAGCCGGCGACGTCGATGATCACGCCGCCCTCGGGAAGCGTAGCCTCGGCAGAGCACATGCCCTTCACGGCCTGATAGATGTTCTGGTCGAGCGGGTAGCCGCCGTTGGTGGTAATGGCAATCTCGCACTCGACGGGCTCAACGCCGGCAAGGCTCTTCACGAACTCGCAGCCAGCCTCGTGCGCCTTGTGGATGTCGCCGGCAAAGGAGCCGATGACCTCGTGCTTGCCGTTGAGCACCACGTTGAGCACAAAGGCAAGGTGAGCCATCTCGGCAGCGGCAAACATGTCCTCGCTCACGTGGTTGTGGCACAGGTTGCCGGCACGCGAATGGGAATCGTTCACAAACTGACCGTTGTGGTTGTACATGATGGTCTTGTAGCTGGCGATGCCAGGCAGGACGGACTTGCGGCTACCAGAGAAACCGGCAAAGAAGTGCGGCTCAATAAAGCCCTCGGCAAGCAGCAGATCGCAATCGGCAGCAATCTTGTTGATGATGCACTCGCCGCCAGAAGGCAGGGTGCCGATCTTTTTCATCATGCTGTCATCGGTCGCGACGTGCATAACGATTTCCTCGTTGGCAACGATCTCCTCGCCGTACTTGTTGACGAGTTCCTCATGCGTCGACGGACGATGCATACCCGTAGCAACCAAAATGCGCACGCGAGCCTCGGGCGCAGCGGAATGGATGTGATGCAGCAGAATAGGCATCGTCACACGCGAGGGAACGGGACGCGTATGGTCGGAGCTAATGATGACGATATCCTTCTTGCCAGCACAAAGCTCCTCGAGCGACGGCGAGCCATAAGGGTTGGCAAGCGACTCCCCTACCAGCTCTTCCTGCGATTTCGTGGTCTTAAACTCGTTTTGATGACCTTCCATCACACCCGCGAAGTTCTTATCCTCGAGCTCCAGATGCAACGTCTTGTGGTCAAACGGCAGTTCACATTCAAACAATGACGAGCGCCCTCTTCCTTTTCAACTGACACACTAGATAAACCGTTGGAAGGATACGCCGCTCACCGAAAAACACCACCGTCCACCGACTCATTAACACAACGTTCATATTTGACCCACAACAAAACGGCCGCGACCCCAAACGGGACCGCAGCCGCCTGTCAAAGACACTATAGACAGGATGATTTACGCAGCGCCGAGGCAAACATCTAGTCCGAGACGTACGCACGTAAGCCATTTTGCATAAATTCGTTAAATAATTGCATAAGATGGCGCATGGATTTCTGGCCATAACTGGGTAGTACCCTCCGGAGCGTGCATTTTTGCGAGTATTCAGCATCGCGGGATAAGATTTTGGTGCCAAAAATCTTTCAAAAGGTAGATAGTCCTCATGACTCGACCCATCTGGATAGCATGCGGCGAGAAACCAGCCATATATGATCGTCGCCAAAGCCCAATCGTCGTGCAAAAGCATCAACAAAGGCAGCGAAAGCCGGCTATGGCCTTATGCATCAATCTTTGGCTGCTGAAAACTCCGTTTTTTGCACGTCGCCCCAAGCACCACCCTCACCCAGCGGCTGATCCGCCGAAGACCG
>ERZ772863.929-NODE-929-length-29158-cov-3.380614_pt1 | contig 29158 bp, 19 predicted proteins | sample MGYA00512134_ERZ772863 | MGnify/ENA primary metagenome ERZ772863 (study PRJEB29015, sample SAMEA2737659) | human gut metagenome | biome: human gut; feature: human-associated habitat; material: faeces | place: China | collected 2012 ...
TCTCTCAGACAGCTCGTTTACTTTATCACATTCACCAGCGCCTGTCAAGTACTTTTTTCAAGTTTTTTTCGAGGTGTTTTGATGTTTGTGTGTCGCTCTCAAGCGACTTGTTTACTCTATCACATGTTCGTTTCTTTGTCAACAATTATTTTTGTTTTTTTCAAAACTTTTCAAATTGTTTATTCAGAAGAAACAATTCCTTGCGACAGCTTAGTTAGAATACCACTATAAAAGAAATCTGTCAACAATTTTTTTGAACTTTTTTTATTTTTTGTGTTATACTTAATAAACAGCCCTGAATCAGGCTTTTTAAAAAACATCTTATACTATAGAAGAAAGAGGTCATTTATCTTGAAATCTCAATCTAGTTCTTCAACTGCAAATACAAATGCCGGCAATCCATTAGGCATTGCTCCAACCGGCCGCCTTCTTGCTAAATTTGCAATCCCAGCTATCATCAGCATGCTGGTCAATGCTCTCTATAATATAGTAGACCAGATTTTTATCGGTCAGGGTGTCGGCATGCTCGGAAATGCTGCCACAAACATCGCATTTCCAGTCACAACCATTTCAACCGCCGCTGCACTGCTCCTCGGAATCGGCGGTGCATCTAACTACAATCTTGAAATGGGAGCTGGAAGAGAACGAAAAGCAAGCGAGATTGCAGGAAGTGCATTATCGACACTTGTTATTATAGGTACAGCCATTGCCGCAGCGATTTTAATCTTTTTGAAACCACTGCTTATCTTTTTTGGCGCAACAGATAATGTGATGCCTTACGCAATCGATTATGTAGGCATTATTGCTATCGGACTTCCATTCTTCACCTTATCCGTCGGCGGCAACCACCTGATTCGTGCTGACCGCAGTCCCACTTATTCTATGGTCTGCACTCTGATCGGAGCGATCATCAACACAATTCTTGACCCACTGTTTATCTTTGGTTTCAAATGGGGAATCAAGGGCGGTGCATGGGCTACTGTCATCGGCCAGTTTATTTCTGCCATGCTGGTTGTACTTTATTTTGCAAAATTTCGCCATATGCATCTGGAAAGAAATATGTTTAAGCCTCAGCTGATCCACCTCAAAGCAATCTCTTCGCTTGGACTTGCTTCGTGCATCAACCAGATTGCAATTGGTGCTGTCCAGATTGTAATGAATAACACTCTTCGTTATTACGGAGCGTCTTCTGTTTATGGAAGTGATATCCCGATTGCATGCGTTGGGATTGTGTCAAAAGTAAATATGGTTTTTCTTGCGATCTGCATTGGAATTGCCCAGGGTGCACAGCCTATCTGGGGCTTTAACTATGGAGCTAAAAAATACGACCGTGTTCGTCAGACATATCGTTATTCTGCAACAGCATGTACGATCATTGCCACATTCTTTTTCCTGTGCTTCCAGATCTTTCCACATCAGATTATCAGCATGTTTGGCGGCGGAAGCGATCTGTACTTTAAATTCGCAGAAAATTATCTGAGGATTTTTATGCTCCTGACTTTCGCAAATGGTATCCAGCCGATGTCCTCCGGATTTTTTACTTCTATAGGAAAGGCTGTCCTCGGTATCATCATGTCTCTCACCAGACAGGTGATCTTCCTGCTTCCATTGATCATTATCTTTCCTATGTTTATGGGAATTGATGGCGTTATGTATGCAGGACCGATTGCCGACGCAGCTGCATTTGTACTGGCGGTTGTTTTTGCCCGCAGAGAACTTGGAAAAATGAAAAAAGCATAACTTTCCATATTTCAAAAGAACAACAAAAGCTGTATTTCAGGTTTTCTCCTGCTAATGCAGCTTTGGCTTTAAAAATCTATTATTCACAGATATATTCTTCTATTTCTGTTACTCGATTCCCCTTCTGTTCCTTCCATATCATAAGATACAGTTTATAATTCAAAGAATCACGCGCAATCGTAAAAGGTTCTTCTCTCAGAAGATCTGCACGAATTCCCTGGCTCTTCAACTCCCTCTGACGCTGTTTTGCTCTTTCCAATGCTTGCTGATACTTCCGTTCCACATCATCTCCAAAAAATCTTCTTGGATAATCTGCCGTTGCCTGCTGCAGTCTCTCGGACAACAGATCTACAATTCTGCTGTGCTTCGTCTGATGCAGCATAACCGCAAGTCTCTTCGCCCAGAATTTCGCAGGATGCTTTCTATAGAATTCTAACATTTTCAGCAAAGAAGTATCCTCACATTCCGCTGCCAGTTCTTTCATATAAACAATTGCTTTTTCAGAAGGTATCCAGGGATTTTCTCTGGGCACGATATATTTCTCCGGTACTGCCGGATAGCAGCAATAATTTAATGGTGGAAATTCTACAAGTGCCGCCAGTTTTATTTCTTCTTCCGTGCAATATGCCTCACCAAGATAATCATATTTATCCCTGAGAATCGCAAGGCGATACTCCAATTGTCGCAAATATTCATAGTCTTTTACCCAGAAATGACCAGTATATGCATATTCATACAGATGGACTTCCAATTCCAGATCCTCAAAAAACAATGTCAGCACTGTATCATCCTGTTTTATGACAAGCACAAATCTGCCATCCTGCCTGGTCATGGATGCCTGCAGTTCTCCCTGATAATCGCTGTGATATTCCCCCGTCATACGAGCATTTCGAAAAACCAGAAAGCTCTCAACCGCATCATTCATCAGATATACCAATGGAATATCCATGCTGGCCGATGCCTTATCCGATATTCTTCCCGATTCTGTCCGTATCTTCTCCGGAATGAGCAGTTCAAATTGATCCTGTTCCAGCAACTGTGCCAGTTTTTCCAAAGTTTCTTCTGTCATTTTTCTCCTAACATTCTCTAATACTTCTATTCCCTGCTTTTATATTTTACCAAAAATCAGCTGATCTGCCATTTCACATGGCTTCCATTCTCATCTTTGTTTACGAGCAACTGATCTTCAATCTCCTGCTTCAGTTCTGACACATGAGAAATAATTCCAATCAGTCTGGAACCTTCTGCCATTTCCTGCAACACACGAACCGCCTGATTGCGTGAATGTTCGTCCAGTGAACCAAAGCCCTCATCAATAAACATCATGTCCAGGTTGATTGCAGCTGAACTCTGCTGAATCTGATCCGCCATTCCAAGCGCAAGCGACAATGCCGCCATAAAGGATTCTCCACCTGAAAGTGTACGAACCTCTCGCTCCTTCCCTGTTACAGTAGAATACACCATCAGATCAAGTCCCCGGTTTTTACCCTCACCGGCTTTTTCCAGATCATACATCCGGAGTTCAAACTGTCCGGCAGACATTTCCTGAAAGCGCCTGTTTGCAGCATACAAAATGCGTTCCAGATAATAGCGCTGCACATAAGTCTCAAGGTCCATACGAGATCCACTGACATTTCCTGAAGTCATACGGTACAACGCGTCGATTCTGGCATGTTCCTCCACGATTGATTTTCGCTCTTCCAGCCTAGATGAAAGTGTATCAAAAATTTCTCTGTCATCCTTGTTATCTATTCGCAATTGGTTATAAATCTTTTCTTTCTCCAAATATTCCGTTTCTGCAACTTCTTTTTCTTTCTGAAGTTCTTCCAACACTGGACGTTTTGATTCCCCAACTGCATTCTGCGCAGAATCTCGTCTTGCCTGTGCTGCAGTCTTTTTCTCATTATATGCATTAACCGTTTTCTGAAACTCCTCTGCCGCTTCACGGCTGTACATCTCCACAAGCTCTTTCCATTCAGATTCTGTCATCTGCTTTATTTCCATTACTTCTGTATAAGAAGTTTTTCGATCTTCCACACACTTCTTCTGTTCCGGAATCTCCTGCTGGTAACGGCCGATCAGTGTTTCTGCCTGTTTCTGCGCATTTGCGGCTTTCTTCGCTTCTGACAGAACTTTCTGATACACTTCTTCTGCCTGGTTTTTACTGCTTTCAGCCTGAAGCAGTGCCGCCCTTGCCTCTTCTTCGGTCTTAAATTCAACGGACCCTTTTACATTTTCCAGCGCGGCCTCACTTCCTGCCAGTTTTTCAACAGCAGCTTTTTCTTTCTCTGTACACTCATCATAAGTGTCCTGCAACTGTTTTTTCTGCTTTTCCATATTTTGAAGTGCTTCACGGATTTTTGCCAGAAGGCGTACACCCCTCTGTAAGTTATTCAGTTCTTCTGCCAGCTGCTGCTTCCAGTTTTCCAGAGAATCGTTCATTTCTGTCACGCTTGACTGCTCTGTTATAGAAGAAATACTTCTATGCAAACGTTCCTGAAGCTTTTGTACACTGGCAATATAGGTATCTTTTCGTGTATCGTATTCTGATCTGGCCGCCGCTGCATCCCCTGCAGCTTTTTCCTGATCTTTACGCAGTTTATCCACATTTGTCTGCATATTTTGCAGTTTTTCTTCGGAGATATCCACAGATTCCACACCTTTTTTCGCAGGATGTGGATGTTCTGTAGAACCGCACACCGGACAGGGTTTTCCCGGTTCCAGTTCTGCTGCAAGAAAGCCGGCCTGTGCGTTTAGAAAATACAGTCTCACTTCTTCATATTCTGTATTTACCGCGTTATATTTTTCAGTTATTTTTGCATAATTTTCTCTTGTTTTAATCGCATTTTTACGGCATTGTTCTGCCTGATTTCCCAGTACCCTAACGTCTTTAATCTCCTGCAAAACAGCATCTGCTTCCTGCTTTTTATTCTCTGCGAGTACCAGCTTCTTATCCACTTCAGCCAGCTCTTCGCTCTGTTTTTTCCACTGTATTTCTTTCTGTTCCAAAGTCTCCTGCTGCTTGCGTACTTTCTGTGTGTTTTCTGATGCCAAAGCACAGTTTTTCCTGTCTGCTTCTGCCTGCACACGCAGGCTCTTTATCTGATTCAAAAGCTCCAGTGCCTTCTGCACTTTTTCTGCAATTTTGCTGTAACTCTGCAATTCCTGATCACGAATCAGCTTTTTCTGCTCCTCTGCTTTTTCCGCTGTTTTCCGCGTTTCTTCCAATATTGGCAACTGTTTTTCCTGAGTCTTTAATGATTGTTCCAATTCTGTCAGTCGTCTCTCCGCATCATTTAAGAGAACACCGGTCTCTCTGATCTCATACGCATTTCTGATACGGCTGATCAGGGCTGTTGTTTTCACTATTTTTGCTTCATCATCTGCACATTCCTGCAGTTTCTGTTCCGCAGTTTCTAACTGATCAAACCATTTTAAAAGTGCTTCCGCCCTGGTATATAGTTCTCTTTTTTTGTCTCTGTTTTCAACCGATTTCCGATAATCTTTTTCTGCCAGATCAGTATATTTTTCCAGCCAGTCACACAGTTTTTCCACTTCTTCCAGAAAGTCAGTAAGGCGTGTCATCTCACCATCTTCCAGTTGTTTTTTCAACTGTTTCAGAGTCTCTGATTCATATGTTTCAGGTATACGGATCCTGCTCACTTCTCCCTGACATTGTGTTTTCAGAACTGCGATTTCTTTCTCTTTTGCGCGCTTTCGATTCCCCAGTTCTGTCACAATATCCTGATACATTTCTGTATTAAAAAGCTTTCGAAAAATCACTTTTTTGTCATCTGATTTTGCACGGAGGAGATCCATAAATTCTCCCTGCGCAATCATAGCAACCTGCATAAACTGACTCTTTGTCAGGCCTACGATCTCCTGCAGTTTACAATCCGTTTCTTTTGATGGATATTCCATTCCATCCGGCATGATCAGACTTACCGAACCTGTATTTTCTTTTGGTTTACCCTTGTTTGCACCTCTTGTGATCGTTTTGAGATGTCTCGGAACACGGCGCACTGTATAGATTTCCCGTTTTTCATCACGGCCTTCCGAAAAGACAAGTTCGACATACGGTTCTGAATCAAAATCCACATACTGGCTCTGCAGAACTACGCCTTCTTTTTTGTTTAAAGAAGAGCTGGCTTCTCCATATAAAGCAAAAACGATCGCATCAAAGATCGTCGTTTTTCCCGCTCCGGTATCCCCGGTTATAAGAAAAAGATTCTGATTTACTTTCTCAAAATCAATTGTAGTTTCTTTACCATATGAGCCAAATGCCTGCATTTTTAAACGTAAAGGTTTCATTTATTTCACCCCCTGAACCGTATGTAGTACATCCTGCAAAATCATCTTTTCTTCTTCGTCCAGATCTTTCAGGAAAGAGCAGCACAGCTCATACGGATCCAGCAATTCTTCTGTCTGTAACGTTCTGGTATAATCCGTTTTCCGCTGATTTTCCCTCCGGATCTCCAGCAGATTCGGAAATGCCAGACGGATACGTTCCTGCATATCGATCACATCCAGATCCGCCTTATCTGTCAGGATCACAGTCACATAATCCTTACAGGATTCTTTCAAAACCTCCTCCAGAGTTCCTTTTACAACCTTCACCTGTCGCAACGGTTCAAGCGGTAAAATTGTTGTTTTTACCTCTCCTTTTACACCCATTTCTACCATAATAATGCCTTTTTGCTGCTGTGCTTCACTCACAGAGCAGGCAAGCGGAGTTCCGCAATAGCGGTATAATTCACTGCCAACTTTCATTGGTTTATGGATATGTCCAAGAGCCGCATAATCAAATTTTTCCAACACGTCTGCTGATACTTCATCGATATTTCCGACCGTACGCATCTCGGAATCCATACGTTCCACATCCTCTGCATTCTTACCGGAAGGAAGATAAAACTGGTGGCTGACAAATACATTTCTCTCGTCTGAATTAATTTTTTCACGTCCGATCAGACGATGAAGTGTTTCATTATAAGAAAGATTGTTTCCATTCTCATCCACTCCCACAACCTGTTTCACCATGGATGGTTTCACAAACGGAAGGAGGTAAAAATTCACCTCTCCGTATGCATCATTCAGTGTTACTTTTTCGATATATTCTGACTCTGTACGCGGCGGCTGTCCCACCATATAGATATTCTGCCCGGAAAGGACTTTGCGGAAACAGTTGACTCTCGGAGCACTGTCGTGGTTTCCGCTGATCATCATAATAACCGCATCCGGCACTGCTTCGGTGAGTCCGACCAGAAAATGGTCAAAAACCTCCACCGCCTCCGCTGATGGAACTGCCTTATCGTAAATGTCACCCGCAATTACCACCGCATCCGGCCGTTCCCTGCGTGCCAGTTCTGTAATTTCATCCAATATATATTCCTGATCTTCCCGAAGATCACGGTTCATCAGTTTCAATCCTATATGCAGATCCGATAAATGAAAAAATTTCATAAACATATTCCTCCATCAGCCATGTTACTGTTTTCCGTAACACGGCATCTCTTCTGTATACATCATAACATCTCGATGATCTGCCTGCACCCGACGAACAGGCAATTATGAACACCTATAAAAATGGCTCTCCTGATTATCAGCCATCTGTTTCTCAGGAAAATTTGCTTAAAGAATTAAACTTAAAGCACAACCTTTGAATAAAATTTCATTGGTTGTGCTTTAATGCAAACTATTTTCTATTTCTGATTTGTTTTTTTGCCTCTTTTTCAAGATCATGAATGGTATCTAAATACGCTTGCTCGACAGGCGCAATTGTTTTCTCTTGATATTTTCGATATTCTTGTTTTGCTTTTTCAAGTGCCTGCGTATGACTAATCGTCCCACTATTTTGCAGAAGTTTTCTGTTACTCGAAGACAAAATTGTATCAAGTTGATTTATGTAGTCCTTCATATACATAGGTCTACGCTCAAGAGCGCTGATTTCAGCAAAATCGAAATATCCGGAAACAAGATTATTAAGAACTTTAAGTTCTGTTTCAGTCAAATAATTCTTAGCAATACCAATATCTTTAAGTGCCGGTATTTCACCTGCAAATGATTTCAATCCCATAAACGGTTTTTCTGCATCAGCACGCTCATATATAACTTCTGCAGCTGTATGTCCGTGAGCTGCAAAATGCAATTTATTTTGAACAATCTTAAAAAACCTGACTGATTCCGGTGCCTTCGGATTATAATCGATACTTGTTGCATATAAATCAAGAACCTGTCTATAAAGAACTTTTTCAGAAGAACGAATATCCCTGATACGGTCAAGCAATTCTTTCCAGTAAGAACCACCACCATTTCCTTTTAAACGCTCATCATCGAGGGCAAATCCTTTTTGCATATATTCTTTTAAAATTCCTGTAGCCCAAATTCTAAACTGCGTACCACGAAGAGATTTTACACGATACCCAACAGAAATAATAACATCAAGATTATAAACTCTTGTAATATTATTCTGAGTTTTCCCCTTCATTGCACCATGAGGACTGGTTGTTGCAATTTCTGCAACAACCACTTTCTCATCTAATTCTCCTTCTGTAAAAATGTTTCTGATATGTCGGGAAATCGTAGATTTATCCCTCTGGAACAATTCTCCCATCTGTTCCTGTGACAGCCAGACAGTATCGCCATCAAAAGTTGCCTCAACTTTTGTAACTCCGTCGTCAGTTGTGTAAATAATCAATTCTGTATTAGAGTTCATGATATCTCTCCTTCAGGAACAATTCCTTGTCCAGTCACTCTTTTTGTTATTTCAATTTTTCTGTCAGCATACTCCTTGCATTATCTAGTTACTATTTTATCATTAATTAGGCATTTTCGTCAATTTAATAGAATTTTTCTATATGTGAAAATATCAAAAAAGGTGCGTCCCATCTCTGAGACTGCACCATTTCCTTTAAAACACTTTGTTATTAGCTTCAAAACAGTATTGAAGACATTATCTCTGTTCTATTTGTGTTTCTTCAGAATCCTTGTCTGCAGCGGTGCCATGACTTCGCTTTCTGTTCCATAAAGCAATTCATACTCTGCCGGAACCGGAACAGCCTGTGGCTTACGCGCATAGTTCTGGATGAAGAGATATTCGGTATCCTCGTTTTCTCTTACTGTTACAGAAACTCCTTCCGGAATAATCTCTATTGGAGATTTCAGACCTGCTTCTGCTGCTACTCTGCCATAGAAATCCTGGTAGAATCCAAGCTCCATGTCCGCGCATACATAATATACACGCCCTTTACCGAATGCTTTGTGTGTCAGCACCGGGTATCCCTGATAGAAGTCCTCGCCATAACGCATCAGCACTTCTGCATCAGAAACTTTGACCAATTCGCAAAGGTTTTTGCAAGTATATACGTTGCTGATTCCAAGATGGCTTCCTGCCTCCGGGATCGCATGGTTTTCTTCCCAGTCATAAAGCGCATCTGTCTCTGTGCTGCGGAGTCCCGCCACATCCATAAGCCCATATGGAGTTCCGCCAAGGAAGCATCTGTCGGTGCCGTCAACCAGTCCCGACCAGTAGGAAAGCACCAGAGTTCCGCCGTTTTCCACATAAGTGCGAAGCTTTTCTTCGTATCCATCTTTGAACATATATGCCATCGGAGCCGCCAGAACTTTATAATCGGAAAGGGAATGTTCCATTGCGATCACATCCACATTCAGCCCCTGTTCTCTCAGAGCACGGTAGTTTTTCTGGACTGCTTCGCGGTAGTGCATACCTACATTTCGTGGTCCCTGCACATCCGCGATCGCCCAGTCGTTCTCACGGTCATAGAGAACAGCCGCCTGCGATCTCATGCTGGTTCCAACCGTCTCCTGGATCTGCTCAAGAGCCTCGCCAACCTCTGTTACTTCGCGGAAAACGCGGGTATCATCTCCGCCATAATGATCGATCACTGCACCATGGAACTTCTCCGAAGCTCCCTGGCTCTGGCGAAGCTGGAAATACAGCACGCTGTCAGAACCATGTGCTACAGCCTGGAGAGATGCAGCCAGATGCATTCCCGGTTTTTTAAGTTTGTTGATCGGTTTCCAGTTCGTTGCAGACGGACAGGATTCCATAAGAAGAAATGGTTCCTTCCTGATACTGCGCATCAGGTCATGCTGCATCGCCGCATCAACGGCTGTGACATATTCTTCTTTTTTGTGCCATCCCGGATAGTTATCCCAGGAGACAATATCGAGAACATCTTTGAATTTCTTATAATCCAGGCCGTCATAATCATACATCAGGTTTGCCGTTACAGGCAGTTCTGAACCGCCCTCACGGATTGCATCTACTTCATTTTTGATAAAGTCGATCGTCTGGTCTGTCACAAAACGTTTCCAGTCAAGTTTCAGAGCATGAAGTTCATTTTCACCTTTTGTGGACGGACTTTCAATCTGATCAAAACTGTTGTAGATATGACTCCAGAATGTGGTACACCAGCGTTTGTTGAGGTTTTCAATCGTACCATATTTCTCTTTCAGCCACTCTCTGAACTTCGCCTGACACAGTGGGCAGTGGCATTCACCGCCAAATTCATTGGAAATATGCCACAGCATAACTGCCGGATGTTTGCCGAATCTTTCAGATAACTTCTTATCGATCGCATGGACCTTTTCTCTGTATACCGGAGAGGTGAAGCAGTGGTTATGTCTGCCGCCGAAGAATCTTCTTGTTCTGTCCGGGTCCATACGAAGGACTTCTTCGTATTTGTCTGCCATCCATTTTGGTCTTGCTCCTGACGGAGTTGCAAGAATGGTATGAATTCCCTCTTTATAGAGATTATTGATGATTTCTTCCAGCCAGTCGAAGTTATATTTTCCCTCTTCTGGTTCAAGAACTGCCCAGGAAAAAATTCCTACTGATACAGTATTAATGTGTGCTTTTTTAAAATATTCAATGTCTTTCTGAAGGATATCCGGGCGGTCAAGCCACTGCTCCGGATTATAATCTCCACCGTGAAGGTAACGTCCGTATTTAATCTGTTTAGCCATTTTTTCGCCTCTTAAAGTCCTTTAAATACAAAGGAAAATTCCATCTTTTTGTCAGTTTTGAGTAAATATTCTTCGTGTGTGCGAGCACCCCAGCTGTCATCACCACCGATTCCCATCTGGTCTTTTGCAACACGTACAACAGTGTAATGAACCTCTGGAAGTTCGTATGGATGCATTGCGTTTTCCATCTCATGTGGAGTGTATGGAAGTGCTGAGAACATCATCGGGCCATTGTTTTCGTCCATCTCAAAGAGCATTCCTCTGCCCTTGCGGTCAGTTACTTTTGCCCAGCGTACTTCTTCTTTTGCGCCACATTCCTGCGGTACCATATATCTTGCAATATTATCTGCAACCATATTTGCATAAATACCAAGTTTTGCACCTTTTTTACGATCAGAATAGGTCTCTGCCTCGCCAAGTCCGTACCATTCCACACGATTATAATCTGCGTTGAATTTAAATATCACACCAAATTCCGGCATATCTCCGAGTTCTTTAACAGGATCATAAGCAAGAGTTGTCTTTACTCTTCCATCACCAAAAACCTCATAGGAAAGGCGGCATTCGCTGAGTGGTGTGGTCGGCATAAGATAGGTGTAGGTTACTTTTACAGTCTTTTCATTTACTTCTACTTCCGGTATATTTGACGGGCCATATGGTCCCTTGCGGAAATCTTTGTGGCTTAAGTACATGCTGGCAATTTTCCACTGTCCATAGCGCATTCCCATAAGATTTCCACAGTCATTGTCTGTTGGTGCACGCCAGAAATTTGGTTTCGGGATTGCCTCGATCATCTCTTTTCCGGCATATTTATAAGATACCAGACCACCGTTTAATACTGAGAAAAGCACTTCAAAATGTGCGCCTCTGACACCGATATTGTGTGTGCTGCGGATCACTTTTACACCTTCCGGGCAGGTCTTTTTCGGTTCTTCAATCTTGTATACATACTGTCCAAAAGCTACCTCATGTCCTGCTTCTGCCCATACTTTATCTTCTTTCAAATGGAAGGAAACAGTCACCGTATATTCGCCTGGTTTCTCTTCTTTTGCAAGCGGAAGTACATAAGTTTCTTCGCTTAATGGAGCAACTGCAGTTGCAAGAGAAGCCTTGTGGATCACTTTGCCATTCTTTGCAACAGTTACTTTGCAATCAAAAATATCTGTATTTACAAACAGGTTTTTATTGATGACTTTTACGCTGTCTGCATTGATTTCCGCAGTGATGTTCTGGTAGTTGAATTTGACTTCCTGCATCTTTGGTGAAGCATCTCTGTTTCCGCCATATGCGATACCATTTCCACTGAAGTTATAGTCTGTCGGACGTTCTCCAAAATCACCGCCATATGCCTGGAATTCTTTTCCATAACGGTCTTTTTTGTAGATAGACTGGTCAATATAATCCCAGATAAAGCCTCCCTGATACTTCGGTTCTGCGTCTGTCAAATCGGTATATTTGTGCATTGCACCACAGGAATTTCCCATTGTATGGGTGTATTCACAGCAGATAAACGGCTTGGAGCTGTCTTTTGCAAGGAACTCTTTGATTGCCTCTACGGATGGATACATCTGACTTTCCATGTCACTGGTATCGTTATATCTGCGGTCGTGGCAAAGACCTTCATAGTGAACCAGACGGGTCGGATCTTCTTTGTGGAAGAACTGTGACATTTCAAAAATATCCTTGCCTCCGAAAGATTCATTTCCACAGGACCAGATCAGGATCGCAGCGTGGTTTTTGTCTCTCTGATACATGGAATTTGCACGATCCAACATCATATCCAGCCATTCCGGTTTATCATGAGGAACAACATAGGTGTAGTCTTTTGTAAATTCAGCCACGTCCCAGGAACCATGTGATTCCAGGTTTGTCTCATCGATCATATAGATTCCGTATTCATCACAGAGTTCATAGATCATGGAAGCATCCGGGTAATGACATGTACGGATTGCATTGATATTGTTCTGTTTCATGGTCTTAAGGTCTTTGCGAAGCTCTTCTTCGGACACATGTCTTCCGCTCACTGAGCTGAATTCATGACGGTTTACGCCCTTGAATACGATACGTTTTCCGTTCAGTGTCATAATTCCGCCTTTCATCTCGAAACGACGGAATCCAACCTTCTGCGGAATCACTTCCTGAAGTTCACCGGACTCGTTATATACCTCTAAAACAAGGTCATAAAGCTGCGGATCTTCTGCACTCCAGAGTACCGGATCTTCTACTTTCCAGGAATAAATTTCCTCTCCGTCGAGTGCTTTTTTATCTTCGATCACGGTCTCTCCATCTTTGGAAAGAGTGATCTTTACTGTACCTTTGCCCCAGGTATTTGTTCTGATCTCAAGTGCTGCTGCACTTAAAGTTTCATCCGGGATTGCACGGATCTGAAGGTCATAAACATGAACCTCCGGCACGGTATAAAGATAAACATCTCTGTAAATTCCAGAGAAACGGTAAAAATCCTGATCCTCACACCAACTGCTTGCTGTCCATTTAAACACCTGTGCTGCGAGTTTGTTTTCACCTTCTTTTACATACTCGGTCAGTTCAAATTCTGACGGTGTAAAGGAGTCTTCACTGTAGCCTACAAACTGTCCGTTGAGCCATAATGCAATGCCGCTCTCTGCTCCCTGAAAAGAAATAAAGAGACGTTTTCCCTGCATTTCTTCCGGCACTTCGAAGTATTTCACATAGCTTGCAACCGGGTTAAAGTGCTCCGGAATCTCACCCGGATGAATGTCTTCGTGACCTTCCCACGGATACTGTACGTTGGCATACTGAGGTGCATCATATCCTTCCATCTGGATATGTGCCGGTACGCGGATATCGTCCCAGTCTCTGCAGCAATATTCTTCTTTTTCGAATCCTGAAATCGCACTTCCATAGTTACGGGCATAATGGAATTTCCAGATTCCATTGAGATCGTAACGGAAAGACGTTGCTTTTTCCTGCGCTTCCTCTCCATCTCTGTAATATGTATGGTCAGAATGCGCATCCATTCTTCCGTCTTTGAAATACTGTGAATCTTTTACTAAAGAATAATCAAAAGTTTTCATCATTATCCTCCTGCGTTATTATTTTTAAGCAAAAAAGGATGCCGCATAATCTGTACGGGACATATTATGCAATATACCCACTGGACCACGCAGCATCCTTTTATTTAGTTCATTATTGCAACACTCTCCGCCTTACTTAACCGCTCCGGTAATACCTTCTGCGAACTGTTTCTGCAGTACGAAGAATACAACCATTGTCGGGATGGAACAGAATAATACGCCGCACATCAGCATACCATAGTCTGTTACATAACCTGTGATCAGGTTGGCGATCAACATTGGCATTGTCATTGCTTTGTTGTCTGTCATGATTACCTTCGGCCACAGGTAAGAGTTCCATGCATTCATGAAGGTAATAACTGCTGCTGCCGCATATGTTGATTTCATAGTAGGAATGAACATCTGGAAGAAGATTCTTACTTCGCTCAGTCCATCAATACGAGCCGCTTCGATAATATCTACCGGGAATGATCTTGCATTCTGGCGGAACATCATGATCATAAACGGTGTCGAAATGATCGGAAGGATAAAACCAACTGCTGTATTCAGAAGTCCTGCTTTAGAGAACATCTTGAATAACGGCACCATGGTTGCAACCTGCGGAACCATCATTGCAAGAAGCAGCACGGAGAACAGTCTGTCTTTTCCTTTGTCATGATAAACTTCAAATCCATATCCTGCGATAGAGCAGATCAGAAGACAGATCACTGTGGTAAGGATTGCATAAAAAAATGAGTTTCCAAGTGCTCTCCACAGTGGCTGCTGAGATGTCAGATTATGGAAGTTTTCCATAAAATGACTTCCCGGAAGGATACGTCCACGGGATACATCTGTTGATGTATTTGTTGCAGCTGAGATCATCCAGTATAACGGGAATACCGAAATAAATGACACGATGATCAGAAAAATATAGGTAGGAATCAATCTTCTCTGAATGGCTGATTTGTTTTTCTTAGTCACGTGTATCACCTACTTTCAAGTTGATAAATGCAAGTACGGCTACCATAATGAAAATGAGGAATGACATTGCTGATGCATATCCAAAGTTCGGTACGTTTATAAAGCATGTATTGTAAATATAGTGGGACATTGTGATTGTGGAGTTTGCCGGGCCACCTTTTGTCAGGTTGACAGACTCATCAAACAACTGCAGTGTACCATTGATTGACATGATGAAGGTCGGTTTCAGAAGCGGAACAGTGATCTTCCAGAAAGTCTTCCAGCCGTTGGCACCATCGATCTTTGCTGCTTCATATACAGAATATTCAATATTCTGAAGACCAGCAAGATAGAATACCATGTTGTAGCCTGTCCATCTCCAGATCAGAGCCAGGATGATCACGATCTTGGCACTGGTGGAATTTCCCAGGAAGTTGTAGCCGGTTGATAAGATTCCAAGTTTGATCAGAATACTGTTGATCAGACCATCTGTAGCAAACATGGAACGGAAAATCAGTGAGTAGGAAACCAGGGATGTTGCACATGGAAGAAATACACATGTACGGAAAAATCCTCTGAGTTTCAGATCTTTGTTATTTAAAAGCTGTGCCAGAAGAATTGCCAGTATCAGCATGATCGGTACCTGAATGATCAGGTACAGGAAAGTATTTGCAATAGACTGCTGAAATACTTTATCTGCCAGAATACGTTTATAGTTACTGAAAATTGGTTCTGCAAATCTCATGTTTGCGCCGGCACCTGTCTGCAGAGAGATGATAAACGCACGGATCATCGGATAAAAGCTCATGACTGCGATCATGATCGATGCAGGCGCAAGGAAAAGCCAGCCCGCAGCTCTCTGTTTCGCAACCAGAGACATGCCTTTTTTCTTGGAATTCACAGGAACTCCCCCTTTCAAAACTTATTGCTGTTTCCAGCAACTGTAGCTCTTAACATAAGACGGGGGACTGCAAGCAGTCCCCCGCGCTCACGTAAATTTTCTTATTTCAGTTTCACTTAGTATCCAGAGGACTATTCAGTCATCTTGAATGCCAGTGTATCCTGTGCTTCCTGAAGAGCGTCTTCTACAGATGTACCATTTACGATATTAACAACTGCTGTGTTGACACATTCTCTTGCTTCATAGTGATACGGTGTTTTTGTGAACTCCGGAATATGAGAAGAGTATTCTACGATTGTGGAGAAGATTGGCTGTCCACCGAAGAATTCGTTTGGCTCATTGTAAACTTCAGATTCACCAGCTGGCAGATAACAGGAGATCGCACCTGATACCGGAAGGATTGCATCATAGAAGTCTGTGCTGGAACCAAATGTGCTTGCAAGGAAATCTTCTGCAAGTTCTACATTCTTGCAGTTGGATGTGATATACCAGGAAGATCCACCATTGTTTGCATAGTTTGTAGCTGTATCAACATCGTCAACTTTTGGCATTGTTGTGATCTGCCACAGACCTTTCTGGTCTTCTGTAGCCATCAGAGTAGCTGTGATCCAGTTACCATTTACGATACCAGCTGCTTCGCCGCCTGTGATTGTTGCGATATATTCATCCCAGTTGTTTACAAGTTTAACAACATCGTTTTTAACAAGGTCTACATAAAGGTTGATGCATTTTTCTGCAACATCGTTTCCAACGATATAAGCTTCGCCGTCTTCATTTACGAAGTTAGCTCCACAGGACTGCATCATCATCATCAGAGTATCGCCGCCTGTAGCTTCGCTTGTAAGGAGGTATTTACCTGTTTTTTCATGAAGGTCTTTACCGATTTCCATGAATTTGGACCATGTGATGTCTGTCAGATCATCCAGTGTATATCCAGCTTCTTCAAGGATATCTGTACGATAGCATGCAATAACAGCACCGTTATCAAATGGAACACCATAATGTGTGTCATCTACCATGGAGTAGGACTGTTTCAGTTTTCCGAAATCATCCCAGTTAACATCCATGTCTTTCAGATCTGTGAAAGCATCCGGATAGCTCTTCAGATATTTCTGATAGCTGTTGTCCTGCATCAGAACGATGTCCGGAAGTGTGCTGTAGTCACCAGCGTTAGCTGCTGTTGTAAGTTTTGTCTGGCAGTCGTCAGAAGATGTTTCAATAATATCTACTGAGAATCCTTCGTGATCTTTTGCGTACTGCTCACCAGCCATCTGCATGGATTTGATATTGAAGTTCTGGTCCCATGCCCATACAGTCAATGTGTTGTCATCTCCGGAATCAGCGGAAACAACAGTTGCTGTTCCTGCAAATGACGCTGCCATAACGCCAGTCATTAATACTGCAAGTAATTTTTTCTTCATTTACATGTCCTCCTTTTGTTAAGCGTATTCTTTTTCCGAATTGCTTATGAACTGATTATAGCATCTGCCATCCCACGATAGTTTGCATAACCGCACATATAATGTGCATTTTCGACCATTTTATATATTTTGCACTATTACACGTACATAAAATTGTATTTTTTGTTCGTTTTTCGCATTCTCACGATTTTTGTCGTATTATTTTGATGAAAAAAATCCTCTCTTTTTGACAGAATATATATTTTTCTTATCTTCAAGAGAGGTGTTTGTTCTTATTTCATAAATTTTCTATTCATTTTTTGTACATATTTCACAGAATTTTGCTGTTTTTATGCAAAATAGACTTTTTCCGGATGCTGTGTCTTTATTGTGTGCAGCATCTCCTCTGTGAGATCGAGAAGCAATTTGATCTTTCGTCCATCTTCTTTGATGATCATCGTGTAATACGGAGTATTGTCATCATAAGAGGTATAATCATATTTTTTCAGCTGCTCCGTACCACCGTTTTTTTTATATTTAGCAACACTTTCGTGCCAGTGCGGCGCAACGACTTCCAGCTCCTTCAGCTCCAGTACATGGGCAGTCTTACGATACTTTTTGCCATAGATCACATCAATGCTGAGCTGATCATTTTCCAGGGTATACTCATAATCCTTCTGGCTGAAAATATCAAACACAAAATAAAGCGCTGCAAGAAGAAATCCTGCCAGCATAAAGGACTGGGATATTGTAATTCCCAGGATCACAAAGATCACTGCAAACAAAACCATTACTTTCCGGAGAACTCCGGACATGCTTTTTTTCTTTCGGGAGATCTGCTCCACAATCTTATAGTCGTACATATAAATGATTCCTTTCTGTTTTTCTACCATCCTTTTTCTGAATGAATATCAAATCGCAGAAGCTGCTGTTCATAGCTTTCCGGACGTTTCCGCCATTCGAGAGGAGTGACTCCCATCAGCTGTTTAAAGTTTCTGTTGAATGTCGAATTTGTCGTAAACCCACATTTGTGAGCAACATCCGCAACCGGGGCATCTGTGGTCTCCAGAAGTTCACATGCCGTGTAGACACGTACGGTATTAATATATTCCAATGGGCTCATCTTCATGTAGGAAGTAAAAACTCTCCGGAAATGTGTCTCACTGATATGACAGATATTCGCCAGATCCTCTACTTTGATATCCTCCATGTAGTGATATGATACATAATCCAGCACACTGGTGATCATATTGGTAAGCTTACCGGCATTTTCCGCAACCTTATCCTCTCCTGAATCTCTGTTTAACCGGGCAATTTCTACCAGAAGTGCCGCAAGCACTCCCTTTGCTTCCTCCAGAAAAAATTCTTCACCATCTCTCATGATATCCAGAATCTTGTGGATTTTTTTCGAGATAGACAAATTCTCCTTCTCTTCAAAAAACAAAGCCCTGGAATAGATTCGCTGAATCACCTTTTCTGCCTTAACCGGATTATCCAGGAATTTTTTCATAAAACCTTCTACATCTATGAAAAGGTATTCCCATTTACTGACCGTCCCGATATCGCTGTTTGTTGTGTGTGGATAGTTCGGCGGAATCACTGTAACGATACCTCCATAGAAGCGCTTTTCCTCTTCACCCAGCACCATAAATCCGTCACCACCATAGCAGTATCCAATCTCAAGATAATTATGAAAATGAAGATAATCCACATCATTCCCGTAATTCTGGACCCACTTCTGTCCAAGAAGTGCCAGGATCGGACTTCCCGCTGACATCTGGTAATATCGGAACTCCATCTTCGGTTTTCTTCTTTTTTTTGCCATTTGAGCTCTCCGTTTCAATTCAAGTCGAACATCTATCTGTTTATTGTACTATATATTTTCCAACAAAAAAAGATTACCTTTTACAATTTCGGTAATCTTTTTCTGTCATTATATTTTAATTATTATTTATTTTTATTGACCATTTCTCCAACCACATAGCACAGAGCTGCAACGATCATACCATTGATGGATGCAATTCCCCATGTCACTACGTTTGCTACGATCGCACCAAGAATAACTCCGGCAACTGCAAACCAGTTGACTGTTACAATCTTAATGGTATCTGTATCGTAAGCCTTTTTATTCATGAAATAAGAGATGACCAGGATGATACCAACCGGCGGCAGTGTACAGTTCAGGATGTTCAGCCATCCGCAGAAATTGTAGTATAGCCATACAGAAAGCAGTGTTCCGATAACACCGGAGATCAGAACCATCGGTTTCTTTCTCTTATTGAAAATGTTTGCAAGACCAAGTCCTGCTGTATACAGAGCATTGTCATTTGTTGTCCAGATATTTAATCCCAAAACCAGGATTGCAAGATAGAACAGATTCAGACGAATCATAACTTCAAAAATATCATTTCCGCCAACAAAGATATAAGAGATTGCTCCAAAGAAGAACATCAGGGAGTTTCCGATAAAGAAAGCAACTACTGTTGCGATCGTTCCCTGTTTACCATTTTTTGCAAATCGTGTAAAGTTCGGAGTCGCAGTTCCTCCTGATACGAAAGAACCAATTGCAAGTCCTGCACCGCCGATGACACTCAGAGAGCCGCTGGATTTAGCAAACTGATCAACGATCGTTCCATCTCCCTGCTTAACTGCCATGATCATTGCCACTGTTCCAAGAATTGCAACAAGCGGTACGGCAATATAACTGATCACGGTAAGAGACTTAATTCCAAAATATGCAGATGCAGTCATACATGCTCCTGCGATCAGGATCAGCACCCATTCTACCGCAGTGCTTCCGCCAAAAAGTTCACGTGCTACCGGAATTGCAAACATTGCAATACCTACGCCAAACCATCCGATCTGTGTAAAACTTGTCAGCGCAGAAGAAATATAAGAACCTTTTTCTCCAAACGCTCTCTTGGAAAGCAGGTCAAGGCTTAAGCCTGTCTCTGCACCTACATAACCAAGCAGACCTGTGTAAATACCAAGGATCGCACCACCCAGAAGGAGGGCTTTGATAAATCCCCAGAAGTCCAGTCCTGCTGCCATTTCCTGGCCTACCCACATACTTGCAGAAAAGAAAGTAAATCCAAGCATGATCATAAACATTGTCACAAATCGGCGTCTGCTCCACTTCGGAACTGCGCACTCTGCAAAGTCAATATCCACCTTTCCCTGCTCTGCGCTGTTTGCTGTTGTCATTTTTTCACTCATTTGTTCTCCCCGTTTTTCCTTAATCTAAAATATATTTTCGCAGTGCGCCCGTAAATTCACCGATACGTTGCTCTGCGAGTTCTTTTAATGTGATATCTTTCATACTTTCGATGTATCCAAGTTCCTGACGATACAGCCATTTTGCATCTGCCGGGCGAACCTTCTGATAGTGGTTTGCCTTGATCCAGTCTTCATAGCTGATTGGAGTAGGATAACCAAGTTTCTCATCCAGAAGCTCTTTGAAATCGATCTTGTCAGCTCTTTCTTTGATTCCTTCCCAAAATTCCAGAACCTCTTCTACATGCTCATGGATCTCATAACGTCTTGCACCACCATCGTAGATGATACATTTTTCAAAAAGAGGACTGCACATGGAAAGTGTCTCTCTTCTGAATTCAGGCGCAACGATACCACCCTTCCAGTAGAAATCCACGTCCGGAAGGTTGATCCCGGAAACACCCTTGTCCTGATAGGTACTGAAGATTCCTTCATAATAAACAGTGATAAAGCCTTCGAACTCCGGCCAGAATTCACGGATCTCTGCAGTAAGCTTCTCAAGGATATCGATTCCCTTGGTTCCGCCGATTGTAAAAATAATGATATTACGGAGTCTTGCGCCATGATCTCTGTAAAAATCAGTCACATAGCGAAGACAGTGGATCAGAGTCTCTCCACTTGCAATGATGTCACCGATCATCAGTGTGCTGTCCGGCACCATAGTAAGTTTGCTGTACTTGATCTCCAGACCTGCGATCTCTTCTTTTTCAAATACACGCTCACTGGAAAGAAAGCTGATATCATGAACACGGATATGCTCTCTGTAGCATGCCTCTTCCAGAGGATAGTTCAGCGCGCCTCTAAGAATAGAAAGAATATTTGCAGTTGTAACCTTCTTCTGTTCCTTCAGATAATAAAGCATCTGAGAAGTTGAGGAAACCAGACAGTTATAAACTTCATAACCGACGATTTCAGGTGTATTCAGAAGCTTTCTTGATTCTGCCTCAGAAATCACATAATACTCATTTTCATAATCTCCGCCTTCAAGACGATAGCAGGCAACACCCTGCTCATCGAATTCCGGCACCAAAACTACATTGTCCCAGTTTTTCATCTGTATCTTTTCCCTTCCTGTGTATTTTCCCTTGACCTTTGTAACTTATGAATTTACATAACAAAACATCTTACAAAAGAGTATGATGAACTGCATGGATTGTCAAGTAGAAAAAGCATTTCCGACCACTATATTCATAAAAAAGATCCCCCTGCCATCACTGGCATTGAGATCTTTTTTATTTCCAGTCTTCTGACCGGTTTATATCGCTCCCAGAATTTCTCTGGCGTTATTGATCCGTTCTTCGGATGGCGGTCTGACGCCTTCCAGCGGATAAGGAATTCCCAGCTGTTCCCACTTAAATACACCGAGTGTATGGTACGGAAGCACTTCGACTCTCTCCACTGTTTTTAAAGTATGGATAAAATCAGCAAGCCTGTGGAGATACTCATCTTTATCGCTGCCTCCGGGAACAAGTACGTGACGGATCCACATTGGTTTTCCCATATCTGACAATTTCCGTGCCATTGCCAGGATATTCTTATTGGACTGTCCTGTAAGCTTGATGTGTTCTTCTTCGTCAATCTGTTTGATATCGAGAAGGACAAGATCAGTATACTTCATAAGCTCCAGCCATTTGGAATAAAAAGGTTCTTTTTCTGTGTAAGGATTGGCGCTGGTATCAAGAGTTGTATGAACTCCTGCTGCCTTTGCCTGACGGAAAAGTTCTGTCAGGAAATCAATCTGGAGAAGCGGTTCTCCTCCGCTCACAGTGATTCCACCTTTGTTACCCCAGTAATTCTTATAGCGAAGAGCCTGTTTCAGAAGCTGAGACGGGGTGTACTGCTGCCCCTCTCCCATTTTCCAGGTGTCCGGATTATGGCAGAACTGGCAGCGCATTGCACATCCACTCAGGAATATCACATATCTGACGCCCGGTCCGTCTACTGATCCGAAGCTTTCCAGAGAATGGACATATCCTTTGATTTCTTCACTCATTATTACATTCTGTCGTGGCAGGTTCTGGCGATAACATCCAGCTGCTGCTCTCTTGTAAGGTCGATGAATTTAACTGCATATCCGGATACACGGATTGTGAAGTTTGCGTACTCTTCTTTTTCCGGATGTTCCATTGCATCGATCAGTTTTTCTTTACCAAATACATTAACGTTGAGGTGATGAGCACCCTGGTCAAAGTATCCGTCAAGTACATGAACAAGGTTCTCTGTACGTTCTTCTTCTGTATGTCCCAGAGCATCCGGGTTGATGGTCTGAGTATTGGAGATACCATCAAGAGCATCTTCATAGTCCAGTTTTGCAACAGAGTTGAGGGAAGCAAGAAGTCCGTTCTGCTCTGCGCCGTAGGACGGGTTAGCACCAGGTGCCAGCGGCTCGCCTGCTTTTCTTCCATCCGGAAGGGATCCTGTAGCTTTACCATAAACAACGTTGGATGTGATGGTAAGGATAGAAGTAGTAGGTTTTGAATCACGATAGGTATGGATATGTTTCAGTTTCTCAAGGAATGTAGAAAGCAGTGTTGTTGCGATCTCATCTGCTCTGTCATCATCGTTACCATAACGTGGGAAGTCACCTTCTACTACGAAATCTGTTGTGATTCCGTCTTCGTCACGGATTGCTTTAACTTTTGCATATTTGATAGCGGACAGGGAGTCTACTACGTGAGAGAATCCTGCGATACCAGTTGCGAAGGAACGGTCAACCTTTGTATCGATCAGAGCCATTTCTGCTGCTTCATAGTAGTATTTGTCATGCATGTAGTGGATCATGTTCAGTGTTCCAACATACAGATGAGCCAGCCAGTCCATCATCTTGTCATATTTTGCGATTACTTCGTCATAGTCAAGGTATTCAGAAGTAATTGGCTGATACTGAGGTCCTACCTGCTGTTTTGTCTTCTCATCAACACCACCGTTGATAGCGTACAGAAGGCATTTTGCAAGGTTTGCACGAGCTCCGAAGAACTGCATTTCTTTACCTGTCTCAGTAGCAGATACACAGCAGCAGATGCTGTAGTCATCGCCCCATACCGGACGCATAACATCATCGTTCTCATACTGGATAGAGCTTGTCAGTACGGAGATGTCAGCTGCATATTTTTTGAAGTTTTCCGGCAGTCTTGAAGAATACAGAACGGTAAGGTTCGGTTCCGGAGCCGGTCCCATGTCTTCCAGAGTGTGCAGGAAACGATAGTCGTTCTTTGTTACCATGGAACGTCCATCCTGTCCCATACCTGCAACTTCCAGAGTTGCCCATACCGGGTCACCGGAGAACAGCTGGTTGTAAGAAGGAATACGGGCAAATTTAACCATACGGAATTTCATTACCATGTGGTCAACAAGCTCCTGAGCTTCTTTCTCTGTAAGAGTTCCGTTCTCAAAATCTCTTTCAATATAGATATCAAGGAATGTAGAGATACGTCCAACACTCATTGCAGCACCGTTCTGAGTCTTGATTGCTGCAAGATATCCGAAGTACAGCCACTGGAATGCTTCTCTTGCATCTTTAGCCGGCTGTGAAATATCATATCCGTAAGCTTCAGCCATAACTTTCATGCCTTTGAGTGCGCGAATCTGATCTGCGATTTCCTCACGAAGCTGGAAGTCATAACGTCTCATACCCTGACGGTCGCAAGCTGCAAAGTCTTTCTGTTTTCCTTCGATCAGAGCGTCGATACCGTACAGTGCTACTCGTCTGTAGTCACCAACGATACGTCCACGTCCATAAGTATCCGGAAGACCTGTCAGGATCTTGTTGTGACGGGCTGCTTTCATTTCTGGTGTATAGATATCAAATACACCCTGGTTGTGTGTTTTAAATTCGTAGTTATGGAAAACGTCTTTGATCTTGTCGCTTACTTTGTATCCGTAAGTCTCACATGCCTGCTCTGCCATTTTGATACCACCGTATGGCATGAATGCACGTTTCAGCGGTTTGTCTGTCTGCAGACCAACAACTTTTTCAAGATCTTTGAGGTCTTTATCGATGTATCCCGGGCCATATGCTGTCAGAGATGTAACAACCTCTGTCTCCATATCCAGAACGCCGCCTTTTGCACGCTCTTCTTTCTGAAGTTCCTGAAGTTTTCCCCACAGTTTGTTTGTAGCCTCTGTAGGTTCTTCCAGGAAGGAAGCATCTCCGTCATATGGTGTGTAGTTCATTGAAATAAAATTACGAACGTCGATTTTTTCTTTCCAACGGTTTCCTTTGAAACCTTCCCACTGTGAAAAGTTTTTCATTTTTGCACCTCTCTAAAATAGAATTTATTCCGCGTATGTCCCGTCTAACTTTTCTCCTAAAAGAAAAATAAGACCGGAATCTTATTATAGTTACATGTGAACTCTCCCTCGTTCACGCCGCTAGTGTACACTATTGAAAGCACCTTTGTCAATTAATTAACGCATGCTTTTAATTTTGTACAATTTGTAGTTGTATTTTGAAAGTTTTTATCAATATATTGTATTTTTACGAGTGCAACACTAATTTTTTCGACTTTTCCGGTTTCTGTTTCTTCTTATTATAATCTTCCTCGCCCTGACATTGCAATGGGTAGCTTTTTGGAGCTTTTGTCGAACGAATGTTCTAAAAAGTTCTTGATTTCAAGAACATGTGTTTGTATAATAGATGTATGATAACAGAGATTACAAATGATAATTACACAACGCAGGAAAAGTTACAGATTCTGGCAGATGCAGCAAAATACGATGTCGCATGTACTTCAAGCGGTTCCAGCCGACGCGGAAAGAAAGGAGAGCTCGGCAATGCAGAGGCATGTGGCATCTGTCACAGTTTTGCCGCTGATGGAAGATGTATTTCCCTTCTCAAGATCCTGATGACAAATCATTGTGCCTATGACTGTAAATATTGCATCAACCGTGCCAGCAATGATGTACGCCGCGCCACCTTTACGCCACAGGAAATCTGTGAACTAACCGTTGAATTTTACAAACGGAACTATATCGAAGGTCTCTTCTTAAGCTCCGGTGTCTTAAAAAATCCGACCTATACCATGGAAAAAATGTGTGAGACACTGCTGCTCCTCCGTACCCGGTACCATTTCAACGGATACATTCATGTAAAAACAATTCCCGGGGCCTCTGACGAGCTGCTTGCCGCGGCTGGATATCTGGCAGACCGCATCAGTGTCAATCTGGAACTTCCGACAGAAACAGCTCTGCGTTCTCTTGCACCCAATAAAACCATGCAGAATATCCTGAATCCCATGGGAAAAGTACAAAATACTATTGCCTCTCACCGGATAGCTGCTGGAAAGTCTGCATATATGGATCGAAGCCGGGGAAATCAGTTTTTAAGAAATGGTATTTTCTCAGACAATTCCAAGAAAACCTTCAGAGAAAAACTCAATATGCAGAATACCGATGCAAAACCCGGGAACAATCCTCCCCTCAAAAAAGAGGATCCGAATCTTATCTCCCGTGATAAAAATAAATTCACAAAACATATCCTGACATGGGAAAATGCCTGTCAGCTGGCACCTCTTGACATGTCCGATCTGAAACGGAATTTCGCTCCGGCAGGGCAGAGTACCCAGATGATCATCGGTGCCACTGGCGAAAGTGACTATACTCTGTTACAGACGAGCCAGGCTCTGTACCAGGGCTTTGATCTGAAACGAGTCTTCTATTCGGCATATATTCCGTTAAATGATGACTCCATTCTCCCTCAGATTGGAACTCCACCTCCACTTCTACGGGAACATCGCCTGTATCAGGCAGACTGGCTGCTACGCTTCTATGGCTTCCAGGCAGATGAACTGTTATCCGAATCTCAGCCCAACTTCAATGAACTGCTGGATCCCAAATGCGACTGGGCGCTGCGCCATCTGGAACACTTTCCAGTGGAAGTTGAAAAAGCATCTTATGCCACGTTGCTTCGGGTTCCCGGAATCGGGCCAAAATCCGCCAGCCGGATCACTTATGCCAGACGATATGGCCGTCTGAATTTTGACAATCTGAAAAGAATGGGCGTAGTTTTGAAACGCGCACATTATTTTATCACCTGCGGTGGCAGACAAATGTATCGTACTCCCATTGAAGAAGCCTATATCACCCGACAGCTGGTTCAGGTAGATGCAAAAGATTCCTGGAAAGTACAACATTCCAATGAATCTTATTCCCAGATGACTCTCGCTGATTTTGGGATCGGCTAAACTTCCCTCTGCCAGTTTCCAGCCACTTTTACATATAGGATCAGAATACGGAATAAAAATATGAAAATATATACTTGCCAGGACCGCTTAACGGATATCATGACCTGCATCTATGATGCCTGGTCAGAAGCCCTGAAAGTCGGTCATAACCAGATTGGACTAAAGAAAGAACCTATCTTTCAACAAACAATATTTGATGAATATATCCATGTGGATGGTGATCCTTCCAAAGCAGAAAAGGTTATACGCTCCATTCGGAGAAGCATCTCTGAAACTGCATACATGAACATCTACTACGCCTCATTGTCTGCGGATGAGAACGCTCTGCAGGCAATCTATGACTTTCTTCGGGTAGGGTTTGCTATTGGCAGTACTGTAATCGGGCAATATACGAATCCACATGTAATGAATCTTCTCGAACTCCGGCGCCAGGTATCAAATGAAGCGCATCATTTTCGGGAATTTGCCCGTTTTCAAAGTCTGGAAAACCAGGTCTATGTCAGTCATTTGGAGCCCAGGAATGATGTAATCATGCTGGTTGGCAACCATTTTGCCAACCGTATGCCCTCCGAACACTGGATGATCATCGATGATAACCGCAAAACTGCCTGTGTACATGTAAAAGATGGTGAAAATTATCTGCGCTATCTGACGGACGATGAATTTTCGGTATTACAAAAGACAGAATCTTATGAAGATGAATATACTGATATGTGGAAAACATTCTTCCATTCCATAAGCATTGAACAACGGAAGAATTACATCTGCCAGCGAAATTTATTTCCCATCTGGAAAAGAAAACATGCCGTGGAATTCAGATAATTCAAGAATGCCCTGATAGATCAGTTTCCACCACATAAAAAGACCGAAACAACGCATTCCGATCTTTTTCATATCCTATTTCATTACACACGGAAATTTCGCCCGACAACGCAAGTAAAACATGGAGATTTCCCTTTCTCAACCAGAACGGTCTTAGAACAAAAGAAGCGGCATGCCGCACAGAATAAAACAGAAACGAATCATATCACTGTCCTTTAATGCCGCCAGACAGCTACATAATTTTCTTTCTTCCATACTAGCATGCCGCACTGTGTACGTCCATCAAAAGAGTTCGAAACTTATTGACAAACTCCGCACTTCTTCGACATTTATTTTACTTCTACAAGCTCGATCTTAAAGTTCAGCTCTTTACCAGCCATCTCGTGATTGGCATCAAATGTAATTGTCTTTTCATCTTTGGCTGTAACTTTGACCGGGAAAGGCTGCCCATACTGATTAGACAAATATACCTGCTGACCTACTGTCAGGTCCTCTGCACCCGGAAGCTGTTCAATCTCAAGAGTAAAGATCGCATCCGGATTCGGCTGTCCATAAGCATCTTCCGGCATCAGATGGATTTCTTTGATTTCTCCGACCTTCATGTCTGCAACAGCTGCATCAAAGCCTTTGATCATCTGTCCTGCTCCGCAGACAAACTCCAGCGGCTGTCCACGATCATAGGAAGAATCAAACTGTGTGCCATCGTTGAATGTTCCCTTGTAATGTGTACGGCATGTCTTTCCTACATTCGGTCCGGAAAATGCCGGTTTATGTGAACCACAGCCGCCACAGCTGCTTCCACAAGACTCCCCTTCCTCATGGTTTCCACAGGAATGTCCTTCTTCATGATGATGGTCACAGGTTGTTCCTGCTGATTCCAGTTCGCCCTTCAGATAAGCTTCTACTACTTCATCTGTATTTCCCTGTGCACCGGAGCATAACTGAATACCTGCCTCCGCAAGTGCAGTCTGTGCACCTCCTCCAATACCACCGCAGATCAGTACATCAATCCCCTGTTCTGCCAGAAGTCCGGCCAGGGCACCATGTCCAGTTCCGTTAGAACCGATCACTTCACTTGAAACAACTTTGTTGTCTTCTACTTCATAAACCTTAAAGTTTTCTGTTTTTCCAAAATGCTGAAAAACATTTCCATTATCATAAGTTACTGCAATTTTCATTATAAAAATCCTCCAATCCATACTTTGTCGCTCAGATTAGTATAGCTTGTCGGAGAAATAAAAGCAACCAGTAAACTGCAAAGGAATAACCATCTTCACCAGTTACCTTCACCAATGAATATTAAAATCCAACGAATTTTTATATTGCTTATATTTTCCATCTGTGAGTAGTTTTTTATATGCGTCGTATGCGGCCTGAAGACTGTCATATTTTACTGCGGTCTCATCCAGCTCTTTTTTTGCAGTGCCTGTGCTCATCTGCGCTGCAATCGCAACGTAATCAGGGCCATATCCTGTACGTTTGGCGGTTGTAGATTCTGCTACATAATATTTATTATCTGCCGTACAGACAATCACAGGAATCTTCTGGTTCGCACCGACAACATCTGTATTAACAGAAGTCCAGAGCAAAGCACGTTTTCTAGCATCCTTCGCCTTTCCATAATATGCCCAGGTTCCTTTCTTAAGGAGACTGTCAGATGCCATCTTCGTCTCTATCCTTGGAACCATAGTAGATTTTTGGCATCTGGAATCGATTTCAAAGATGCCAGTTACACCGTTCAATGCATTACTTTCCTGAAGAACTCTGTCGAAGTTTTCTTCCGGGTTAAACCAGTATTCTTTTACTTCATCGTTTTCTACACTGTCTCCTTTTCCGGTTTTCCAGTCAAATAAAATACCG
>ERZ772863.936-NODE-936-length-28980-cov-3.436197_pt1 | contig 28980 bp, 28 predicted proteins | sample MGYA00512134_ERZ772863 | MGnify/ENA primary metagenome ERZ772863 (study PRJEB29015, sample SAMEA2737659) | human gut metagenome | biome: human gut; feature: human-associated habitat; material: faeces | place: China | collected 2012 ...
TAGAGAGTTGAATAATCAAATTTAATTTAACGTCCAACTTTTGGGGTGCAGTTCAACTGCGGCACACCCTTGTTTTTTTCTTCTTGGTTCCCGACCATGGATTGCAGATACATGGAATAACAAAACCGCACGGCATGCAAACCCGCACGGATCGAACGGCAGGATAACGACATTCAGTCCCCCAACTCCTCCAAAATTTCCCGGAAAGTCCGTTTCAATATAGGGTGTACCACATCCGGCGCCACTTCGGCCAAAGGCTCCATGACAAAACACCGCTCATGCATCAACGGATGGGGTAAGGACAAATGCACTTTCCTGCCTTCTGTTCCGGGAACATCGAAATCCTCCTCTACTACCGCATCGCCATAAAGCAACAAGTCAATATCAATCGGACGGTCGGCATACGTCCCGCCCACACTCTTACTACGCCGTCCCAATTCACGTTCGGCCGCCTGCGTAATACGGAGAATCTCTTCCGGCGTCTTCTCTGTACACAATACTGCCACGGCATTCAGAAAAGGGTGGTCAGAGCAGAACCCCCAAGGTTCCGTTTCATAAAAAGCGGACAGGCTTTTCAATCCGCCTATCCGCTCAACCAATATCTCTACAGCCCGGTGCAACAACCGTTCACGATCGCCCAGATTGCTGCCCAAACCTAAATATAAGTCTGTCATCAATCGTTCAATATAAGCATGGCATCACCGTACGTCCCGAAACGATAACCTTCTTTCAACGCTTCTTTATACCCTTGCATCACCAGGTCGTAACCGCCGTAGGCTGCCGTCAGCATGAGCAGCGTGCTGTAAGGCATATAGAAATTAGCCACCATGCAGTCTGCCACATTGAACTCATACGGAGGGAAAATAAACTTGTTGGTCCAGCCCGTAAACTCCTTTAAATGTCCGTCCGTACCTACCGCCGTTTCTATCACGCGCTGCACTGTGGTACCCACAGCACATACGCGATGCCCGCCGTCCTTTGCCGCATTGACGATGCGACAGGCATCCGCCTCCACAAACATCTCCTCGCTGTCCATCTTGTGCTTGGTCAGATCTTCCACGTCGATATCACGGAAATTACCCAACCCGCAGTGCATCGTGACGTAAGCAAAATCCACGCCCTTGATTTCAAGCCGCTTCATCAGCTCCCGCGAGAAATGAAGTCCGGACGAAGGGGCTGTCACCGCTCCCTCGTTACGGGCAAAAATACATTGAAAACGTTCCATATCCTCGGGTTCGGCCGGACGCTTCACAATATGTTTGGGCAGCGGAGCCTCGCCGAGCGCATATAAGGCTGCCTTGAACTCATCGTGCGGTCCGTCGTACAGAAAACGAAGCGTACGCCCGCGCGAAGTCGTATTGTCGATGACTTCTGCCACCATGGAATCATCTTCACCGAAGTACAACTTGTTGCCGATACGAATCTTACGAGCCGGGTCGACCAACACATCCCAAAGACGCAAATCCTCGTTCAGTTCTCTCAACAAGAACACTTCGATACGGGCACCCGTCTTTTCCTTGTTGCCGTACAGGCGGGCCGGGAACACCTTGGTATCGTTGAAGATAAATACATCCTTATCGTCAAAATAGTCGAGAATGTCTTTAAAATACTGGCGATGCTCGATATCTCCACTCTTCTTATGCAACACCATCAAACGGGATTCGTCACGATGGTGCGCGGGATACTGAGCAATCTGTTCTTCAAGTAACTTGAATTTGAATTGTGACAGCTTCATATAGAATAGTTCTCTTATATTGATTAATTATCTTCTGTTATCTCTATCGTCTGGCGATTCAACCATTCGGCAAAATCATCCAGTTTCAGGCAGTCTTCCACTCTGACCGCTCCGATTCTCGTACGGCGTAAGGCCGTCAGGTGGGCGCCGCTCTGCAAGGCCACCCCGATGTCGCGGGCCAACGCCCGGATGTAAGTACCTTTGCTGCACACCACCCGGATGACGATTTCCGGCAGTTCGCATCGCAACAGTTCCATTTCGTCGATGACCAACGTCTTGGCTTTCAGTTCCACCTCTTCCCCTTTACGGGCCAAATCGTACGCACGGCTTCCGTTCACTTTGCAAGCCGAGAAGACGGGCGGCACCTGTTCTATCGTACCTACGAAACGATTCAGCGTTTCCTCCACCATTTCACGGGTGATATGTTCCGTGGGATACTCCGCGTCCACAGGCTTCTCTAAGTCGAACGAAGGCGTGGTAGCCCCCAGACGGAGCGTCGCCACATACTCTTTCGTATGAGCCTGAAGTTCCTCTATCCGTTTCGTTGCCTTACCGGTGCAGACAAGCAGGACTCCGGTAGCCAAAGGATCGAGCGTACCGGCGTGCCCCACTTTCAATTTCTTCACTCCTAATCTCTTGCACAACAGGTAACGTACCTTGGCCACCAACCCGAACGACGTCCACTCGTAGGGCTTGTCAAAAGCCAATATTTCTCCTTTCTTGAAATCCACTCAGGCGAATTTTAACGGTTAGAGGCAATGATGTACGATGAGCGCGACACCCACTACGGCACAGTAAACGGCAAAATATACCAACTTGCCTTTCTTGACTATATTGATCATCCATTTGCAAGCCAAGCATCCCGACACAAAGGCCGCCACGAATCCCACGACAAGCGGCCACATCCCGATACCCGCAGAAGCAGCCTCGACCCCATGGGTCACTCCCTTTGCCACATCGAGTATGGCTTCTCCTAAAATAGGAGGCATCACCATCAGGAAAGAAAACTGGGCCAACTTGGCTTTGTTGTTTCCCAACAGCAAGCCCGTAGCGATGGTCGTACCGGAACGGGACAAGCCGGGCAACACGGCACAAGCCTGGGAAAGCCCGATGATGAAGGCGTCACGAAGAGATATGTTTTCTTTCTGACGGGGGCGGGCATAATATGAAAACGTCAGCAGCAAAGCCGTCAGCAACAAACAAATCCCTACTATCAGCAGACCGCTGCCGAATATCATTTCCACGTAGTCCTTAAAGAAAACCCCGACAATGCCTACAGGTATCATAGAGACTAAAATATTCAAGGCATAACGTTGGGATTCGTTCATCCCCGGCCCTTTGAAGTCAAACAATCCCTTGAATATCCACACGATATCTTTCCAAAGAATCACCAACGTGCTGAATACCGTAGCCACATGGACGGCCACAGTAAACGTCAGATTGGCTTCTCCTTCTATTCCGAAAAAATGGGAAGCGATGGCCAGATGCCCGCTACTGCTCACCGGCAAATATTCCGTCAGGCCCTGCAAGAGGCCCATCAACAACGCGTCTATTACATCCATGCTTAATCCTTATTGATCGTGGCGTCCGCACCGGACATTTCGTCTTTCTTTTCTCCGACACCCTCATTCTCTTCCTCCAACGGCGTGTATGCAGGCTTTCGCAAAATGGCATAAATGATGAACAAAAAGCCAAACAGACAGACTATTGGAGCCACTTTAATGCGACGTACGCTGAATACGTCCGGATTGAATACCGTTTCCGAACTCCCGGAACCGGACATAAGGATGAACCCGATGATTACAATCGCCATCCCGACGGCCAACAAAATAAAATTCACCTTGTCGAAAGCAAAATTTCTTTTATCCATAAACCTCTATTTATTATATGTTTCCTATTTAATATAAATCACCGACCTTCATCCGCAAGTACTTGTTGACGGAAACGTACGTACAGCCCAACGTAAGCAAGAGGCCGAACAACAGCACCGCCGCCCCGACGACGAGCAACATATCGACATGGATATATTGGGAAAGCGAAGGGTCGTACTGCAAAAGGGTATGCACGCCTCCCCACAACACGGCATCGGCCAACAGACCGGACAGGAACCCGAGATTGAAACTCCGTGCCATAAACGGCCTCCGGATAAATCCCCAACTCGCCCCTACCAATTTCATCGTACGGATAACGAAACGGCCGGAATAGATGCTCAGCCGCACGGTATTGTTGATGAGTGCAAAAGAGACCAAGGCCAAAAGCACGGCTAAGCCCAAAAGCACATAGCTGATACGTCGCAAATTGTCATTCACCGTGTCTACCAGCTCTTTCTGGTACATCACATCCTCCACCAAAGGATTCTTTTTCAGCTTTGCGGTGATCCACGCCAAACTGTCGGAATTGGCATAAAGGGCGTTCATACGCAATTCAAACGAGGCCGTGAACGGATTGGCTCCGAGAAACTCGGACGGATCGCTGCCCATGGCCTTTACCTGTTCTTTCAACGCCTGCTCTTTGGACACATAATCCAAAGCATACACATAACGTTCTCCCTTCAATGCCGTCCGGAATTCATGGATGTCCGAACGGCTTGCCTCACCGTCGAGCAACACGGTCACCGTCAGATTTTCTTTCACGGAATCAGACAAACGCTGGGCAAACAGTATAAAAAAGGATACGATCCCCAACAGTATCAACACCAACGTGGTACTGACACCGGTCGTAAACCACTGCATACCCAAAGAACCTTTTGCTTTTTTCTTTCCCATGACCTCTATCTGTCCGTATTAGCGTAGGATACAAAAATACAACGAAACACGGGGATTGATTCTTTCTTTAACAGCATTTAACTTGGCTGTCAGTCTTCTACCACCTCTCCCTTCAGCGTAGCCGAAGAACTTCCGTTAACTCTCACCTTTACAAAATCACCAACATGATACTTTCCCCGGTCGAACACGACCACCTTATTCTGCTCTGTACGTCCGAACAACTGCTCTTTGGAACGTTTGCTCACACCCTCCACCAGCACTTCATAAACCCGGCCTTCACAACGGCGGTTGCTCTCTGCCGAGAGTTCATTCTGCAAAGCGATCAATTCGTTCAAACGCCGCACCTTCACGTCCTCCGGCACGTCATCGGGCAAATGCTTGGAGGCATACGTTCCCGGCCGCTCCGAATACTTGAACATAAAAGCGCTGTCGTAGGCACATTCCCGCATCAACGACAAAGACATTTGATGATCCTCTTCGGCCTCGGAACAGTAACCCGAAAAAATGTCTGTGGACAAACCGCAATCCGGCACAATCCGGCGAATGGCCGCCACGCGGTCCAAATACCATTCACGGGTGTACTTGCGGTTCATCAATTTCAGGATACGGTTGCTTCCGCTCTGCACCGGCAAATGGATATGCCGGCACACATTGGGTTCTTCCGCAATGACACGCAACGTGTCATCGCTCATATCCTTCGGATGGGAAGTGGTGAAACGCACGCGCATCCCGTCGGCCTCGTGTGCCACCAACCGCAAAAGTTCCGGGAAAGAAACAGTCTTTCCGTCGGCCCCCTCATGGAAGTAAGAATTCACATTCTGCCCCAAAAGCGTGACTTCCTTATACCCGCGCTTTTTCAAATCCCGCACCTCATTCAGGATGCTTTCCACATCCCGGCTTCGTTCCCGTCCACGCGTGTAAGGCACAATACAATAATGGCAAAAATTGTTGCAGCCGCGCATGATACTGACAAAACCGGAAATATGCGAGCCACACACACGTTGCGGAATCACATCCTTATAAGTTTCCGTCACGGACAGTTCCACGTTGATGGCCTTATGCCCCAGCTCCACTTGGGCTATCAGGTCGGGCAGGGACAAATAAGCGTCGGGGCCTGCCACTACATCCACATGGTGATTCTCTATCAACTCTTCCTTCACCCGTTCGGCCATACAGCCCAACACGCCGATAATCAGATGCCGGCCCTTCCGTCTCAAAGCATGCAAAGCTTCCAGCCGGTTGATGATTTTCTGTTCGGCATTATCCCGTACGGAACAAGTATTCAGGAAAACGGCATCCGCCTCATCCAGGGTTTCGCACGTCTCGTATCCTGCCATACGCATCACCGAAGCCACTACTTCGCTGTCGGCCACGTTCATCTGGCAACCGTAAGTCTCTATAAAAAGCTTTTTCATGCTGTTCTTTCAAATTCAGGCTGCAAAGATAACGAAAGGCGAGCGCAGTTGCAAGCCAAAAGCTTGCTTTTGAGCGAAAAACTGCCGAGCCGTATCTTATCTTCGTGAAACAAAGATAGTCAAAATCACACATATATATACCATTTACTTCTGCAAAGAAACAAAAGAAGGCACAGACCTTCTTAAAAAAGACTAAAAACAAAGTTAAATTAGCGCACAAGCCATTATTATCACAGAGATAATTCCGATATTTGTCCCCGAATGAAAACATTAGATTTTTTCATAGTTAAGGTTTAGTTGAGTAAGCGGGAGTTGTGAAACCCCCGCTTATTTTTTTAGACTGCCATTTGGCAAAAAGACAACCGTTTCCGAATTTTCATAGCAAACAGCAAGGAAAAAGTTCTCTTTAGGGATGTACGGATTCCGCTAAAAGCACAAAACAGAGGTAAACACAAGCATTTTTGGATACACTTTTTTAAGGTTTTGCCCGTTTTTTCAGTCCCGTTAACCCGAATTTAAGCCCGATTAAGGATTACTCTCATGAGAAAAATTTTCCGTTTGGCTGAAAAAACACTTTTTTTCTCAGCAGAAAAAAAGATGAACGACCACAGGTTACCGGAAAAACGGCCTGAAAGCGGGAAAACAGATTGCTGAAAACACCGTTTTTTTCTCTATTTGGCAAGAAAAGGCATGCAAGGATGCGCTGTCCTTTTGCAAAAGGTATGCATTCCCGGACTTACTCCACCTTCGCCAACCAGCGCAGGATGCACCTTTCCGGCAGGCCTTTGGAAAGCAAAATTCCTTTTCCACTGACATTCCGCTTCCTCCCGACGGCGCGAGACTCGCGTATTTGCAATGACGGCTCGATAAAGGCACGAATACGCGAACCATGCAGGACCGGGATTAACATTTTGACAGTATGCACCATAAATTTTACCCAATGCTCCCTGCCCAAGGTCTTCTTTCCCTACCATTGGAGTTCCGCAACGTTCCCATACAATGGGACGTGGACCCGGAAGAATAAAAGTGGAAAAACCATGTCCTTTATGATATTTTTCATAACTTTGACTGCCGAAGAGGTTTAATACCTTTTTTCTTTCCGGCAGCAAAATGGACGGCAATATTGTTTATATACAACTCATGCAGTACACGGCAGGAGCAAGCTTCATGTTCCTGCTGTGGCTGTGCGTGTACTTCCTCCGGAACGGAAGCGGTAACCGACTCCGCCAAATCACTGGTTGGGTCCTGCTCGTATGGGTCATACAGTCGGTCAAGGATATGGCACTGATATGGTATCCCACCGTCCGGTTCGAGTTCCTGCACCATGTTTTCGTACTCATCGACATGACAGCCGTCCCCACCTGCGCCTTCCTGCTGTTTGAACTCACGCGTCCCGGTTCCATGACGCTCCCACGGGCCGTGCTGCATGAAATACCGTTCCTTCTCTTTATACTCGTCTACGTGCTCCATCCCATGGAAACGCTATACGAAAGTGCCATCGCCTGCGCCGTGGCATACGGTACGGTCGTGATGCTTTATGTCTTGTTCGAAATACCGGCTTATCACAAGCGGCTGAAACAAAGTTATTCTTACCACGAACGCATCGACCTGCGGTGGTTGTATATCATACTTCTCTCTTTCGTGGCGTTCCTGGCGGTATGGAGCCTGTCTTCCACCTACTATTCCGAACTCAACGACACGTTGTACTATCTGCTCACTTGTGTCATTTGGTCACTCATCAGCTACTTCATCAACCGGCAGGAGCAAGTGCTCGGTTCATTGACGACCCGTTCGCACCAGGACGCTGAGACGGCACCGGAAAACGAAGAGAATCCACATCAATTCACCCTCCAACTGCATCGGATTTTCGAGGAAGAGCATCTCTACCTCAATCCCAAGCTGACCATCATGGACTTGGCCCAAGCCATCGGCACGAACCGCACCTATATTTCTAATTATCTGAACAATGTACTGGGCACAACGTTCTTCGATTACGTCAACCAGTACCGCCTGTCATACGCCGAACAACTTCTTCGCCAAACCAAAATGTCTATCGAAGAAATAGCTGACCGTTCCGGCTTTAACTCACGGAGTACCTTCCGGCGTGCCTTCCTCAAAAGGTTCGGTTGCGCCCCGAGCCATTACCGCCTTCAGCACTTACCAAAAGAAATAGAAAAGGAAATAAGCCTGACACAGTAACACCTTTCAAAAAAAATAGCTAACTTTGCGCCATATTAATTAAGGTATAACTATTAAGCAATCAACTCTATGGGATTCAACAAAATCACAGCAGCCGAAGCTGCTGCTCTCATCCAAAACGGAGATACCATCGGACTGAGCGGTTTCACACCGGCTGGCGTACCTAAAAGCGTACCGGCAGAGATAGCCCGAAAAGCCGAGAAAGAACACGCGGAGGGCAAAGAATTTAAGGTCAACATCCTTACCGGAGCATCCACAGGACAAAGTTGCGACGGCATGCTGGCCAACGCTCATGCCATTAAATTCCGCGCCCCTTACACCACGAACAAAGACTTCCGTACGCATGTCAACAATAATGAGATTTCGTATTCCGACCTCAACCTTTCCAACATGGCCACTCAAATCCGCCAAGGTTATCTCGGACAAGTAGACTGGGCCATCATCGAGGCGTGCGAAGTCGAACAAACAGGCGGTAAGGCACGTATTTACCTGACGGCCGCAGGAGGTATCAGCCCCACCGTCTGCCGTCTGGCACGCAAAGGCATCATCATCGAAGTCAACGCTTTCCACAGCAAAAAGTGCATGGGCATCCATGACGTATACGAAATAGAAGACCATCCCTATCGCACGCCCATCATGATCATGAAGGCGAGCGACCGCATCGGTAAACCCTATGTGGAAGTGGACGCCGACCGCATCAAAGGCATCATCGAATGCAACATCCCCGACGAGGCACGTGCATTCAAAGCCCCCGACGCCATCACCACACAAATCGGAAACAATGTGGCCGATTTCCTGTTAGCCAATCTGAAAAGCGGGAAAATACCGCCTACTTTCCTTAATTTGCAAAGCGGGGTAGGCAGCGGAGCCAACGCCGTATTGGGCGCATTAGGCCAATGTCCGGACGTCCCGAATTTCAGTATTTACACCGAAGTACTTCAGGATGCCCCCGTACAACTGATGCGCGAAGGCCGCGTACTCTCGGCATCAGCCTGTTCGCTCACCGTGACGAACGAATGTCTGCAAGGCATTTACAACGACATGGACTTCTTCAAAGACAAGCTCGTGCTCCGTCCTTCCGAAATTTCAAACAGCCCCGAAGTCATCGCCCGCATCGGCGTATGCTCTCTGAATACGGCCATCGAGGTGGACATCTACGGACATGTAAACTCTACCAAGATTTGCGGTACGAAGATGATGAACGGTATCGGCGGTTCAGCAGACTTCACCAACAATGCTTATTTGAGTATTTTCACTTGCGGTTCCACCACCAAGGGCGGAGCCATCAGCAGTATCGTGCCTTTCTGTTCCCATATCGACCATACGAGCCATTTCGTAGATGCCGTCATCACGGAATACGGCGTGGCCGACCTGCGTGGAAAATGCGCCATGGAAAAAGCAGCAGAGCTTGTCAAGGTGGCCCATCCCGACTATCGTCCGCTTTTGCTCGACTACATGAAGTACGCAGCCCAAAACGGAGGACACACCCACCACTGCCTGTCGGCTGCATTCGCCATGCACGACACTTATCTGCGCAAGGGAGACATGCGACTGACCGACTGGGCCGAATACGTAAAATAACACCAGGAATTTATGAAAAAAACATCATTATTATTATATCTGGCCTTTTCGTTCTGCGGCAGCATTTCTTTCGCCCAACAGGCACTCACCCCCGAAGTCCTGCAGACCTTGAAAGAGAGCTACTCGCACGACGATGCCCACAAAGCCATCCGGAATGCCGTAAATGCCAACTCCATCAAAAAGCTCACGGCCAACAGTGAACAGGCGGCTACGCCCGACACGTGGTTCAGCCACAAGGTGAAAAGCTCCGGCATCAGCGACCAGAAAAGCAGTGGGCGTTGTTGGCTGTTTACGGGTACCAACGTGATTCGTGCACAAGTCATGGCCCGCACGGGTATGAAAAATTTCTTTTTCTCGCAGGCCTACAACTTCTTCTACGACCAACTGGAAAAGAGCAACCTTTTTCTTCAAGGCATTATCGACACGCGCAAAAAGCCCATCGACGACAAAATGGTGGAATGGTTGTTCCGTAACCCGCTGAGCGACGGAGGGCAATTCACTGGTGTTTCGGATCTGATTGAAAAATATGGGCTTGTACCCAAAGAGGTCATGGCCGAAACTTACAGCAGCGACAACACCAATGAATTTTCAGCCCTCTTGAAAAGAAAATTGCGCGAAGACGGCATGTTACTGCGCGAAGCATCCGAGAAGGGCACCTCCGAAAAGGAATTGGAACAACAGAAGGTGGACATGATGAAAACGGTTTACCGTATGTTGGTCTATGCCTACGGAGAGCCTCCTGCTTCTTTTACTTGGGCACCGAAAATCGACGGGAAATATACCGAGAAGCCCAAGACTTACACGCCCCAAAGTTTCTACAAGGAAGTATGTGGCGGAGAAGACTTGAACGCCAATTACGTCATGCTGATGAACGACCCTTCGCGTCCGTTCAACCAAGTATATGAAATTGATTATGACCGTCACACTTACGATGGACACAATTGGCTGTACATCAATCTGCCTATCGAGGACATCAAAGAAATGGCCATTGCCAGCCTGAAAGACAGCACCATGATGTACTTCAGTTGCGACGTGGGTAAGTTCCTGGATTCCAAGAAAGGTACGCTCGACTTGAACAACTACGACTACGGCAGTCTCTTCGGCACGACGTTCGGCATGAACAAGAAACAACGCATCCAGAGCTTCGACAGCGGCAGCACCCACGCCATGACGCTGATGGCCGTCGACCTCGACGATAACGGCAAGCCCAAGAAATGGATGGTGGAAAACAGTTGGGGCAAAGATGCCGGCTATCAGGGCCATCTCATCATGACGGACGAGTGGTTCGACGAATACATGTTCCGCGTGGTCGTCAACAAGAAGTACTGCCCGCAAAATGTTCTGGACATGCTGAAACAAAAGCCCGTCCGTTTGCCGGCATGGGATCCCATGTTCCAAAATGAACAATAACATACACACAAACCCAATAATAAGACAACGAAAATGAAAAAGATCAGAGCAGCCGTAGTAGGTTACGGCAACATAGGACACTATGCTTTACAGGCTCTCGAAGCCGCACCCGACTTCGAAGTGGCAGGCATCGTACGCCGGAACGGAGCTGAAAACAAGCCCGAAGAACTGGCACGTTATGACGTAGTCAAGGATATCCGCGAATTGCAGGACGTAGACGTAGCCATTCTGGCTACCCCGACCCGCAGCGTGGAGAAGTACGCCAAAGAAATTCTTGCACTCGGCATCAATACAGTGGACAGTTTCGACATCCACACCCAAATCACTTCCCTTCGCCGCTCGCTCGACAAAAGCGCAAAAGCGGGAAAAGCCGTATCCGTCATCTCCGCAGGGTGGGATCCGGGTAGCGACTCCGTCGTACGCGCCATGTTACAGGCCATTGCCCCCAAAGGCATCACCTACACGAATTTCGGACCGGGCATGAGCATGGGACATACCGTAGCCGTAAAAGCCGTGGAAGGAGTGAAAGCCGCGCTCTCCATGACCATCCCCACCGGTACGGGTATTCACCGCCGCATGGTATATATAGAGGTAAAGGAAGGATACGAGTTTTCGAAAGTAGCCGCAGCCATCAAAGCCGATCCCTATTTCGTCAACGATGAAACCCACGTCATAGAAGTACCTTGTGTAGACGAGCTGCTGGACATGGGACACGGCGTCAACCTGACACGCAAAGGCGTATCCGGAAAAACCCAGAACCAGTTGTTCGAGTTCAACATGCATATCAACAATCCGGCGCTGACGGGACAAGTATTGGTTTGCGTGGCCCGTGCCTCGATGAAACAACAACCCGGTTGCTACACGATGATAGAAATACCTGTCATCGACCTGCTTCCGGGCGAGCACGAAGAACTGATTGCCCATTTAGTATAAGTTTGTTTCTTGTGAAAATCCTTGTATTTTTAGGAAATAGAATAAAAAGAGGCCGAAAAAGCCTCTTTTTTAATTTTAATAACATAAAAACACAGACAAGATTACCAAATATGCGTATCTTTGTCATAGTATGTATGAACATATTTATTAATTTCAATTAAAACGATTATGAAAAAGTCTCTACTGTTATTAGCGGGTGCATTAAGCTTGGGAAGCTTAAACGCTCAAACGACTGAGGAACAAACTACAAAGTTCCGTGACAATTGGTCAATTGGTTTGAATGGTGGTATTGTGACTCCGCTCAGCCATAGTGCATTCTTCAAGAATGCCCGTGCCACCGTGGGCATCGACCTCAACAAGCAACTCTCACCGATTTATGGTTTGACATTTGAAAATATGTGGAGCATCAATACGTTCGAGAGCAGTGCAGCTTTTGATGCAAGCAATCTGATGTTGTTGCACCGCATCAATTTAAATAATGTATTCTGCCGTTACAAAGGCAAACCCAGCTTGTTTGAAGTAGAAGCATTGGCCGGTTTCGGTTGGCTTCACGTGAACGATGCCTATTACACGAACGACGGAGAAAAGGACGGAAACTGGATTTCTTCCAAGGTGGGCTTGAACCTCAACTTCAACCTGGGCGAAAAGAAAGCATGGACCATAGCTGTTAAACCGGCAATCTTATGGAATGTGACCCAGTTTGGAGAAGACAATATCAATTTCCATTCCGACCAAGCAGCTTGGGAAATCACCGCAGGTGTTGTTTATCACTTCAAGAACAGCAACGGTAAGCACTACTACTCCAACGGTTGCAGCCACGCAGACCAGATTGCAGCCCTGAACGCCACCATCAGTTCGATGGAAGCCGAAGCCGCAGGCAAGGATCGCGCACTGCAAAACGCACAGAAGACCATCAGCGACTTGCAGAAGGATTTGAACGACTGCAAGAATAAGAAAGTGCCCACCACGACTACACAGGCTGTAGAAAAGAGTGAATATGTAGTCATCTTCCGTCAGAGCAGCAGCAAGGTAGACGCTCTCCAGATGCCGAACATCGACCGTCTGGCAAGTTATTTGAAGAAGAATAGCAGTGCCAAGGTTTCCATTTCAGGTTACGCTTCTCCGGAAGGCAACGCCAAATTCAACCAGAAGTTGTCTGAGAAACGTGCAGAAGCCGTGAAGAACATTCTGGTGAAAGAATACGGCATCAGCGCCAACAGAATCGAAACTCAAGGTAAGGGTGTGGGTAACATCTTCGGCAAACCGGCTTATAACCGTGCAAGCATTTGCGTGACCGAGTAATCACACAACAATCCTTAATTACATCACAAAAAGAGGGCAACCGGAGAGGTTGCCCTCTTTATATTTACTAAAAAAGGTTACTTTCAAATAATATTACCGTTATTATTTTGAAACCAATATAAATTTTACTACATTTGTAATGTATTACTAAACGAATAAATTATGAAAAAGTCTTTAATTGTATTATTAAGCGCTTTATGTGTAAGCGGCTTAAATGCCCAAGATTATAATTTGGGTGGAAACAAATTCGGTGACAACTGGTCGATAGGCCTGAACGGTGGTATAGCCACTCCCCTCACCCATAGTACATTCTTTAAAAACTCGCGCGCAGTCATCGGTCTTGACATTAATAAACAGTTAAGCCCCATTTACGGTTTGACATTGGAAAGCAACTGGACCATCAACACCCAGAGCCGAATGGCCGCCCAAAAGAGCGGTACGGCATTCGATGCCTTCAACCTGATGTTGTTGAACCGCTTGAACCTGAACAACATGTTTGCAGGATACAACGGTCAGCCACGCTTGTTTGAAGTAGAGGCAGTAGGTGGGTTCGGTTGGTTGCGTCTGAACGATTTCTATGAGACGGGCGAAGGTGCCAATCACTTGGCATCAAAAGCCGGAGTAAACTTCAATTTCAATTTGGGAGAGAAGAAAGCATGGACCGTAGCCATCAAACCGGCTATCCTATGGGATATGAGCATGTGGGATGCCGACAGGGCTCACTCTCATCCCAACTTTAATGCCAACTATGCCAACTGGGAAATTACAGCCGGAGTGGTTTATCACTTCAAGAACAGCAACGGCAAGCACCACATGACGAAAGTCAGAGCCTACGACGCATCGGAAGTCAGCGCATTGAATGCCACCATCAACAACTTACGTCAAGACGTAAACTCCAAGGATGAAAGCATGAGAAATACGGCAAACAAACTCCGCAACGAGGAACAGAAATCCGCCGATTTGGAAAGAGCACTGAAAGAATGCCAGAACCAGGGTCCGAAAGTGATTACGAACAATAAGAAAACATTGGAGTCTGTCGTAACATTCCGTCAAGGCAAGATTGTCATCGACGCGTCGCAGCAACCCAACGTAGAACGTATCGCCACTTATCTGAAGAACCATAAAGAAGCTAAGGTGAACATCTTAGGATATGCTTCTCCTGAAGGAAGTGCCGAAGTGAACGAACGCATCGCCAACCAACGTGCGGAAGCCGTGAAGAATATGCTGGTGAACAAATACAGAATCGACGCCCGTCGTATTACAGCTAAGGGACAAGGCGTAGGCTACATGTTCGAGGAACCGGATTGGAACCGCGTCAGCATCTGTACGATTGTTGAAGATTAATCATCATTAGACTGATATAAAAAAGACCGCTTTTCGCAAGCGGTCTTTTTTTATACCCTTTGTCGTCCGAGAATCCTAAAACACTGTGATTCTGCAATCTACATATCACTCCATCAGGTTCCTCGTTTTAACATTTTTTTCTCAGCCAAACGATTTTTCAATCTCATGAGATTGATTTTTCATTCTGCGCCAAACGATTTCCCGTTTGCCTCATATCGGCAAAACACCTTCGGCAAAGGCATTTATCCTCCTGCAGAAACTGTCCCTTTTATCAAAATTATGGAAAACATCAACGGATAGCCCCTGCTTCAAGAGCCAACTCCCGGCAAGCCTTACGGTCTATTTTCCCGTTCCCGGCCACCGGTACGGCGGCCACACGCAAAATATGCCGAGGGACATGGTAGCGGGGCAGAAGCGCCTTCATCGCGTCAAACAGGCCGACATCATCCATCGGGAAATCACGGATAACCAACAACACCAAAGCCTCGCCCAACCGCCTGTCCGGTACGGAAGTCAAGGCAAAAGGCACGTCGATAAGCTCTTTCAGCCGCCGCTCTTCCTCCTCTATCTGAATTTTCACGCCCCCACTGTTTACCACATTGTCCGCACGCCCCTCGATCGTGAACGTGCCGTCAGCATGTAGGTGCGCCACATCGTTCGTCTCCAAATCGGAGGAGCACAATTCCGGTGCATGAATCACCAACGTACCCCGAACAGACAGCGACAAACTTACCCCCTCGAAAGGACGATAACCTACCGAGGCCTCCGGCCCGTTAAGTAGACGCAAAGCGACATGCGACAACGTTTCGGTCATGCCGTAAGTGGAATACACCCGACAGGGCAAGTTCTCCAATTGCCGCTCCAAAACCTCGTCCACTGCTCCGCCCCCCACGATGACACAACGCACACGCGACAGACGCTCCCGCTCGTCCACCTGCTCCAACGTGTGGTAAAGTTGCATCGGCACGACAGACAGGAAATCCACCCGCTCCTCCACGTCGGCCAACGGATGCCCCGACGGACGGCGAACCCATAGATGCAGTCCGGCCACCAAAGCACGCACGACCATCATCTTAGCCCCGATATACTTCAAGTCCATGCACAGCAAAGCCGTGTCGCCCGGACGCAAGCCGAGGAACTCACACGTCCGAACGGCACTACGCATCATCCGCGCTTTTTCCACTCTCATCCGCTTGGGGACACCGGTGGAACCGGAAGTCTGCACTTCCACCGTAGACGCAGGCGAGAACCATTCCGCCAGAAAGGCATAAACGGCCCGCAAAGCCCCATCCTCCTCTTCAACGGACAACGCGGCCAGTTCGTGCAAGTCTGTCGCCGAGAAACGCCTCCCCTCCACGCCGACATGCTGCCATTCAATCTCCGTCTGCCACATACCACAAACAATCTTTCCGGATCTCCAACGGCATCGGCACGTTGTCGGTGAACAACATTCCCGTACCCAATCCCTGCGGCATCCGGGTGTGCCATGTGGCACACCATTGCGCAATGGCATTCAAACCAACGTTCGACTCCAATGCCGAGGTAATCCACCATCCGACGTTCCTCTTTTCCGCCTCTTCTATCCACTCCCGGCAACCGGAAAACCCACCATGCAGCGAGGGTTTCAGCACGATGTACTGCGGATGGAGCGCGTCCAACAGCCTCCGCTTCGCTTCAAGGCTGCAATGTCCTATCAGCTCCTCGTCGAAAGCGATGGGCAAGGGCGAAACCGAAGTCAGTCCGGCCATTTCGTCCCATTGCCCGGCCCGTATGGGCTGCTCGATGGAATGCAAATCGAGTTCGGCCAACCGTTTCAGCTTGTCCAAGGCTTCCGCAGGAGCAAAAGCCCCGTTGGCATCCACCCGGAGTTCCACCTCGCGAGCCGGAAAATGCCGACGGATGAAACGCAACAAGTCCAGTTCCTCCTCGAAACCGATGGCACCGATTTTCAACTTGACACAACGGAAGCCGGCTTCCAACTTTTCCCTGATTTGCCTGTACATGGCATCATGGTCGCCCATCCATATCAACCCGTTGATGCAGATACCCTCTTCACCGCGCGAAAAGGGCGTATCCCACAAGGCATACGTCCCTCGTTCGAGATGGCGCAAAGCCGTCTCCAACCCAAACAGCATGGAGGGGTATTCCCTCCACCGTTCCGTATCGACCTGCCCCGTACGAGCCACCTCCGCGCATATCCCGCGCAACACGCCTTCGTAATCCGGCAAATCGTCTACACTCAACTGCGGCAAGGGAGCGCATTCGCCCCATCCCTCGCGTCCCGGACAGGCAGCGGATGCCACCCTGACGTACCACGACCGCCGCTCCGTGTACACTCCCCGCGACGTGCCCGCCGGCTTTTTGAAATGGAAAAGCCGGGGGAAAATATCTATACTGTACGACGGAATCATAATTCGCCGACTTCTGCCACGGAAAGTCCCGTTAGTTCGGCTATATCTTCAGCCGACATGCCTTTCCCTTTCATGCGCAGCGCAATCTGCCGTTGCTTTTCCTTTTCGCCTTCGGCACGACCGGCGGCACGTCCCTCGGCAAGCCCTTTCTCAAGCCCCTTGGCAAGTCCTCCATCCCAAGCTTCCTTCATGCGCCTTTCTTCCCGTTCCTTGGCATAAGCCTCCACCGCCAAGTGGTCGCGGTAAATCTTGATGCTCTCGTCATACTTCATCCTGTCCTCCTTGGAAAGAGCCGCAATGTCCACAATCTTTTCCAATTTCTCAAACACTGATTTCCTTGCCTTGAACGGCAACCTCTGCAATGTATCCATATTCTTCAACACATATATCCATCGTTCAAAATCCGTCTCACACTCCTGCTCCTCCTTGGTAAAAGAGGGCAATTCCAAAAAGATGAAGCGCAGCTTGTCAGAAAACGCCTCATGCGTCTCCCTGTCCGAAAGGACGATATCCGTACGCAACTTATGTGAACCGGAATCCAAGCAAAAGTTCATGAAAAACACACCATACACGGCCTTGAGCCGGAACTGCCAATCCGCCCCGCGCTCGCCCTGACGCGCCACGGCACGCGACAAATAGTACAACGCCCTTTCGCGAAAATTCACTTGCGGGCTGTTCACGGTTTTGCATTTCCACGATGAACTGCTCGCCCGACTCATTCGTGCAATACACGTCGTAAATCACACCCCGATCTTGGGCAAAGGCAGGCAGCACTTCCTTGTCCAGAAAACGGATGTCCACAATATGCTTCTCCCCTTCCAACAGGCCGTTCAGGAAGTCTATCAGCAAATCCTTATTGATTTCCTGACCGAAAATACGTTTGAAACCCACGTCCGTAAACGGGTTGATGAACCTTGCCATATCCTGCTATTTTTACAGTCCCTCTTGCAAACTTACGAAAAAAAGCCATCCATCCATGTCACCGTGCTGCAAAAAGACCTCATTTTAAGAGAAAATATGCAAAAATACAGCCGGGACAAAGGATTCCTTGCCCCGGCTGCCCAAAAGATTTTTTTAGAAAACTAATCTAAACCATGCCATGTGCCCGTCGCCATCATATTCCATGGACACCTTTCCCGTACCTGTCCAACCGTCTTCCGACTCTTCCATACGCATTTCCGCTTTCATTCAGGCACTAAAGGAATGACTCACTCCAATTTCTGGAAAGTAAACAGCAAACCGTCCACCCGTAATTCACCATTAACTAACGTACCGATGGTACCATCCGTGATATACACCTTATTGCCATCAAGCACATAAGTGTAAGTCCTCACATTTTCCGCCACGAAAGACACCGTCTTTCCTGAAATAGTTTCCGTATGAAACGCACCGGACTTATGGCCTATGTAGCAATTCGTCGTAAAACTTTCTACGGTATTAGCATTCAGGAAACGGTATGAAACGGCTCCTCCTGTAAAACCGTCTTCATCGGCATTGTCTTCTTCCACCGCTTCTCTCGCCATATCACGAAGGTCTGTCAACGGCAACCAATACCCTATGACGCCTCCACCGCCTGTTTCATCATCATCCTTATCGCAAGAAGAAAAAAACACCAACCCCAATAACAGGCACAGCATGAATCCCGGCAACTGCCATAATTTGAAACTTTTCATATCCATCACATTTTATCTTTTAATTAATCATTTATCGGCCACCGGGCGTATGGCTCCCCCGAGACAACAGTCCATCCCGTCTGTCGGCCCAGGCTCACCACCAGTTTCTCCCAATCCATAAACCAATAGATTACCATAAGAATACTGCTCAAACGTGCCTGTCCAATAAACGCTAAGCCCATTGGTAAGGACTGTTGACCCTATCCGCCGCCCACACAAGGGGAAAAAGAGCTTGTTCCCGTTGGGAGCAATGAACAGCAGCCCTTCCACATTATTATACAGAACCGTTTTCACGAGACAATCTTCCACCAAGTCATCCATTTCTTTCCGCGTGGGCATGCGCAAGCGGCCCTGCGATTTCACGTAAGCAATGTCCAACTCCGTACCGCTTATCTCCTTCGGAGGATTCACCCCGGCATAATACTCATAACATCCGGGAGCAGGCACATAAAAGTCATAAGTATCAATAATCCCTTGGTACTTGACAGTGCCCGTAGGATCGCCCCATCCGCACAAAACGCCGGTCTGCTCCGGTGAAGACGCATCCCAATTACACGAGGCCCATTTCACCCGACCTCCCATATCTACCAGTTCGCCAGCCGTAGGCACATCGATACCATCGTCAGCAGGCTTCATCGTGAATGTTTTCGTATTGCCATATTCATAAGCCCCGTCTTTCTCAAAATATGCCCTGTAATAATAGGTCGTATTCGGTGTCAAACCTTCCAGAGTCGTTTTGAAATCTCCTGTCTCCGACATACCTACCTGTACTTTCACCACCCCTTCATTGCCGGCTTCCGGTGATTTCGATGTCCCATAAACAAAACCATAAGCATATACCTCAGGCACTGTCCCGGTTATGGTGCACGTCCCGGAAACCTCCACTGTGGTGGAAGATAATCCCGAATAGGGTTGCGTCAGGATGGTCACGGAATACGCATCCTTATCACCGTTGCCGCTGCCCGTCCCGCCGTTATCATCGTCGCTACACGATACAAAAAACATCATGCCCAAAATCCACATCCAAACCGGACATTTAAAACATAACTTTTTCATTTTTTTTAATTTAATGTTGTTCTCGAATTCAGTTTACCATGCAAAGATAGGCAAATCGAGAAGATGAAACGGAAATGGATAGTTCCAAGAAGTTGACAGAAATATTGCCATTTGATTAACATCCCTATTCCGTTCCGGAACTAAAAGGAAGGGAAAAATTTACGTCACACTTCATCTCCTGTGAAAGGTCTCCGAAAAAATCATGATGAAGAATACAAGAAATACGCCACAACAAAGAGATATCAATATTTTCTTTGCCGAATATTTTATATACGTTAGGCCGTGTGCAACACAACTGTCTTGCAAACCATGTCACCGTACGCCCTTGCTCGTGAAGCGTGCAAGCTATAAGCTGTCCGATATGCAGCATACCCACTCCTCCAGTCCGGACTCCCGACAGACATATTAGATTAACGACCCATAAAGGCAACTTCATATATACAGAAAAGGCGTAGGAATCTTACCTTTGCCCGTCCTGCGTTCCAAGGCCTTCGCATGCCCACCAACCGAGAACGAGCAACGCAGAAAGCCCACGCCGATATGTATACGGCATGCCCCCCTACAGAGAGGAGGGCGTGCATGGAATACACATCAGGAGGACGTCTTTGTTGCAATCTGCTCTTCCGGATGGTCAAAAGTTGCGAAGTTTTGAAACGCGAAAGCCAGACGCCTGTAAACGTCTTCTCTATATATAACGCATATATTCCACTCCGCCCTTGGGCTTTCTGCGGAAATATGCATGGCAAAGGTAGCAAAAAAGGATGGATACGGATGTTTTTCCATTCATTTTTTCTTCTTTTTGCAGTTTTTCCCAACCCGCTTACGCCTTCATTTTCCCAAAGTAGGAGTACAGTGAATCAGGACTATGTAAAAATATACACCGCAAACACCAGTCAAATCAGAAGAAATATACTACTATGTATTGCATAGTACCAATATAATACATATCTTTGCATAGAACAAAGGGACACACCGGCCGGACGTCTCCTTACTTAAACGCTAAAAGCCTATGAACGTAGACAATGCAAAATCACAAATGCGGAAAGGAATGCTGGAATATTGCGTCATGCTGTTGCTGCGCAAGGAACCGTCATACGCCTCCGACATCATCACACGGCTGAAGGAAGCCGATTTGATTGTCGTGGAAGGCACGCTCTATCCGCTGCTCACCCGACTGAAAAAGGACGGACTGCTGAGTTATGAATGGCGCGAATCCACTCAGGGACCTCCGCGTAAATATTATGCCCTGACGCTCGACGGCGAAACCTTCCTGGCCGGACTGGACTGTGCCTGGAATGAGCTTTCCGCCACCGTGGGACACCTGAAATCGGAAAGCCCCATAAGGCTGCCTTTACAGGGAAAAGACTGAATCCTTAACTTTTAAATTCGAAAGCTTTATGAAAAAGAATATCACCATCAACCTGTTCGGTTCGCTGTATGCCATCGACGAAGATGCCTACGAACTGCTCAACCAATACCAGAACAACATGCGCCGTTACTTCTCCCGTAAAGAAGGAGGCGAAGAAATCGCTGAAGACATCGAACGCCGCATAGCCGAACTTTTCGACGAACTTAAAGCATCCGGCGTAGAAGCCATTACCATCGAACACGTGAGGGACATCATCTCACGCATCGGTAATCCGGAAGAAATGGACGGCGTCGAAACGGAAACGACTGCCGACAAAACAGATAATGCCCCAAAGGAAAGCGAACGCAAAGAAAACGTACATAAAAAACTGTTCCGCAATCCGGACGACAAAATGTTGGGTGGCGTCACCTCCGGATTGGCCTGCTATTTCGGTATCGACCCGCTGTGGCTCCGTCTGCTCATGATATTATTTGCTTGGTTCTCTCTCGGCACTTCCATTATCATCTATCTCATCCTGTGGATCATCATTCCGGAGGCGTGGACTCCCGAAGACCGCCTGCGCATGCAGGGTCGTCCCGTCAACATGGAGAACCTGCGCGACGAAATCATAGACGGCGCACGCAAAGCCGGACAGTATGCTTCGGCCCCGAAAACCCAAAAGACGGTACGGGGATGCCTGACCGTCCTGTTAGACATTGTGACGGCTATATTCAAAGGTTTCCTTTTCCTCGTCGTAGGCGGTATCCTCCTCTTCGTTACAATCATGTTAATCGCCATCCTCATCGGGTTTTGCCTGTATTGCTTTTCCGCTTTTACGGGTGGAGTGAGCGACGGAGTGTTCAGTTCGCCTGCCGAACAGTCTTTCTTCAATGCATTGATCAACGGCAGCCTCCGCCAAGGCATCTATTGGACGGCATTGATAAGTTCCATCACTCTGCTTATCCTCACTTTGTATATCGGTACACATTCCATCCTGCGCATGGCGGGACGCATACACCCCATGACTTTACCCAAACGGTTGGCCCTCATCGGAGGATGGATTATCACAGCCGTAATCTTTATCGCTTCGATGATCCAAAGCAGCATTTCCTACGACTGGTACATACGGGACTACAGAGAGGAGCAAAGGATCCGCAACGATTCCCTCGAACATCAAAGGCAATTAAGCTATTTAGAACACGAAGGTTGGAAAGTCATCCGGCACAAAGAATGCGGAAACAACTACGTGAAAAGCGGAGAATATTATACGGGCAACAGGGACGTGCAGTATATAGACGCATGGAACTTCAACCGGAAAATGGAATATGAGGTAGAACGAACTGTCCATGTGACACCGGGTATTTACCGTCTGGAAGCCGCCGCACGAACGGACGGACAAGGCTGTGAGATTTTTGCCTGTCATGATAACCGTGAACGGAAGGCTGACGTCCCCGTATATGGAAACCAAGGCGGGGAAATCTGGCAGGATGCCCAACGACAGCAGACGAGCGGAAATATTACGCTCGGCATGTGGAAAGACATTACCGAAGCCAATAAAGGAAGAGGTTACGGCTGGAGTATAGTAAGGATAGACAGTATCGTGACGCACAACGGCACAATCCGTTACGGTGTAACGAATATCCGTAGCGGAAAATGGGATGGTGCGTGGTTCTCTGCCACGGATTTCAAACTGGAAAAGACCGGCGACCTGCCCAAGCGACACAAACCGCTCACTCCGCACAAATCCACCCGCCGTTCATAGAAAAAGTTCCCTGATATGAGTTCGGTCCTTCACAGGATACCTCATATCAGGGAACTTACACAATATTAACCTAATTTCTACTGTACTTATTCTTCATGGAAACCAGAAAAAGGCGTGTTTCTCCATCCTGGTTCGTCTCCGAGTCCGGACTTTTGAAACGCATGGCAAAGATAGGATAATCCTTCTCTTTCATAGGTGACAGATAAACACAAAAAATAAGACATTTTCATCCAAATGCAATCCATGCACCATTTCTACCTGTTTTTGACGCTCTTTTTATCCTGAATTTCGGAAGGACAGCATACGCAAGAAGTTACCAAATCTCGTCCCATATATTGCGGTTACTCAACTGCTCCGCATCCGTATATTCGTCGTGGATACCCATCGAACCGGGAGACCCACAAAGCATGTCTTGCTGCTGCAACGCCATCACGCTGACCGCAGGAGTTGAATATTTCTTTTTTTCCATATCGTTTGTTATTTTAAGATTTTCTTTCCGTTTACAATATAAATTCCTTTGGGCAGGCCGTCCAAAGCCCCAGCGACTTTCACGCCCGAACGTACCCTTACGCCAGAGACACTGTAGACATCCACAGAAGACTCTTCGTCCGCAAATGCCACGTCCGCCACGCCCGTGGTGCCTTTCTTGAATGCAAGGAAGTTGACCTCCTGCACAGCGGCTTCCGACAAGGCCAAGTATGCCTTGTTCGCCCCGTTCGTGATGGAAGCACCGCCTTCGGCGGCAAAGTAGAAGCCCAGCCCGTCGTTACCGTCGGCCAGTTTGTAGTATTTGTAGCCTGCGTCAGCGATGGTAGCCTCCTCCAACGTGCCGCCCAGCAGGTTGTCCTCCGGGCAAGCCACGTTGGCCACGCTGTATTCACCGGTGTAGTTGCCGGCCTCGCCGCCCAGCAGGATACCAGTATGCCCCGGCACGGTGCTGCCTGCCGGATAACGCCAATCCACGTTCAGGACAGACGCATCCTCGGAAATGCTCGTCACCACGCCGCCAGTCAGCCCCTCAGGCACAGTAAAGGCATTGGCAGAATAATAAGTGGACATGCCTGCGTCAGACACGCTGATGGACTGTGAAGCCGCTTCGGGGGCACCGATGTAGTACAAACGGAAGTTGTCGGCTTTCCAATTCCGTCCACTACTTCCACCGGTAGAACCGTTACCTCTCATTCCTATGTACAAACACCCGCCGCTTACCTGAATATCCAATTGGGATGTGGTAGACAAGGAAGCACAAGCGGTCTGATACGTACCTTCATTGCCATTTGCACCTATCTCAATGAAGTTTTCCCCGTCCACGCTCGCATATAAATTCACTCCACCGACATTCGTGTACGTGGCAGCCGCCAAACGGTATGTTCCATCGGGAAGATTCACTGTAGCCCCGCCTACCAATTGGTAGTAATTGGCAGTCTTGACACTTTGTCCCGTCCAACTGTAACAATTCAAATCCGTATCTCCTGTACCTCCGGTAACTTCCACGCCATCTGCTTTCCCTCTGTCGCAAACCCATCCGTCCGGAGCTGTTTTATTATCCAATCCCGTCTGGTAGATATTCGGGTTCCGGATGAAACTGGTCAGGTCAATGGGCGATTCAGCCGAAGCTCCGGCCAAGAACTCCACCGTCATGGCTTCGCGGCACACGAAGTTCAAGGCTGCCACGTCGGAAGCCATCGTCGCGTAGTCCAATTCAAAACTCTCCAAGTCGGTCACAACCTTCTTATAAGTCTCATCGCTGTCAAGCCCCGTTATCGCTTCGGCCAAAGCCTTGGCTTTAATCAAAGTATACGACAGCCCTATCCACTGTTCGGCTTTCGCCACTGTCGCGTCAAGACTTGCGGACGTTGCGGGAGCCGTCTCGGCCATGCTTTCCACCTCCGTCTCGGCCAACACCTTCTTCGCAGCCTCTATTCCGGACTTCAGGGCCTCTTTCCCGGCAGAGCACAAGATGTACGTCCCATCGTCTCCCACCTTGGCACTGAATGCTTCGGCCGCTTCTATGGAAGCCGCCAGACTTTCCACGCCGGCTTGCACGGCCCTGGCGGCAGACATGGCATCGGACACGGCCTTCTGCGCGGCCTCCACATCATTGCCCGAAGCTGCCTCGTTCGCGTCATACACCTTCTGCAATCCATCGGCAATGGTGGTCGCACCCAAGCTTGTAAACTCCGAAATCAAGGATTCCAATGCCTTCAATGAACTTTGGAACACCTCGGAAGCATCCAATTCTCCCAGATAAGACAAACGGAAGTTGTCGAAGATTACCCAGTCTTCATTAATATGGGTTTCTTTCTTTATACCGATTCTCAACGTCCCATCCAAGACTACGGCCTCCACTGCATCCGTTTTGCATTTCCCCTCCGCAAACACGTTGCCGGCATCATCCATACTGTTTATCCAACTCTCCGGCATCAGCGGCAAAGCCACCTTCACGTCACCCGCATATAAAAAAGCATTCTGCGCACCGGAAGTTACCCCTTTGCCGCCAGGCCTGTAGAAACCTTGGCAAGTAAGTTGGTAGCGTCCGTTTTTGATGCCGGTCAGGAGTTGGTAAATGTCCACGCGGTCGTTATTCCATGCTTCAGCCGACTTGTTGGGATTTTTGTTGTCACTCCCTCCAATCGTAGGCTTGTTTCCTCCCTGCCAGTCCGCTGTCCATCCATGCGGTTGGTTACGGTTGAAGTCCGCCCCATTGATATAAAATGTGGCATCCACCGGACTATTTTCGGATGCGGTTCCCAACGCGGCCTCGTTCTTCCGTTTGTATTGGTCGGCAGAGACCAACAGCCATTGAGATGCTTCCGCACTTGCGTCTATTCCGGAATAGTCCACCATCGTCCCGTTATTTTGAGTCCAACTCATCAATCCACCGTCTTTGCTGAACGAATAGATATTCTCACCGTCATCCGCATCAGTGTCCGCCACGGTAAACACGGCAGCCGTTGGGTTATCCACCCATCCGTCCGGATTCACATAAAAGCCCTGCTCAGGATAGGTCTTCACCTTGTATCCCTCCCCGTCGGACTCCAGTGTACACAAAATTCCACGTTCCCCGATGGAAATATGGGTGCCATAGTCATTTCCTCCTACAAGGAAACCTCCCCCTCCTTTATTATAGAGGTAAAATTCACCTCCCTCGGCAGGTAGTTCTTCACCTTCCCAAACAATACTGCTTTGTTGTCCCCATGCCGTACCTCCGGCAAGAGCCATCCACGCCAGAGCCATCACAGGCCAGCGTTTTCCCCGTAAACGAGGCAAGAAATTAGTAATTTCTTTTTTCATGATGCTAATAGTTTTAAGGTTCAACTGTTTTCCATCGTGCCATCACCGAACCTGTTAATGAAGACACGTACCTCCATACAGGAAAAGCCCGGGCAGTTTTTCCCTTTCGGTGTTACAAAACTACATTTTTCGCCAACCTTAGAATATGACAAAAAATAACAAGATATGGGGCGTATTTTACCAAATGGCATTTTAAGGGTATGCCGGGTATATTTTGGGGACATGACCGGAACGGCGGAAGAGGGACAGCCTTGAGGTTCACCGACATCAGGCGCGGCGTAGCAAAATGACAAAAAGCCAACCACGCAGAAGCATGGCTGGCTTATCCGCGTCTTTCACGGACGGCTGCGGCAAATACGCGATTTTCGCGGTGTTTGCAAGAAGCAGAATGTAAGCCTCCACGGACATCCTGCTGCCTTTTTGGCAGCAGACGAATGGATGCCCAGTGCAGACAGACAGGAAATACGTAAGCCCAGAGAGCGTTCCACCTTACAAAAAGACATTACGGTTTTGTACCCCTTTTCTTTCTAAATAGTGAAAACGGAGGCGTTTCCCGCAGGCCTCGTCTCCATTTTCAAACGCTTTTTTCTTCGGCAAGCGCATGCCGTCCGCACGCCTTGCGGAGAAAAAATATGTTTTCTCAGCCGGATGATTTCCGTTTCTAAGCCAAACGATTCGCCTTTTCGCTTAACAATCGTGAAAAATCGGCCTTGAAAGCTAAAAAATGTATCCGAAAACGCCCCTGTTCGCTCCTGTTTCCGCTTTTTACACGGAAGCCCGTGCCTCCCCGCATCGGCCTTTTCCTTTCATTTTGCACATAAACGAGGGGAAAGGATACCAAAACGGCAAAAGGGAGAAAACATGCAACCTTCAACGTTCCTGTCAAGGAAACGGCCTTCAAAGGCTCCACTCCGGCTTACGCTTTTCCAAAAAAGCCCGTCCGCCTTCCTGAGCCTCATCGGTCATATAGTAAAGCATCGTGGCGTCCCCGGCCAGTTCCTGGATACCGGCCTGGCCGTCCAGTTCGGCATTCAGCCCCACCTTTATCATACGCAAGGCCAACGGACTGAGCTGCATCATCTCCTCCGCCCACGCCACATATTCGTCTTCCAATTCGGCCAAAGGTACCACCTTGTTAACCAGTCCCATGTCGAGGGCTTCCTGAGCATTATACTTCCGGCACAGGAACCATATCTCACGGGCTTTCTTCTGCCCTACGACACGAGCCAGATAAGAGGAACCGAAACCGGCGTCAAAACTCCCTACGCGCGGACCGGTCTGTCCGAAAACGGCATTGTCCGAAGCTATCGTCAGGTCGCACACCACATGGAGCACGTGGCCTCCGCCGATGGCAAAGCCGTTGACCGCCGCAATCACGGGCTTGGGCAACGAACGGATTTGTTTTTGCACCTCCAACACATTCAAACGGGGCACACCGTCGTCCCCGACATATCCCCCGTGCCCTTTCACGTGCATGTCGCCTCCGGAACAAAAGGCCTTGTCGCCCGCTCCGGTCAACACGACCACACGGACATCGCACCGCTCGCGGCAAATATAGAACGCGTCGCTCATCTCCGACACCGTGCGCGGCGTAAAAGCGTTGCGCACCTGCGGGCGGTTGATGGTGATACGGGCGATACCGTTATAAAATTCAAAAAGAATATCCTCGTATTCTTTCAAAGTCGTCCATTCTCTGTTCATATCTTTTATCTTAAAAAATTCTTCCATTCCTCCTTTACCGCATGATAGTAATTCCGTTGCTCTTCGGCATCGGTCTCCGCATCGGTAAACACTTCCAACAAGACAGGTGCCGTGGCTGCTTCGTCCAGCAAATCATCAAGGGCGGCCAGAAGGGACACGGTATCCGTGACACGCAAATAGGTGAATCCCTGAGATTCGGCCCAACCTGCTGCCGACGCGCCATGAGAAGCCGTCACGAAACGCCGCGTGTCTCCCGCCATGTCCAGTCCGGGCAAGGCATGGAAAATGGCCCCGCCGCCGTTGTTCAACACCACGATGCGGAGGTTGGAACGTATATGTCCGTTCCATAACGCATTCATATCATAAAAGAAACTCAAATCGCCTACAAGCAGGAAATTCAGGCGGTCGGACACTGCCGCATAACCCACCGCAGCCGACACGGAACCCTCAATGCCGTTCACTCCCCGGTTGCACTGCACTTCCACACCTTCGGGCAGGCGGCACAATTCCGCCAGACGCACGGCCGAACTGTTGGCCAAATGGAGCACTGCATGGGGTGGCAATGCCTCCAACACGCGCCGCACGGCATACATCTCGGAATATCCGGTTTCCGGAGAAGCCAACCGGGCACAACTTTCATGCCACAACTGCGCATACACCCCGAACGGCAAAGCCTCCGACCGGAAAAACAAACGGAAGAAATCAGCAGGAGAAGCCTCCACAACCGTGGTCAACGCACAAAACAAATCCGCCGGAAGGCCGTCCGGCGAAACATGCCAGTGCACCAACGAAGGCGTACGCCTCAGGAACTGTTTCAAACGTTTCGACACGATATGCCCGCCTACGGTAATCACCAAGTCCGGGCGCAACGCCTGCAAGTCTTCCTCACGGGCTGCATATAACAACGCATCGAAACCCCGTACCGCATCCGAAGCCGACGGACAATTCCCCAGCACTTCTGTCAACCAGGCCACACGGCCACCGGACAGACAGGCCGCTACACCCACCGCCTCGTCCGAAGACATCTGCCCCGACACAACCAGTACCCGCC
>ERZ772863.942-NODE-942-length-28848-cov-4.872087_pt1 | contig 28848 bp, 22 predicted proteins | sample MGYA00512134_ERZ772863 | MGnify/ENA primary metagenome ERZ772863 (study PRJEB29015, sample SAMEA2737659) | human gut metagenome | biome: human gut; feature: human-associated habitat; material: faeces | place: China | collected 2012 ...
CATTTTCCATGATTTTACTCAGAAGAGTCATCAAGGAATTATGAAATGACTTCTAGACTTCCTGCTCCAGCAGCCGCTTGGCCTTGGCAAAACTCTCATTCTGCATATTGCCTGCTGCTCTGCCCTGTACAGGAAGCACCAGCATCAATGCCCATAGCAACCACACGATTCTTTTCATGACGATACCCTCGAAAAATGTCCGCATATGGCCATCTATGAGGCACGTCCCTTCCAGAAGGTGAAATCTACGGACAATTTTTAGAGGATATATAATATTATCTATATCTATTTTTCAATACACTCTCCTCTTAAAAAAAGACCCCGGCAAAATACCAATAAAAAAAGGCCCATCGCGAACGACGGGCCCTTCCCTATCCTGCCCTCCGACGGGGCAATGGAATCACATAGTTACAGGATATACTGGCTCAGATCCTGATCTTCCCGGACATCGCGCAAGTGCTCCTGCACATAGGCCCTGTTGACCACGATCTGCGCACCGGGCATGTCCGGCGCATCAAAGGAGATGTCCGCCAGGATCTTTTCCATAATGGTATACAGACGGCGGGCACCGATGTTCTCGCTGGTGGCATTGATCTCTTCGGCAAAAGCGGCGATCTCTTCGATACCGTCTTCCGAGAACTGCAGACGGATCTGCTCTGTCCCCAGCAGGGCCGCATACTGCCGCGTCAGGGCATTATGGGGTTCCGTCAGGATGCGCAGGAACTCGTCCTTGCCCAGGGCATTGAGCTCCACACGCAGGGGGAAACGTCCCTGCAGTTCGGGGATCATGTCGGAAGGTTTGCTGAAGTGGAAAGCTCCTGCCGCGATGAACAGGATGTGATCCGTGCGCACCATGCCGTACTTGGTGTTGACCGCCGAACCTTCCACGATGGGCAGCAGGTCGCGCTGCACGCCTTCGCGCGAAATATCAGACGTGCGGTTCTGGGAAGAGCTGGCGATCTTGTCGATCTCGTCGATGAAGATGATGCCCATCTGCTCCACGCGCTCGCGAGCCTTGTCCACCAGAGCTTCCTGATCCACCAGTTTGCCGGATTCTTCCTGGATCAGCACGTTATAGGCCTCGCGGACCTTCATCTTGCGACGGTTGCGGCGCGGCGGGAAGGCCTTGCTGAACATGTCCCGCACCTGGTTGCCCATCTGTTCCATGCCGGGGATGGCGAACATGTCCATGCCCTGGGCAGGCTGCTCGGTCACTTCGACTTCCACTTCGCGGTCGTCCATGAAGCCAAGGCGGAACTGCTGGCGCAGTTTTTCGCGGGTATCGTTGCGGTCCCCGCCAAAGGAATTGGGCAGCAGCAGATCCAGCAGACGGGACTCCGCGGCAGCTTCGGCAGCGGCCCGGACCCGGACATTTTCCTCTTCCCGCACAAGGTTGATGCCGATCTCCATGAGATCGCGCACCATGGATTCCACATCGCGGCCCACATAGCCCACTTCCGTGAACTTGGTGGCCTCGACCTTGATGAAGGGAGCTCCGCTCAGCTTTGCCAGACGGCGGGCTATCTCGGTTTTGCCCACACCGGTGGGGCCCATCATGATGATGTTCTTGGGAGCGACCTCATCACGCAGCTCCTCAGGAAGATGCTGACGACGCCAGCGGTTACGGACAGCAACAGCGACCATGCGCTTGGCCTGTTCCTGTCCCACCACAAATTTATCCAGTTCTGCCACGATTTCACGCGGGGTGAGTGTGCTCATTGCATCTCCTGCGCGTCCTTCGACGCTCTATTTTCCAGCCGGCCAGCCAGTGCAGGCGGTCCGACGATTTTTTCCGGCAGTCATGCCTCCTTATATATGAGCATGATTTTTCCTCTGACAATGGCCCCATTGTCGAGAACCTGCTTTTTTCCTATCGTGGCCCATGCACCTTCCCCATATCTTCCATCTTCCTCCTCTGCCTCCGGAGCTGGACTGGCTGCCGCCCCTGCTGGGCATAACCGCCCTCCTCCTGCTCCTGCGCATGGCGGTGCGCGGCGCCTGCCGGTTATGCCTGCTGGGCATCCTGATACTTCTGGCGCTGGCAGCCTTCCCTCACCGGGACCTGACCTTGTTCGCCCTGGGGGGCCTCGCCGTCTGGTGCCTGATGCCGGGACGGGATCCAAAAGAAAAAAGACAAGACGACAGACATTGAAAAGGAGCTCCCTCTCAGTCGCTCCGCCATTCCAGACGCACCGTACCGGCCTTGTGCTTCCTTCATGGCTGTCTGAGTCATAGCGCATGGCAGCCGTAGCTGTCCTTTCCTTACCTCAACACGTATCGGCAGACGACAACAACAAAAAAGGCCGGATGAACCGGCCTTTTTTGTTGTCTGCTTTATCGCAGCCCTTATCCAGCAGTCTTGCTCACAGGGCCCGAGGTCAGCATCTTCTGGCTGATGTAGATCACGACCAGCAGGCCGCAACCGATGGCGTCGGTAATGGCACCAGGAGTGATCAGGGTGATGGCGCCCGCCAGCAGGATCAGGCGCTCCCACCAGTAAAGGTTACGCAGCCAGTAACCCACGCTGGCAAAGGACAGGCTGGCGATGCCCAGCGCCGCGGTGGAAGCGTAGAAGAGCACTTCCCAACCGGAGGCACCGATCATCAGCAGGCCGGGGTTGTAACAGAAGATGTAGGGGATCAGGAAGCCGGCCAAAGCCAGCTTGACCGCCATGAAGCCTGTGGCGTTCGGCTCTGATCGCGCGATCCCTGCAGCGGCGTAGGCGGCCAGTGCCACAGGGGGCGTCAGGTCGGCCAGGATGCCGAAGTACAGGATGAAGAGGTGCGCCGCCATGGCAGGCACGCCAAAGTGCATGATGGCCGGGGCCGCGATGGTGGCCAGCACGATGTACTTGGCCGTGGTGGGCAGGCCCATGCCCAGAACGATGGAGGCCAGCATGGTCAGCAGCAGGGTCAGGGCAAAGCTGTCGGCCGAGATGGTCAGGATGGCGTTGGCCAGCTTCAGGCCAAGACCGGTCAGGGTCACCACGCCGATGACGAAGCCGGTGCAGGCGCAGGCGGCAGCCACACCCAGGGCCAGACGACCACCGTTTTCCATGGCCTGCAGGACGCCCTTGAGGGACAGGAAGTTGGTCTGGGCCAGAGCGCTCATCACATTTTCATTGCTGTAACGGGCACCATGCCAGGTCTTCCAGTTTTCCGCCACCAAGGAGATAACCACGGTGGTCACGATGCAGTAGTAGGCGGCCTTGAGCGGCGTGTAGCCCTGCATCAGCATGTAGATCAGCACGATGATGGGGATCAGCAGGTAACCGCCCTGACGCAGCACCACCCAGGTGCGGGGCAGGCGTTCCTTGGGGATGCCCTTGAGGCCCAGGCGCTTGGCTTCCATGTGCACCATGAAGCCCACGGCCAGGTAATACAGCAGGGCGGGCACCAGGGCCGCCTTGGCGATCTCCACGTAACCGACGCCCAGGAACTGGGCCATGATGAAGGCCGCAGCCCCCATGATGGGCGGCATGATCTGGCCACCGGTGGACGAGGCGGCTTCCACGGCGCCGGCAAAGGCACCGCGATAGCCCACGCTCTTCATGAGCGGGATGGTGAAGGTACCCGTGGACACCGTATTGGCCACGGAAGAACCGGAAATGGTACCGAAGAAACCGCTGGCCAGCACGGCCACCTTGGCGGGACCGCCCACGTAGCGGCCGGCAGCGGCCAGGGCCAGGTCGATGAAGAACTTGCCCAGACCGGTGCTGTGCAGGAAGGCACCGAACAGGATGAACAGGAAGACGAAGGAGGCCGACACGCCCAGAGGCATGCCGAACAGGCCTTCCGTGGTCAGATACATGTGCGAGACGATACGCTGCACGGAGAAACCGGGATGCCCCAGCATGCCGGGGATCAGGTTGCCGAACTTGGCGTACAGCAGGAAGACCACGGCCACCAGGGTGATGGGGATGCCCACGATACGGCGGGTCGCCTCCAGCACCAGCAGGATGGACGCACAGCCCATGATGAAGTCCAGCTCGGTGGCCGGGCCGGCATCCAGCACGATGATGTCATACTGCCAGACGATGTAGCCGCAGACCACGGCCCCGGCGATGGCCAGGATGGCGTCATACCAGGCCAGCTTGTTCATGTTGCCCGTGGCGCGGGCAGGATACAGCAGATAGATCAGGGTCAGCACAAAGCCCAGGTGCACCGCGCGCTGGATCTGGGGCGCAAAGGGCGTCGTGGCGGCCGTGTACAGATGAAAGGCGGAAAAGGCGATACAAAGGATCTTGATAAAGATATCGAGCCACCCCTTGAAGGAGCGGTAAACGGATTCCTTGTCGTACTTGGCAACGATCTCGGAGACGTCCACGGTCTCCTGGATCTTCTCCACAGCATTGGAATCCAGTTTGTGGCCTTCTTCCAGGGCAAATCCCCCTGCCCCTTGTTCATCGATCATATGCATTCTTTTTTCGTGGCTCATCCTCTCATGTCCTGTGTAAGTATGCGGGCGTGTCCTTTCACGCCAAGTCAATGTCCAAAAATTATCAGGGTAAAACGACTGTAAGGGTAATGGCTTGTCCCGGTTCCAGCAGGGAATTCAGCGGGATCTCCTTTTGGCCCCCGCCCTCTTCAGGCAGCAGCAGGGTGTGGTTCGCCACACGTCCCACGCGCACATCAAAGGAAGGCAGGGCCATATGATAGCCGCTGATGACAACTTTTCCGTTTTCCGTATACATCCGCTGTCCCGGGCCCGGCTGATGCGGCAGTCCGGCCCCGAAATCCTGATAAACCGTTTTTTCCAGATAGATGCAGCCCCCGCTGACACTGAACCAGTCCTCCACCGGACTCAGAGCGACGGAATGCCTGTAACGAATGGCAAACTCGCTGCCGTCCGGTGCGGGCCGGCTGAAAAGTTCCCTGCCGCTGCTGTCGCGCAGCACCAGGCGTTGTACGTCCTGCGCCTGCACACTGGAAAAAAGATGCGGCGCAACCCACAGCTCGCCTGTCATACAGACCAGCATGACCAGCAAAAAAGCAATGGTGTTGCGCCGCATCATCATAAGTCCCGATTCAACTGTTTGTTGCCTAAGAACTCAGCCTACTTGATGTCCAGGCCCTTTTCCTTGAAGTACTTGATAGCACCAGGATGGAAGGGGATGGTCACACCGTCAGCGGCGTGTTCCAGAGAGATCTCGGCACCCTTGTTATGCACCTTGGCCACGTCGGGCAGGTTGTCATACAGGGTCTTGGTCAGGGTGTAGGCCACGTCGTCAGGCATGTTCTTGTTGGCCACCAGGATGCACTGCACGGACAGGGTGGGCACGGCATCCTTCTGGCCCAGGTAGGTACCGGCCGGGATGGAGTCCTTCACCAGGTAGGGGAACTTCTTGACGATCTCGTCGATCTTCTGGCCAGCCAGGGGCACGAAGACCACTTCCTGAGCGGTGGTGATGTCCTGGATGGCGGGGTTGGGCGTACCGATGGTGAACACGAAGCCGTCCACCTGACGGTCCTTGAACTGGTCGGCAGTTTCACCGTAGGGCAGGAAGATGGGCTCGATGTTCTTGTAATCCAGGCCGTAGAAGCCGAAGATCTGGCGGCAGTTCACTTCGTTGCCGCTGCCGCGGGCGCCCACGGAGACCTTCTTGCCCTTGAAATCTTCGAGAGCCTTCACGCCGCTGTCCTTGCTGGCCACCACATGCAGGTATTCAGGATACAGGCGGCCGATGACGCGCACGTTGTCCAGCTTGCTGCGGAAGGGAGCCAGGCCGTTGAAGGCGGAGTCGGCAACGTCGTTCTGCACCATGGCGAAGTCCACGTCACCAGCCTGGACCAGACGCATGTTCTCACCGGAAGCACCGGTAGCCTGGGCCGTCACGGAGATGGCACCGCCGCTCTTGTTGGAGATCACCTGGGCAATGGCACCGCCCAGGGGGAAGTACACCCCGGAGGTCCCGCCGGTGGCCAGGGTCAGGCGTTTGGTGTCGGCATTGGCCAGCGAGGCGGCCAGCAGCAGACCAGCGGCCAGGACAAGACTGAGAACTTTTTTCATAAGGCTTCTCCCGAAAAGAGGTTACAGAACGCATCCACTAAAATGGCGTTCTCATTACCATCATTAAGTATACACCAAATGTGCAAAAAGGGCAAATCAGCCGTGCCCCGTACCTTCCGTCAGGGCACGCTATTTGACTTGCTCCCCGGCAAAGGCATATTATGGAAAGAGCGAGACACCATGCATCCAGCCAAGGAGATCCACATGGTCAAGCGTCATCTCAGACTTCTGGTCGTGACAGTGGCGTGCATCGCCCTGCTCGGCGGCTGCGCCAGCAAATACGGCGCGCAGACGACACAGGTCAACTATTATCCCCAGTGCTATTCCCCTGTGGCCCAGCTGCGGGCCGATGAAGACAAGGTCACCAACAGCACGGCGGGAGGCGCCGCGGGCGGTGCCCTGCTGGGTGCCCTCATCGGCGGCCTGGCCACCGGCAAGGTGGAAGGCGCCCTGGCCGGTGCCGTGGCCGGTGGCGCTGCGGGCGCCGTGGGCGGGAACATCTACGGCAAGTCCCAGCAGCGGGAGAACGACCGCCGGCTGCTGGCCAGTTATGCCGCCCAGCTGGGCGAAGACAGCGCAGGCATGGATCGCGCCACTGCCGCCGCCCGTCTTTCGGCCCGCTGCTATGACGAGCAGTTCAAGAAGGCCGCGGCCCAGTACAAGGCCGGGGCCATCACCCGGCAGGATTTCCAGGACCGCTACATGGAGATCCGCAGCGGTCTTGAAGAAACGTCCCGCATCCTGAAGCTCACCTCCGACCATGTCATCGAGCGTGACGCCGAATACCAGAAGACCCTGGCCCAGGCTCAGGCCAAGGGGCAGGTCTCCCAACGCCAGCAGGCCCCCCGCAAGGAAAAGAAGGCCTGGAACAATTCCCGCCGCGAGCTGGAAAGTACCCGCCAGGACGTGGACATGCGTCTGGCCACGTACGAGCAGACCGTCAACAATCTGATGCTGTAACAGCAGGGCGCGCTTCTTTCCTACGAGAAGTGCGCCCTTTTTTCGGAGCATACCCCCATGGCTGACGATCCCGGCAAAAACACCGCTGATGCCCCCCGTCCTGATACCGCCGACACCGCACACACCGCCGGCGGTGGAGATTCCTCCGGCAATCCGGACGCCCCCCAGGGCGCCCCGGTCCCTGTTCCCTGGTACCGCCGTCCCCTGTTCTGGGGCATCGTGCTGTTCCTGCTGATCCTGGCCCTGCTCGGCTGGCTGTTCTGGAAGCAATGGCAGGCCGCCGAAGCGGAAAAACAGGCCCAGGAAGCCACCCTTAACGCCCAGCTGGCCCAGAATGCCGAGATGGACGCCTATCTGGCCCAGCTGCGGGCCCTGCTCAAGGAAGAGCCCTGCGTCATCAAGGAAAAACTGGCGCAGCTGCCGTCCCCTCCTGATGCCGTCCCCGGTGTTGTGCCCGGCGGCCGCTCCGGCGAGCCCCTGCAGATCCCGTCCGATGTGGCGCCCCAAAGCACGCCGGTCACGCCGCAAAAGGCCCCTGCCCGTCCCGGCAGCATGGCCCAGCTGCTGGAACAGGGCACTGTCCTCGTGCTGGCCCGGCAGCCGCAGGGCCTGTCCATGGGATCCGGCTTCTTCATCTCCCGCCGCCATGTGCTGAGCAATGCCCATGTGGTGGGCAATGCCGGCCAGGCCTTCCTCATCAACAAGGCCACAGGCGGTGTCCTGCAGGCCACCGTGCGACATCGCAGCGCGGATGGCGGCCGGGACTTCGCCCTGTTGGAGCTGCCTGCCGATGCGGCCATCACGCCGCTGGAATTCGCCCCCGGTGTGGAACGTACCCAGCGTGTCAGCGCCTGGGGATTTCCCGGCGCCGTGACCAACGACGACCCCAAATTCATGGCCCTGCTGCAGGGCAACGATTCCGCCGTGCCCGAGGTGGTGTATACGGAAGGCGTGGTCAGCGTCATTCTGGAACGCACACCGCCGCTGGTCGTGCATACGGCCACGGTCTCGCAGGGCAACAGCGGCGGCCCTCTGGTCAATGAACATGGCCAGGTGGTGGGTATCAATACTTTCATCAAACTCGATGATGCCTCCTACCGCCAGTCCAGCATCGCCATCGTGGGCAGCAGCATCACCGCCTATTTGCGGGAGATCGGCATCGGCTTCTCCCAGGCCGCGGCAACGCCTGCCGCCGCTCAGACACAAGACGAAAAGGCCGATGGCCAGAAAGGGGTGAGACCATGAGCGTTTTCCTGCTTACCAGCCAGCGCAACGCCATGCGCGCCCTGGCCAGCCAGGGCATCTTCGCCACAGACTGCCACGCCCAGGTCAGCAGCATCATCGCCCAGCACCTGAGCCCGGCCCATGCGGCCCTCATCGCCGAGCCCCAGCACGATCCCGGCCAACAGCGCATCGACTGGTACGCCGGCGTGAACGGGACCGCCACCCCGGTGAGCGCGCTCCCTCCCGAAGAGGCGGAGCGCCTGCGGGCTCGCGCCGGTGAACTGGCCCGGGACATCCTGCACCTGTCGGAACAGTGGGGAAAGGACGCCCAAAGCCGCGAGGCCCTGGCCGGCCAGATGCTCGCCCTGGTCCTGCAACACCCCCATGAAGACGATCTCTGGTCCGTGGACGGCCAGCCCGTTCTGGTGAACTGGGGCTTTGCCCCGGGAGCCGTCGGCGCCATGCCGCAGGATCTCAGCCGTATGGGCGGCGCCATCCCCGTGGCTGCCGCTGCGGCCCCCGTGGCTGCGGCTGCCGTGCCTGTGGCCGCTGCCGGCAGCGGCTGCCTTGGCTGGCTGCTGCCGCTCCTGCTGGCCCTGCTCCTGCTCTGGCTGCTGCTGGCGGCCCTGGGCATCCTGCCCTCTCCCCTGCCCGCATCCTGCCTCAAACCGGCGGCCGATCCCCGTCTCGATCAGGCCACCCAGGCAGCGGAAAAGCAGCGTAACGAGCTGGAAGAGCTGTTGCGCCAGCTGCGGGAAAAAGCCCTGCTCTGCAAACCGCCGCAGCCCAAGCCGGAACCGAAGCCGGAGCCACCAAAGCCCGATCCTGAAGTGGTCACGCCCCAGCTGGTGCCTGACAAACCCATCGAGCCTGCGCCCGAGCCAAAGCCGGAACCGAAGCCCAAGCCTGAGCCCAAACCGGAACCCAAGCCCGAACCGAAGCCCAAGCCCCGCAAGAACGAGGATCTGAACATCCCCGCCGATGCGGCCAAAAAGAACGACCTGAGCTTCCTGGAAGGCTGCTGGCAGAGCGATACGGGCCTGTTCTCTCACCCGTCCAATACGCCCATCATCGCCGAGTACTGCTTCGACAAGAAGGGCCAGGGACGGCGCTTCGTGCGCGAAGAGAACGGCCAGGTCTGCAGCGGCCCGGCCACGGCCAAGTTCGAGGGCAACCGCCTTGTCTGGCGGGCCGGGACGGCCCCCTGCCCCAAGGGCAACCAGTATGTGCCCCAGCAGGTGCAGTGCACCGGCAACGACAAGAGCACCCGCTGCCAGGGCGTGGAACAGAGCAAGCGCAACCTGCGCTGGAAAGCTGACTTCAAGAGGAAATAAGCATGGATGCCATTCCCCACTACCTTTCGCCCGTGAGCATCATCCCCGGCGGATGTCCCCAGTTCCTGGACTTTGCCCTGCCGCTGGAAGCCCTGGGCAAGCACGTCCGCTATTTCTATGAAGAGCTCAAGGGAGAAGGCAGCGGCGGCCGCTATACGCATTTCCTCCACTGTCTGGAGAACCGCGACAACGTCTTCACCGATCAGCTGACCGGCAAGGAATACACGGGCGATACCTATTCCATGCAGGCCGCCAAAGAGCTCAAGACCTGGGACGGCCAGTGGCTGCCCGTGCCCTTCCTGCGCACGCTGGAACAGTGCTGGCCCGACGGCGGCAAATGCTTCGAATGCGGGCCCTCCAACTGGGCCCGGGCCCGGGTCATGCCTTCCAGCAAGGACCCGAACATGTTGCGCGTGGTCATCATCTTCGACACCACCGTGGAAGAGCGCCCCGCCGGCGAGGACCGTTATCACGCCCTGTCCCCCCAGGATGTCAGCGCCCACGGGCACTTCATGCTGGCCCACCATGTGCGGGACAATTCCTGGTTCCTCAACGAGGCCTGGGTGGACCAGTGGCTGCTGGAACTGTATACGGCACGCAACCAGGGCAAGCGCCGCGGCGCGGCCTGGGGCGAGGAAGATCCCTATGTGCTCAAGCATCTGGCCAGCTATCTCACCTGGCTGGACATCGTGCGTCTGGCCGTCAAGGACGTGGCCGTGCAGGTCATCAATCCTGCCCGGGACACGCCGGTGGACGTGGACCTGATCCTGGATATCGGCAATTCCCGCACCACGGGCATCCTGGTGGAAACACCGCCCCAGTGCAGCACCGACCTCAACCAGAGCTATGTGCTGCGCCTGCGCGATCTGAGCCAGCCCGATCTGGAATACGCCGACCCGTTCGAGACCCGGGTGGAATTCGTGGACGCCACCTTCGGCAACGATACCCTGAGCCGCCGTTCCGGCCGCCAGACCCCGGCCTTTGCCTGGCCCTCGGCCGTACGCATCGGCCCCGAGGCGGCCCGGCTGGCCACGCAGGCCGTCTGCGCGGAAGGCACCACCGGCATGTCCAGCCCCAAGCGCTACCTGTGGGACGAGCGTCCGTGGCAGCAGACCTGGCGCTACAACACCAGCGGCAACACCGAGCCCATGGTCAACCGCGGCCTGTTCGCCCGCCAGCTCAATCCGCAGGGCACGCCGCTCTCCTGCTTTGACGATCCCCTGTTCCGCCGCAGCCCTTCCCTGAAGAAGCAGCAGCCCGAACCGGTGTTCGAATCCCTGTTCACGCGCTCCTCGCTGATGATGTTCATGCTGGGCGAGATCCTCACCCAGACGCTCATCACCATCAATTCGCCCGCCACCCGTGCCCGGGGACGGCTGCCCAACCTGCCCCGGCGTCTGCGCCGCCTCATCTTCACCGTGCCCACGGCCATGCCCGTGGCGGAAAAACGCATCTTCCGGCGCTGGGTGCTCTGGGCCGTCAAGGTCATCTGGGAAGGCCTCGGCTGGTCGGAGTGGTATGTGCCGCCGCAGCAGCAGAACAGGATCCGGTCCGGGGATTACCGCACCAGCCCGCTGGTGCGCTGTGACTGGGACGAGGCCAGCTGCTCCCAGCTGGTGCTGCTCTACAACGAGCTTACCGTCAAACAGCACGGGGACGCCCACCACCTGTTCCGCCTGATGGGCAAAAAGCGCGCCCGCTACAACGATCATCCCTGCGTGCGCATCGCGTCCATCGACATCGGCGGCGGCACCACGGACCTGTCCATCACCACCTACGAACTGGCCAGCGGCGAGGGCGACACGGCCCGCATCGTGCCGCATACCGAGTTCCGCGACGGCTTCAACATCGCCGGTGACGAAGTGGCCCGCGAAGTGGTGCTCCAGCACGTCATCCCGGCCGTTTCCGACGCCCTGCAGGCCCGGGGCGTCCAGGAGCCGCGCCTGCTGCTGGCCCAGCTTTTCGGCCGCGATACCATCGGCATGTCGCAGGAGCAGCGCAATACCCGCATCCGTCTGGTGCGACAGGTGGCCCTGCCTGTGGCCCTGGGTTTGCTGCGCGTGTGCGAGCAGGACAGCGACGTCCATCTGGACCAGACCTGCACCCTGGGGGACTTTTTCGAGCCTGCCGTGGGCGACGCCCCGGCAAACGGCCGGACCGGGGAAGAAGAGGCCCCGGCGGAGAACGGCACGTTCCGCCCCGCCATCCTGGCCCTGCGCCCGCAGCAGTCCACCCTGGATGCCGTGACGGCCCTGGTGCGCGACACGGTGCCCGGTCTGGATGACTTTTCCATCATGGATGTGCCCATCACGGTCAGCCCGCAAAAACTCCAGGCCACCATCCAGCGGACCCTGGCCCCCACGCTCTCGGCCCTCTGCGAGCTGGTGCACCTGTACGATACCGACATGCTGCTGCTGACGGGCCGCCCCAGCGCCTGGAAGGTGGTCGCCTCCACGGTCATGGCCAAGCTGCCCGTGCCGCCGGACCGCATCATCCCCATGCGCCGCTATCATGTGGGCAGCTGGTATCCTTTCCCCGATACGCTGGGCCGCATCCAGGACCCCAAGACCACCGTGGTCGTGGGCGCCATCCTCTGCGCCCTGGCCGAAGGCCATATCGAAGGCTTCTCCTTCGATTCCAACGCGCTGCGTCTGACCTCCACCGCCCGCTATATCGGCGAGCTGGATATCAATACCCAGTTGCGCGCCCCCAAGGTCTGGTTCAAGGTGGATGTGGACGCCAAAAACGGTGTGGAACTGAACCGCACCGTGGCCTTCAACGGCCAGCTCGGCATCGGCTACCGCCAGCTGGGAGCCGAACGCTGGCCCGCCACCCGCTACCACCTGCTGACCTTCGCCAGTGAAGACGCCCGCGCCCGCGCCTCCGGCCGTCTGCCCTACAAGGTGGACGTCACCCTCAACGTGGCCGAGATGCTGGACGATGAGGACATGCCCGTCAGCAACGGCGAGCGGGAAGAACGCAGCGAAGGGGAATTCAGCATCACCGCCATCACGGACAATGCCGGCAACTTCGTCTCGCCCCGGGATCTGGAGATCCGTCTGCAGACCCTGCCCACGGACGAAGGCTACTGGCTGGATACCGGCGTCGTAAACGCCGCCAACTAGCGACGGACAGACAGGAGCATCATCATGCAGGAACAAGACATTCAGCTGGCAGCGCGCTGTGCCCGTCTGGCGGAACAGTCGCGCCATGCCGCCACCTGGCTGGCCGACAATCGCGAGACCGTGGGCAGCGAATGCACCACGCTGCAAAAAGAGATGCGCCGGGCCGCCCGCTTTTTCGGCAAGTGCGAACAGGCCGCCCGCCGCAAGATGTGTGTGGGCGTCTTCGGCCCCAGCCAGTCCGGCAAATCCTACCTCATCTCAGCTCTGGCCCGCGACAGCCGCGGCGATCTGCTGGCGGACTTCTGCGGCCGGACGTCGGATTTCATCACCGAGATCAATCCCGAAGGCGGCAAGGAATCCACCGGGCTGGTGACCCGCTTCACCACCACGCCGCCCCAGGGGCTGACGCCGGACTTCCCCATCCGGCTGCGCCTGCTCTCCGAGATGGACGTGGTCCGCGTGCTGGCCAATACCTATTATGCCGACTGCGAACACAAGCAGATGCCCGATGCCGACGCCATGCGCTCCGCCCTCGAGCGCCTGACCCAGACGGCCCGCCAGTCTTCGCCCGGCGCCAGCAACGTCACCGCCGATGACGTGGAAGACCTGCGCGAATACCTCAACCGCAACTTCCTCTCCAAGCCGCGCGTCCAGATGCTGCAACAGGGTTACTGGGCACAGGCCGTCAGCCTGGCCCCCCTGCTGCCCCTGAGCTACCGGGCGGAACTTTTCGGCATCATCTGGAACAACCAGCCCAGATTCCAGCAGCTCTTCCTCGAGCTTTGCCAGGCGCTGGAGGCCCTGGGCAATCCGGCCGAGGCCGACTGCCCGCTGGAGGCCCTGCTGCCGCGCCTGACCAGCATCATCGACGTGGCCCTGCTGGCCGGGCTGGGGACCAACAGTGCGGAAGACCGCCTGACCCTGCTGGGCAAGGACGGACGCAAGGCCGCCCTGCCCCGTGCCGTGGTCACGGCCCTGACGGCGGAGATCACCATCTTCATGCGGGAACAGCCGGACGACTTCTTCTCCTACACGGACCTGCTGGACTTTCCGGGCTATCGCTCCCGCCTCAAGATCCTGGACCTGGACAAGGAGCTGGAACGCGAAGGCGCGCTGCAGAACCTTTTCCTGCGCGGCAAGGTGGCCTATCTTTTCGAGCGCTATTGCGAAGAGCACGAACTGACCAGCATGCTGCTCTGCATCGGCCCCGGCAACCAGGAGGTGCAGGATCTGCCCCGCGCCGTGTACGACTGGATCTGCTCCACCCACGGCGAGAACCCGGCCCATCGTGCCGGCAAGGCGCCCTCCCTGTTCTTCGTGCTCACCAAAATGGACATGGAGTTCGAGAAAAAAGCCGGCTCGCCTTCCGTGGAACAGCGCTGGAACACACGCCTGCAGTCCTCCCTGCTGGACTTTTTCGGCAAGCAGCATGACTGGCCCACCAACTGGGACGGCGCGCATCCCTTCCGCAACATCTTCCTGCTGCGCAACCCCAATTTCCGTTGCGAGGCCATCTTCACCTTCGATGCCCAGGGCAACGAGAGCGGTGTCCGTCCCGACCAGATCACCTATGTGGACGAGGTGCGCCGGGCTTTTGTGGATTCGCCGCTGGTGCGCCGCCATGTGGACGATCCCGAAGCCGTCTGGCAGGCGGCCATGACGCTCAATGACGGCGGCATCAGCCTGCTGCGCCAGCGTCTGCGCCCCCTCTGCAACCCCGAGCTCAAACGGCATCAGATCGGTGTCGGGCTGGAGGAACAGGCCGAACGCGTCCTGACGGCGCTGGGTGTCTACTACCAGAGCGACGACCGCGAGGAACTGCGCCGCCAGAAGGAGACCCTGGCCCGCAATCTGGCCGTCCTGCTGGCCCGCGTGGCCCAGAGCCAGACTTTTGGCGAGATGCTCCACCGCCTGCAGGTCAGCGATCACGATCTGTACGCCCTGTGCGCGCAGGTCACCTCCGCCATGCCTGAAGCGGAAAACGGCGGGGCCGCGCCTGCCTCCATCGGCGTGCGCGTCTCGCAACAGGACATTTTGGACGACCTTTTCGGTGATGAAGCCCCTGTGGCCACCGAGATGCCCGGCTCTGCCCCCGTCACAGGCAAGGACAGCGCGGCCGAACTGGCCGAAGCCGTGTTCGATGCCTGGGTGGAACAGGTCCGCCAGTTCGCGGCCGACGCGGAGACGCGCACCTTCTTTGCCATGCCCGCGCGCGAGCTGGACCAGTTCTGCCACGAGCTGCTGCTCTCGGCCCAGCGCTGCCGGGTGCGCCAGCAGATGGAGGAAGACCTGCGTGCCTGCTCCGCTTACAGCAACCTCGAACGGGAGCGTCTGCTCTGGAAACAGGCCAGTCTGGCCGCCGACGCCATCAATGCCTTCGTGGACTGGCTGGACTTCGACCCGCGCCATCGCAGCGAGCAGGAACGCACCATCATCTTCCGGGACAAGCCCGTGGTCCTTTTCCCGGCCGTCAGCGATCCCGTGGGCGAACCGCTCATCGGCGAGGTGGAGGCCCCCTACGACCGGCAGTGGTATACCGACTGGCTGCGCGCCCTGGTGCACGGCATCACCGCCAACGTGGACTTCGACGGCCAGCAGATCCGCAACCCCCAACAGAACAAGCGCCTGTATGACATCCTGCAGGCATTCAAAGGATAACGATGAAAGCCATCATTGCTCCTGATGCCGCGCGCACGCCCGGCGTGGCCGTCATCTGCGTATACGATGCCCCCGGTGCGGACCCGGCCGATGTGGCCATTTATTCGGGCGACGGCAAATACCTGTCCGCTTCCGGCTGGCAGGAAAGCCGCGTCCCTCTGCCTGTGGACGCCCATGACGATGATAGCGGCTGCCTGCGCCTGCAGGTAGGTGCCGCTGTGGTGGACAATCTGGACAAGCTGGAACGCTATCTGTTCATGGCCGGTGACCAGAAGTGCGTCCTCCAGATCCAGGATCTCGTCTATTCCCGCATGCAGGGCGGGGACGGCATGGGACATGCGGCTCCCCCTGCGGCAGCGCCCGCGCCGCAGCCCGTGCTGCTCCCTGATCCTGAGCCGGAACCGGCCCCCATGCCCGCACCGGCCCCCGATCCCGAACCGGAAGCGGAGCCTTCGCCGCTGCTGGCCGGGGCGCCGCTGGAGATGGATCAGCCCGCTGCGGAGACGGAGAAAGAAAAAAAATCCTCCAGCAGTTGCAGTTTGCTCTGGATCATCCTGGGGCTCGTCCTGCTGGCCCTGGCCGCCGCCGCGGTCTGGTGGTTCTTCCTGCGGGCCACGCCCCCGCCGCCTCCGCCCATGGCGCCACAAACTCCGGCGCCCCAACAGGAGGCAGCAGCGCCCCAGCAGACGGCACCGGCCGGAACGGAAAAAGCCCCGTCGGCTCCTGCAGCGGTGGCGCCGCTGCAGCAGGCCCGCGAGCATCTGCGCGGCACGGCTGATCCCGCCACCAGTCTGGAACTTGCGCGTCCCCTGCGTACGCCCCAGGCCGGTAATGATGAAAGCGACGCGGCCTTCCTACTGCTGGAAGACGCTGCCCAAAAGGGCAATGCCGAAGCCATGTTCCTGGTGGGCCAGTTCTATGATCCGCAGTCGAAGCTGCCGCGCGGCAGCATCCCCGCGGACATGAGCCAGGCGAAACACTGGTATGACAATGCCAGGAGCAAGGGCTATGCGGAAGCGGACAAGGCGCTGGCGGCCCTGCGCCGTCATGTGGAAGGCGAGGCCGCCAAGGGCAACGCCGAGGCCTCGCTCCTGCTGCGCGAGTGGAAATAAGGAGAAGACCATGCCCAGAACCTGCATCCGCTTTTTTGCGCTCCTGCTGCTCCTGCTGGTGGCCGTGCCTGCCCTGCAGGCAGCTCCTCTTTTGCAGGAAGGCAAGAAGACCCTGTACCAGCGCGTGGTCTCCCACCCCGGCGCCATGCCCCTGAAAGAAGCCCGCGACGGCGCTCCGGCCGCGCGTGAGGCCCTGGTGCCCTTTACCGTGCTCTATGTCTACGCCCGTCAGGGCGACTGGCTGCAGGTGGGCCTTGATACCCGCGCGCCGCTGGGCTGGCTGAAAAAGGATCAGGCCACGGACTGGAACCAGTCCCTGACCCTGCTGTTCACCCCGCGTACCGGCCGTGATCCCGTACTCTTCTTCAAGACGGAAAAAGATCTGAAAGGCCTGTGCGAAGCTGCCGACATGGAAAAGCAGCTGGACAGCCTTGTGGCAGCCGCAGCCAGCGGCAAGAATACGGCCGGCCTGCCCATCCTGGCTTCGGAACCGGCGGAGCAGAAAGGGGCCGTGGCCCAGAAGCGCTTCTACCTTATGCCCATCCTTGGCATGAACCGGGCCTTTGAAGGCGTGAACCTGCTGCAGGTGGCCTCCATCGATCCCGGCAGCAGCCAGTCCGGCGCAGTGGCCGGGCCGCCCAAGACCGGCATCGCCCTGGTCATGGACACGTCCATCTCCATGAAGCCCTATATCGACCAGAGCCGCGACATCATCCGCCAGCTCTATGACCGTCTGGAAAAGGACAAGATGACCGATAATGTGGGCTTTGCCGTGGTGGCCTTCCGCAGCAGTACGGAAAAGACCCCCAAGCTGGGCTACACCTCGCAGGTCATCAGCGATTTTGCCACGGCCAAGGACCGCAAGGCTCTGGAAAGCCGCCTGGCCAAAGTGGAACAGGCGACGGTCTCCAGCCATGACTTCAACGAGGACTCGCTGGCCGGGATCTATACGGCCATCGACTCCCTCAACTGGGGCCCCTATTCCACCCGCCTGATCCTGCTGGTCACGGATGCCGGCCCCCTGCGCGGCGATGACCCGTACGCCTCGCAGCGTCTCGGCGCTGCGGAGATGAACGACCTTGCCCGGCAGAAAGGCATCTGGATCACCACCATGCACGTCAAGACGCCCGGCGGCAGCAAGAACCACGCCTATGCCGAGCAGGCCTACCGGGCCCTGAGCCGCCTTTCCGGCGATCAGGCCAACTATCAGGCCGTCAACGCCTCCAGCCACAAGGAGGCCGCCCGCCAGTTCGGCATCGTGACGAAGATCCTGACCACCTCCATGGTGGACATGGTCAAGAACACGGCCAGCGGCAAGATCATGACCCGTCCCAAGGACGAGGCCGTGCCCGCCACCGAGGAAGCCCAGGCCCGCCAGCTGGCGGAACGGCTGGGCTACGCCATGCAGCTGGACTATCTGGGCCGCAAGAACGAGAACCGTGCCCCGTCCGTAGTGGATTCCTGGATCGCGGACATGGACCTCAAGCGTCTGGCCCAAGGCCGTCAGGTGCCCAGTGTGGAAGTGGCCGTGCTGCTGACCAAGAACCAGCTCAGCGACCTCAGCACCCAGCTGAAGAACATCATCGACAACGCCGAACGGACCAAGAAGACCGATTCGCGCGACTTCTTCCAGGGCATCCTGTCCGCCTCGGCCCGCATGGCCCGCGATCCCAACATGCCCACTCAGGGCAAGAGCCTTGCCGAGCTGGGCGTGCTGGCCGAATTCCTGGACGGCCTGCCCTACAAGAGCGACATCATGCTGCTGCGTGAGGAAGACTGGTACCGCATGAGCATCGGCGAGCAGACGGCCTTCATCAACCGCCTCAAGCCCCGGCTGGCCCGCTACGAAGAATACGATCGCGACCGGGAAAACTGGGAAAGTTTCGGACAGAGCAACGCCGGGGACTGGGTCTACCGCGTGCCGCTGTCCATGTTGCCGTAAGCCGGGGGAAGCATGGAAAATACGGTCTTCTCCCTGCGCGATCTGCATATCGTCCGCCCGGGCGCGGGCGCGTTCCGTCTGCATGTCCGCAGCCTGGACGTGCGTCAGGGACAGCTGCTGGCCCTGACGGGCCCCAGCGGCTGCGGCAAAAGTACGGCCCTGGACGTGCTGGCCGGCATCCTGCGGCCAGATAGCGGCGACGGCTCCCGCTTCCTGCTGCACACCGCCGATGGCGAGACGGACATGCTGGCCCTGTGGCGGGCGGGCCGTCTCGATGCCCTGGCCCGTCTGCGCGGCAAACATCTGGGCTATGTGCTCCAGACAGGCGGCCTGCTGCCCTTCCTTTCGGCCCGCGACAACATCCTGCTCCCCTGCCGCTGTCTGGGGAACATGGGGCGCCGTCTGGAGGCGGTCTGGAACATGGCCACGGCCCTGGGCATAGACCGACTGCTGCTGCAGATGCCCGCCAGCCTTTCCGTGGGCGAACGCCAGCGTGTGGCCATCGCCCGCGCCCTGGCCCACGGGCCCGCCATCGTGCTGGCGGACGAACCTACGGCCGCGCTGGACCCGGACCAGTCCCGCAAGGTCCTGGGCATCTTTGCCGATCTGGCCCGACAGCAGGGGACCACGGTGATCATGGTCTCCCACGATCCGCAGATGGCCCGGGAGGCCGGGTTCACGCTGGTGCCCCTGGCCTGCTCCACTACGGAGGAGGGCCCCCTTTCCGTCATCGACCATCCCCAACGGTAACGCCATGCATACCCTTGTACAGATCTGCCACCTTTCCCTGCGGGATTACCTGCACGAGCGTCTGCTCTCCGCCTGTGCCGTCCTGGGGCTGGCGGCCGTCCTGGCGCCGCTGCTGATCCTTTTCGGCGTCAAATTCGGCGTGGTGGAGACCCTGACCGAACGCCTGCGCAGCGACCCCGCCACGCTGGAGATCTCCCCCGTGGGCAGCGGACACTTTTCCGCCGCCGATATGGACCGGTGGCGCGACGATGGCCGGGTGGCCTTCGTCATGCCCCGAACCCGCACCCTGGCCGCCACGGTGGAGCTGTTGCCGGAGCGGGGCACGCCCCTGCACGTCTCCATGGAGCCCACCGGCCATGAGGATCCCCTGCTGGCCCGCCATGCCCTGCCGGTACCGGCCCTGCTGCTGGACAGCGAGGACGATCCCGACCACCCGGGCCGCCTGCGTACCCGGGCCGCTGCCAGCGGTGTCGTGCTTTCCGCGCCCGTGGCCGAACGACTGGGCCTGCGGGCGGGCGACCAGTTGACCGGCAGGCTCGAACGCACCCGCAACGGCAAGGTGCAGGCCGTGCGCCTGCCGCTCAAGGTCATTGGCGTACTGCCCCTGGCCGCCCAGCAAAAAAATGTGGCCTATGTTCCCCTGCCCTTCCTGGAAGCGGCGGAAGATTACCGCGACGGGCGCGCCGTGCCCCTGTTTGGCCCGGAACATGCCGCGGACGGCGACCAGCCGCCTGCCGAACGCCTGTATGCGGGCTTCCGCCTGTACGCCCGCAGTCTGGATGACGTGGCGCCCCTGCGGGACTTTTTCCAGCAGCAGGGCATCACCGTCCATACCGAGGCCGAGGCCATCGATCAGGTCAGGCGCCTTTCCACGTCCCTGGACATCATCTTCCTGCTCATCGGCGGCGCCGCTGCCGCCGGCTTCACGGCCTCCACGACCAGCAGCACCCTGGCCGCCGTCCGGCGCAAGCAGCGGCTCCTCGGCCTGCTCCGGCTGGGAGGTTTTTCCACGCTGGAGCTTTTGCTGTTCCCCCTGTTGCAGGCCCTGCTCACGGCCGTGCTGGGCACGGGGCTGGCGCTGGGCCTCTACGCGGCTGCCCAGGGCGTGGTCAACCGCATCTTTGCCGCCGGTCTCGACGATATGGAGCATGTCTGCCGCCTGTTGCCGGAACATGCCGTCGTGACCCTGGTACTGGTCTGCCTGCTCTCCCTGCTGGCAGCCCTGCTGCCGTCCCTGCGCGGTGCGCGTACCGAACCTTCGGAGGTCATCCGTGAGATCTAGGCTGCTCTCTTCGCTCCTCTTCCTCCTGCTGCTGGCGGCCTTGCCGGCAGCGCCCGCCGACGCCGCCCTGGCCAAACGGGGCGGTGAGGTCTCCACGACCGATGCCTGCAACCCGCACCCGGACAAGGACGATATCGTCCTGCCCATGCCCGGCGGGCTGAGCATGGCCTTCCGCCTGGTAGCCGTTCCCAGCAAAGGCCTGCTCTGGGACATGTCCGCCCGGCCCGGCCGCGATGATGCCGCCAACAGCGACCGTGCCTTTTATGACCGCCGCTACCGGGCCTTCCTCTCCGCGCCCTTCTCCCGGGCCGACCTGCCCGCCCAGTGGCGTGCCCAGGCCCCGGCAGGCGACTACTTTTTCTATCTGGTGGCCAAATATGAAGTGAGCCGCCTGCAATGGCAGAGCATCATGGGCAACGGTACGGGAGAGCCTGTGACGGATGCGGCCCGGCCTGTGACGGACATCAGCTGGTATGAGGCCGTGGAGTTCACCCGCCGCTACACGGAATGGCTGCTGCAGAATGCCGCCGATGCCCTGCCCCATTACGCCGGGGACAGCCGTAACGTGGGCTTTGTGCGCCTGCCCACCGAGACCGAATGGGAATACGCGGCCCGCGGCGGCCAGACGGCCGGGCCCGAGCAACTGATGGAAAAGGATTTCTTTGCCCTGCCTGCGGGCGCTCCTCTGGCCGATTATGCGGTCTACCGTCCCGAAGGCGCGGCCCGTATCGCCGAAGACTGTGCTCGTATCGGCTCGCGCAAAGCCAACCCGCTGGGCCTGTACGATACGGCGGGCAATGCGGCCGAGATGGCGCTCGACATGTTCCGCTTTTCCGTGGGCGGCCGCCTGCACGGCTCCGCCGGCGGTTTTGTCCGCAAGGGCGGCTCTTTCCTTTCCGGCGAGGCGGAGATCATGCCCGGCCGTCGTGAGGAAAGCGCCTTCTTCCTGGCGGATGGCCCCGCACACGCCCGTGACCTGGGCTTCCGCCCGGTCATTTCCGGCATCAACACCCCGGGCGGCGACCGGCCTTCGGCCCTGCAACAGGCCTGGAACGCCGCGGGCCAAAGCAATCCCCTGGCCCGTGATGCCAGCCGCAATCCCCTGGAAGAACTGGACAGGCTCCTTGCCGCCGCACCTGACGACAACAGCCGCAAGAACCTACTGACCCTGCGCGAGGCCATCAAGGAAAACAACATCCTGCAGGAACAGCAGCAACAGCTGGAGATGCAGTCCACCCTGCGCACGGCCGTCTACATGCTGGAGACCATCCGCAACTACGCCAGCCGCCGCAATTCCCTGCAAAGCCAGTACGACAGCATGAAGCGGGACAGCCGGACCGCCAAGGGCGAGACCCTTGCCACCCTGCGCCGGATCATGAAAACGGCCGAACAGGGGCTGGAGCAGTTCCAGACAGGCATCGACCGTTCCCTGTCCTTCTACCGGACCCGTGTGGAAGAGGCCGCCCGCCTGGACAAGAACGATTTCGAGCGGGCGCTTGCCAGTCTGCTCAAAGATTATGCGGGGGAAGACCTGTTCAACGAGAACATGCGCCGCAATGCGGAGCTGCTGCGCCGTCATGTCCAGAGCGCACGGGCAGGCAGGCTCCCTGCAGACAAAGCCATGCTGCAGGAGATCCTGCAGGCACGCACCGGCAAATAAGCCCAGGCACTGTGCCTGGTCACATTCACGCCGCCATCGCGGCAAGCAACAGAGGAGATGAGCCAATGAACGACAAATTGCGCCTCGGCTGGATCGGCACCGGTGTCATGGGTCACGCCATGGCCGGGCATCTGCTGGCTTCCGGCTATCCGCTGACTGTTTACAACCGCACCAAAGCCCGCGCTGAAGGGCTGCTGGCCTGCGGTGCCCGCTGGGCCGACACGCCTCAGGAAGTGGCCCGGAATTCCGATATCGTCTTCTCCATCGTGGGCTATCCGCGTGACGTGGAAGAAGTGATGTTGGGCGAGCAAGGCGCGCTGTCCGGCCTGGCCGAAGGCGGCATCCTCTGCGATATGACCACCTCCAGCCCCGAACTGGCCCGGCGCATCGCCGAAGCCGCTGCCGCCAAGGGCTGCATCAGTCTGGATGCGCCTGTCACGGGCGGTGACATCGGTGCGCGTGAAGCACGCCTGTCCATCTTTGTGGGCGGCGACAAGGAAGCCTTCGAGCGCGTGCGTCCCTGCTTCGAAGTCATGGGCAAGACCATCCTGCACTGCGGTGATTCCGGCAGCGGCCAAAAGGCCAAGCTGGCCAATCAGGTAGCCATCGCCGGGGTCATGTTCAGTGTTTGCGAATCCATGCTCTTTGCGCAGGAAGCCGGTCTGGACGTGAAGCAGTGGCTGGAGCTGGTGGTTCCCGGCGGTGCGGGCAGTGTGGCCATGGGGACCCTGGGCCGCCGTCTGCTGGGATGTGACTACGCCCCCGGTTTCTTCGTGGACCATTTCGTCAAGGACCTGGGTCTCTGCCTGGAAGAATGCAAGCGCATGGGCCTGGTACTGCCCGGCCTTGCGCTGTCCGAACAGATCTACCGCATGGCCCAGGCCAAGGGCCACGGCAAGGACGGGACGCAGGTCCTGCTGCAGGTGCTTGCCGAGCTCTCCGGCAAACAGTGGCGGACCCACGCCTAGACGGTTGCAGAGGATACGCGGGGGAAGGCCTGCCTTCCCCTGTTTCCGCTTTTCCCTATGACTTCCCTGAAACAGCGGACATGCCCGGTTTTAGGAAAGAGGAACGAGCCCGGCCTGATCGCCCTGCTGCCGACAAAGTGGATTCGGGAGCTCCGGCATATTTTTTTGGGGGCAGCTGATGTTTTTTGTTGACATCATCAGGGAAGGCGCGTAGAAGACTTTTCTTGTGTCGGGATGTGGCGCAGTCTGGGAGCGCACTTGAATGGGGTTCAAGGGGTCGAAGGTTCAAATCCTTTCATCCCGACCAGAAAGCAGAAACCCCAAGGGATCTACGGAAACGTGGATCCCTTTTCTGTTTTTGGGATCTGCCCTTTCCCTCTTTCCGGTGTTCCGGCTTGCCGGTCATTTCGCCAAGCCGGACTATACGGGACAAACTTTCCCCGCCGTTCCCCGGATCATGGGGATGGTATCGACCCTGGCCGACCTGGCAGACAGCAGACAAATCCATCGTCCACAAACAAAAAAGCCACGAAGGTATCCTCCGTGGCTTTTTTCATATGTGCAAAACATCCGGGACCGGCAAACAGCCGCCATGCTTTCGGCAACTCCGCTGTCCCCTCTGTCTACAGGAACAAAAACTTCTAGGGACGGCCCTCGCGTTCCACTTCGCCTACCCAGCGGGAAAGGCGCGTGCGGGAATAGCGGTCTTCGGCTCCATCCAGCTTTTTGAATTCCTTGATGTTGGCCTCCAGCCAGGCCTTGTCCGTCATCAGGATCTCGCAGGCCTTGCGGGCCCGCTGCTGAAAGGCATTGAGGGCGGCACCGTCAAAGGCGATGTCCCTTACTTGGGCTTCCGGGACAGGTTCATGATATTCCATGATGACCTGGGTCTTGCGGAAGTTCAGCAGCAGCTTTGCCCTGTACGCAAGACAGGCGGCATGATCCGTGCAAAACGGATCGCTGTCGCCGTCCAGCTGCATAAGGCTTTCGTAAAGGGTCTCTCCCTTATAGGCATACTGCTGCGCCCGGATGGCCGGGAATGCCGGATGATGCGCGGCCTCCCACTCCCAGTCCCCTTCCGTGTCCGCCACGGCCGTCACCAGAGTGCCGGTACCGTTACCGTAGACAGCGAACCAGATACGGGCATCGCCATCTACAGAGTGCCGGGTTTTGGGACGCAAGGTCCGGTTCCCCAGGCTTTTCAGCTGCATGTCTGCAGCAGGAGCAAAGGTCAGCGGGGGACGGGCACGGGAAACGATGACCGTCTGGTCTGAGGCGGCCAGCTGGCCCGCTCCCCGCAAAGGCGGTTGCCCGCCCATAAAGAAAACAAAAACAGCCACAGCAATGATGGCAACGACTATCAGCAGGATTTTCATGCTTCCTCCAGAGCGCTTGGCAGACAGGATGCCCGCTTCCGCCGAGAACATGTTAACCGCATCTTTGGCAGAGCAAAAGTCCTGTCACGTATGAAGGACCTGCCCCTGACAAGAGGACCAGCAGGCAAACTGGCCCCAGAAAACAGAAAAGGGATCTACGTTTCCGTAGATCCCTTGGGGTTTCTGCTTTCTGGTCGGGATGAAAGGATTTGAACCTTCGACCCCTTGAACCCCATTCAAGTGCGCTCCCAGACTGCGCTACATCCCGACGCGAAGATGTAGATAGACGAAGACAGCAGGCTTGTCAATAAAAACATCACATTTTTTCAAAATAGCTATCTCCGCCCTTCTGTGCAAAAAATGGCAAGGCTGTCGACCGGAGGTCTCCATTCCCCCACCCTGCAGGGGCACGCCCCGTACTGACCATGCCGGCAGGAGCTGATCGCGCCTCTTCATATGATAGAGGTCCGCATGCAGCGTGCCGCATCTCCCTGCGGCAGCCTGCTGTCCGCATCCCTCATGTCGCACAAGCGATAAAGAAAGACACAGCCGCACGCCACTTCCGGAAGAAATGGCCCGGAGTGCAAGGCGAAGCTCATATGCCCTGCCGTATCCTCCAGGACAGGCTTTTCCCACCTGCCTGCCCTCAGGGCGAAAACAGGGCCGAATCCTCAGGCGCCCAAAAACAGAAAAGGGACCTACGTTTCCGTAGATCCCTTGGGGTTTCTGCTTTCTGGTCGGGATGAAAGGATTTGAACCTTCGACCCCTTGAACCCCATTCAAGTGCGCTCCCAGACTGCGCTACATCCCGACGCGAGAAAAAGAAGTACGCTCGACCAGCCTCTTTGTCAACATAAAATTCTTTTGAGAAAAAAATTTTTTGCTTTTGTGAAATTTTAGGGCAATTTCTGCCGTTTTCGTTACATTGTGAAGCATTTCTCAGCTCTTATGAACATCCGGACACATTGCCAACTTATTGATTTCCATTAACTTTCAAATGCCTTTTTGCCTGATGGAACTCCACGGAGCTTGTTTTTTTCTTCTTTTGCCAGAATATTTTTCATAAAAACCAAGCATTCACCTGCATTGACAAAAAAAATTTCCTGTGTAGAAGACAGATGGCCGCGCAGCCTGGGGGGTCAGGATGCCGGCTGGATTTTCCGGTTTCCCCTACTTGTGTCACATATTATTTCATAGTATGTCACACGGAAGGGATTTTTTCACCAGGTTGAGAAACCTGTAATCAGGAGGTTGGATATGACAACCAAATCAGCCTTTAATGAAGACAAAGTAGCCCTGCTGCTTGGCTGCATTATCTTCATCTTGGGCCTTGGCAAGTTCGCTGGACTGGATCTCCTTGGCTGGGTGGTAAAAATCGGCATGTGGGTCGATAGCCCCGTCGATGCCTGGAAGCCCGCTACCAAGGGCATGATGGCCGGCTGGCAGTCCCTGCTGGCTACCTATGTGTTTGTGACCGGTCTGCTGGCTATCGGCGTCAAACTGATGAAGGGCAACGTGGGCCGCTTCGTGGGCTCCTTCACCGTGATCTTCTTCATCGCCATCGCCTGCTACACCGCCGGCGCCAACGCCTACATCGCTGCTAACCCCACTCAGCTGGCTAAGCAGGGTATTCCGTGGGCTCTGGGCCTGAGCACCGAAGCCGGCCTGATCGCCGCTCTGGTCATGGGCATCCTGATCAGTAACTTTGCCCCCAGCGTTGCTGACTCTCTGCGCGATGCCTGCCGCCCCGAGCTGTTCGTTAAGATCGCCATCGTGGTTCTGGGTGCCGAACTGGGTGTGAAGGCCGCTGATGCCGCCGGTTTTGCTGGCCACATCATCTTCCGAGGCCTGTGCGCCATTGTTGAAGCTTACCTGCTGTACTGGGCCGTGGTTTACTACGTTGCCCGTAAGTACTTCAAGTTCAACAAGGAATGGGCCGCTCCTCTGGCTTCCGGTATCTCCATCTGCGGTGTGTCCGCCGCTATCGCCACTGGTGGCGCCATCCGCGCCCGGCCGGTGGTCCCGATCATGGTTTCTTCCCTGGTCGTTGTGTTCACCTGCATTGAAATGCTGATCCTGCCCTTCATCGCTCAGACCTTCCTGTACACCGAGCCCATGGTGGCCGGCGGCTGGATGGGCCTGGCCGTGAAGTCCGACGGTGGTGCTATCGCTTCCGGTGCCATCACCGAATCCCTGATCCTGGCCAAGATGGCCGGTCTGGGCACTGAATGGGAACCCGGCTGGATCGTGATGGTGACCACCACCGTCAAGATCTTCATCGACATGTTCATCGGTATCTGGGCTCTGCTCCTGGCCTACATCTGGACGGCCAAGTTCGACAAGACCCGTGGCGACCGCACCATGACCTGGGGCGACGTCATGGACCGCTTCCCCCGCTTCGTGCTGGGTTACCTGGGTACCTTCCTGGTCCTGCTCATCGTCTGCCTGAGCACGCCTGAACTGCACAAGGTCGGCAAGGCCATGTCCGGCGCCATGAACGGCTTCCGCGTCATCTTCTTCCTGATGACCTTCTTCAGCATCGGTATGGTTTCCAACTTCCGCAAGCTGATGGAAGAAGGCATCGGCCGCCTGGCCATCGTGTACATCGTCTGCCTGTTCGGCTTCATCATCTGGGTCGGTCTGTTCATTTCCTACGCCTTCTTCCATGGCATGACCCCGCCGGTGGTTGGCGCCTAGTTTAAAGGAGAACAATGATGGAAGACAAAGAAGTCAAATTCCACGAAGAAGTCCAGAAGATGGAATACGAGCCCCTGGATGAGACTGAAATGAAGCTCATCCACTGGAGCTGGGGCCTGGGCGTGGGTCTGCTGGTGGTGCTGTTCCTCATCAGCAAGTTCGTGATGACCACCCACTAGACCTCGGGCTGCTAAACACGTAATAAGGATGCCGGGAAGGGCCTGCGCCCTTCCCGGCTCTTGCGTACAAAGGACAAGTATCATGCCGCGTTATCATCTGCGTTACCTTAAGGGCCCCAACTATACCCTGAACCTGGAGTATGACGGCATCGTGGAAGCCTCTTCCTTTGAGGAAGCCCTGCGTCCCCATACCGACTGGCCCATTACGGAAAGCTACGACCATGCCACGGCTACGGCCTGGAATCCCGGTACCTGCATGTATTATCAGGAAATGTGGGAAGCTGCCCTGCTTCCCGATGCTGACAAGGGACAGCAAAGCTAGCACCGCACGGAGCTGACGCCTGCAAGGGGAGGACTGACAGAGACTCCCCTTGCGGTGGGATGCGCTCCTCATCCCTTTCCCCTCACCTGCCACAGGGCGGCCGGACAGCTTTCATGAACATCTCAGCCACGTCACCTCTCGTTTCTGTCCTGCTCCTGCTGGTCTCCATGTCTTCCATCCAGGCCAGCGCCTCGCTTGCCAAAACCATCTTTCCCCTGGTAGGCCCGGCCGGCACCACAGCCTTGCGCCTGCTGGTGGCCTCCGCCATCCTGCTTGTGGTGATGCGCCCCTGGAAAAAAGCCATCCCCCGCAGTGCATGGAAGGTCATCGCCGTTTTCGGGCTGGCCACGGCAAGCATGAACCTCTGCTTTTACGAAGCCCTGAGCCGTATCCCGCTGGGGGTCGCCGTCGGTCTGGAATTCACCGGCCCCCTGACGGTAGCCATGCTCTCTTCCCGCCGCCTGGTGGACTTCATCTGGGTCATCCTGGCCGCAGCCGGCCTCGCCATCCTGCTGCCCCTGCGCCAGAGCGCGGACAGCATCGATCCGCTGGGCGCGGTGCTTGCCCTCTGTTCCGGCGTCTGCTGGGCGCTCTACATCATCTTCGGCAAAAAGGCAGGCAGCAGTCTGGACAAGTCCTGCGTGGCCCTGGCCATGCTCGTGGGCAGCTGTGCCATTTTCCCTGTAGGCCTGGCCTCCTCCGGCATGGATCTGTTCAGGCCCGAGATTCTGCCCCTGGCCCTGATCCTGGGTATTTTTTCCTCTGCCCTGCCCTACGGTGTCGAGATCATCGCACTGAAAAACCTGCCTTCGCGCACGTTCAGCATCCTCATGAGCCTGGAGCCTGCGCTTGCAGCCCTTTCCGGATTCCTCTTTCTGGGCGAACAGCTGAGCCTTGCCCAGTGGGCAGCCCTCTCGGCCATCATCAGTGCGTCCATCGGCTCCACGCTGACCATCAAAAAGCAATAACGCAACGCCGCCCATACGGGGAAGCAGCCTTTTCGGCCATCGACAGGAACGACGTACTTCCCGCACCGGCATCCCTTCCTCACCTGATGGCTCATAAGGCCTCGTCTTTTCCCGGGCGTGCCCTCTCTACGGGCGTCCGGGCACTGCTTTCTTCCTCTACCGGCTCTCCGATCAGGCCCCGGCATAACGGGGGGAACATCTGCGTACCAGCAGGCTAACGCCCACACATCAGAACCACCCGCATAGCGGGTGGTTTGCTCTGGCCCTGTAAGGGCCTGTTAC
>ERZ772863.960-NODE-960-length-28467-cov-18.981135_pt1 | contig 28467 bp, 29 predicted proteins | sample MGYA00512134_ERZ772863 | MGnify/ENA primary metagenome ERZ772863 (study PRJEB29015, sample SAMEA2737659) | human gut metagenome | biome: human gut; feature: human-associated habitat; material: faeces | place: China | collected 2012 ...
CCTGCCGCGCGCCCACAGCCGACCCCGCGCCCAGCGCCGGAAACGGAGGTACAGGCAGCGCCTGTCGAGCGCGCTGCGCGCCCGGCAGAGCCGGAAGCGCCGCGCCGCGCCGGCCGCAGCGGCTGCCTCGGCGGCCTGATCTATTTTGCCTTTGTCGTCAGCATCAGCATCATTCTTGCCTGTGTCGGCTGGATGGCGGCGTCGGACGTGCTCGCGCTCAACAAGGAGCCGGTCACGGCGACGGTCACGCTCGACAAGGCCGAGTTCAAGGACGTCACCATTTCGTACACGGACGCCGACGGCAATGCCAAGGAGCGCTCCGGCCATCAGGTGAGCGTGGGCTACGTGGCAAAGCAGCTCAAGGATGCCGGTATCATCAAGTATAAGGGTCTCTTCGAGCTTTACTGCAGTGTTTCGCACGCGAAAACGAAGATCGACCCCGGCACGTATGAGCTGAGCACGAACTATGATTACCGCGCGCTCGTCAAGAAGATGCAGGTCGGCTCCGGCGCCATGGTCACGACCAAGGTCACCATCCCCGAGGGTTATACGATGGAGCAGATCTTCCGCAAGCTCGAGGATGAAAACGTCTGCTCGTATGACGACCTCATGGACGCGGCAGCCAATTATTCCTACAACTACTCGTTCATTGACCAGAGCATGCAGGGCGACGCCAAGCGCCTCGAGGGCTTCCTGTTCCCGGATACGTATGAGTTCTATCAGGGCATGCAGGCATCGAGCGCCATCAATAAGTTCCTGGAGAACTTCCACGACCGCATCACGGCCGAGATGCTCGAAAAGGCGGACGAGCGCGGCATGACCATGCAGGAGGTCGTCACGGTCGCGTCCATGATCGAAAAGGAAGCGGCCAACGACGATGAGCGCGCCATGATCGCCGCCGTCATCTATAACCGTATCGAGGCCGGCATGCCGCTGCAGATCGACTCGACGATCATGTACGTCCTGCCGGAGCACAAGGATGTGCTCACCGTGGAGGATACGAAGATCGACAGCCCGTACAACACCTATCAGAACAAGGGCCTGCCGCCCACGCCGATCGCAAACCCCGGCCTTGCGTCCATCAAGGCGGCGCTCTCGCCGGCGAGCACACAGGCGCTGTACTACGCGCTCGACGCCGAGTCCGGTACGCACAAGTTCTTCACGAACTATGGCGAGTTCCAGGCGTTCGTGGCCAAACAGAGTTATTCACAATAAGCGGGGACGAATATGAACAAACCGGAATTGTTATGCCCTGCCGGAGATCTGGAGCGCCTGCAAATGGCGCTCCATTTCGGCGCAGACGCAGTGTATCTGGCCGGAGCGCAGTTCGGCATGCGCGCCGGGGCGGAAAATTTCACGCCGGACGGCATCCGCGCGGCCGTGCAGCTTGCGCACGCGCAGGACGCCGCCGTGCACGTGACGTGCAACACCCTGCCTCGCGATGACGAGATGGCGCAGTTGCCGGCGTATCTGGAGCTGCTCGACGACGCTGGCGTGGATGCGATCATCGCGGCCGATCTTGGCGTCATCACGCTCGCAAAGCGCTATGCGCCGCACGTCGCGCTGCACGTGAGTACGCAGTTCGGCGTGGTCAATTCGGCGGCTGCGGCGGCGCTGTATGATCTCGGCGCGCAGCGGGTCGTGCTCGCGCGTGAGCTGTCGCTCGCCGAGATCGCTGCCATCCGCGCCCACACACCGCCTGAGCTGGAGCTCGAGGCATTCGTGCACGGGGCAATGTGCGTGTCGTTTTCCGGCCGCTGCCTGCTGTCGAACTACCTCACCGGGCGCGATGCCAACCGCGGCCGCTGCGCCCAGCCCTGCCGTTGGAAGTACGGCCTCACGGAGTCCAAGCGCCCCGGCCAGGTGTTTGACATCACGGAGGACGCGCGCGGGACGTACATCTTCAACTCCCGCGACATGTGCATGATCGATCACCTGCCGGAGCTGCTGGCGGCCGGCATCACGAGCCTGAAGATCGAGGGGCGCACCAAGAGCGCCTATTATGTCGGCGCGGTCACGAATGCCTACCGCCACGCGCTCGACGATGCCGTCGCCGGGCGGCCGCTCGACCCGGTCTGGCAGCGCGAGGTGCTGCAGATCAGCCACCGGCCGTACAGCACCGGGTCTACTTTGGTCAGCCGGGGCAGTACACGGCAAACTCCGCCTACTTTGCCGGGGCGGAGGTCTGCGCCGTTGTGGAGGGCGTTGCGCCCGGCGGGCGCGCCGTGCTGACGCAGCGCAACAAGTTTTCTGTCGGCGACACGCTCGAGCTCGTCACGAACGCCGCGCCGCCCGTGACCTTCACGGCGCAGGATCTGCGCGATGCCGATGGCCTTCCGCTCGAGAGCGTGCCGCACCCGATGCAGCGCTTTACCATGCCGCTGCCGTGCAGGGCAGCGCCTTTGTCGCTCGTGCGGCGGAAATTACCCGCCGAAACGGTTGACATTCGGCTCGAATGTGGTAAAATATAAAAATCCAGAACAGAACGCTTGGATGGAGAAGAACTGTGCAGCACCCGGTCAGCAGAGAGAAGGGGACGGTGGAAGCCCTTCGGCCGGCAGCATGGCGGCCGCTCCGGAGCGGCCCGGGACGACCGGGACGTCTGTCCGCGTTAAGGACGACTTGAGACGCCGCGTGAGCGGCAATCAGGGTGGTACCGTGAATGCTTGAATGCCTTCGCCCCTGTCCATGGGGCGGAGGCATCTTTTTTTGAAAGGAGACGTGTTATGGACTGTCTGCGTTGTCATGGCGAGATGGAGCATCTGGGGCAGGAATCCCTGCAGCTCGGGCAATACGGCCTTTTGACCGGCCACTTGTCCAACCTCTTTTCCGGTGCGCTGGAGGTCGATATCTATGCCTGCAGGCGCTGCGGCAAGCTGGAGTTTTACCGCGCGGACGCGCCCAGCCTTTCCGAGCGGCTGCAAAAAGAGTGAAGCAAGAGAATTTGATTTGGAGGATAGATGATTATGAAACCATATGGTCTGAATGAACTGCGCGAAATGTTCCTGCGCTTTTTCGAGACGAAGGGACACCTGCGTCTGCCGAGCTTCTCGCTCATCCCGCAGGATGACGCGAGTCTGCTGCTCATCAACTCCGGCATGGCGCCGATGAAGCCCTACTTCAAGGGAGACAAGGAGCCGCCGCGCCACCGTGTCTGCACCTGCCAGAAGTGCATCCGCACCGGCGATATCGAGAACATCGGCAAGACCGCGCGCCACGGCACGTATTTTGAGATGCTCGGCAACTTCTCCTTCGGCGACTACTTCAAGCATGAAGCCATCGCCTGGTCGTGGGAGTTTCTGACGAGCCCGGACTGGGTCGGTCTCGACCCCGAGCGGCTGTACCCGTCCGTGTATGAAAAGGACGACGAGGCGTTCAACATCTGGCGCGACGAGATCGGCATCCCCGAGAGCCGCATCACCCGCCTCGGCAAGGACGATAACTTCTGGGAGCATGGCTCCGGCCCGTGCGGCCCCTGCTCGGAGATCTATTTTGACCGCGGCGAAGCCTACGGCTGCGGCAAGCCGGACTGCGCGCCCGGCTGCGACTGCGACCGCTATATGGAGGTCTGGAACAACGTCTTTTCCCAGTTTGACAACGACGGCAACGGCAACTACTCCGATCTCGTTCAGAAAAACATTGACACCGGCATGGGCCTTGAGCGTCTGGCCGTTGTCTGCCAGGGCGTGGATTCGCTCTTCGACGTCGATACCGTCATGAACATCACCCACAAGGTCAGCGAGATCACCGGCGCGCACTATGGTGACAGCCACCAGACCGACGTGTCCCTGCGCGTCATCACCGACCATATCCGCGCCTCCGTCATGATGATCTCGGACGGTATCCTGCCGTCGAACGAGGGCCGCGGCTACGTGCTGCGCCGTCTGCTGCGCCGTGCGGCGCGCCACGGCAAGCTCCTCGGCGTCAACGAACCGTTCCTGTATCAGGTCGTGGACATGGTCGTGCACGAAAACGAGTGCCAGTACCCCGAGCTGCGCGAGAAGCAGGCGTATATCACCCGCGTCATCCGCAACGAGGAGGAGAACTTCGCCAAGACCATCGACGCCGGCATGCACATCTTCTCTGACCTGCTCGCCGAGCATCAGGCCAAGGGCGAGCGGGTGTTCTCCGGCGCGGATGCGTTCAAGCTCTATGACACCTACGGCTTCCCGATCGACCTGACCCGCGAGATGGTGCAGGAGCAGGACATGACCGTGGATGAGGATGCGTTCCAGGAGCTGATGGAGCAGCAGCGCGTGCGCGCGAGAAAGGCGCGCGAGGCACTCGGCGACCTGGCATGGGCCGGTGTGGACCTCGGCCTGGACACGACGCCGACGAAATTCACCGGCTATGACCACACGGTCGATCAGGGCACGATCCTGGCCATCGTCTGCGACGGTGAGGTCTGTTCGGAGATCGATGAGGGCAAGCAGGGCGTGCTCGTGCTCGACTGCACGCCGTTTTATGCCGAGATGGGCGGCCAGGTGGCCGACAACGGCGTCATTGAGACGGACGGCGCGCTCTTCCAGGTGACGGACGTCCAGAAGGACAAGGCCGGCAAATTCCTGCACCACGGTGTGATGCACTCCGGCCGCCTGCAGGTCGAGCAGACCGTCACGGCGCGCATCGATACCGACCGCCGCAAGGCGATCATGCGTGCGCACTCGGCCACGCACCTGCTCCAGGCTGCGCTGCGCGAGGTGCTGGGCGATCACGTGCATCAGGCGGGCTCGCTCGTGGAGCCAGATCGCCTGCGCTTTGACCTGACGCATTTCTCGGCCATCACGCCCGAGGAGCTGGAGCGGGTCAATGAGATCGTCGGCGACTGGATCCTTGACGGCATGGACGTCACCGTGTCCGAGATGTCGATGGCGCAGGCCAAGGCCAGCGGCGCGACGGCGCTCTTCAGCGAGAAGTACGGCGATCTCGTGCGTGTGGTGAACATGGGCGGCAAGTCCGTTGAGCTCTGCGGCGGCACGCATGTGGACAACACCGCCAAGATCGGCCCGTTCCGCATCACGGGCGAGAGCTCGGTCGCGTCCGGCGTGCGCCGCGTGGAGGCGATCACCGGCAAGGCCTACCTGCGCGAGATGGAGGCCGTCAACCGCCGCATGTACGCGGCGGCCGAGGTGCTGCACGCAAAGCCCGCCGACCTCATTGCCAAGGCAAAGGGCTTCACGGCGGAGCTCAAGGAGGCGCGCCAGAACGTTGAGCGCATGAAAGAGAAGATCCTGCACAGCGACGTCGACCGTTTCCTCTATGCCTCGAAGAACATCGGCGGCATCAAGGTCATCACGACGACGCGCACCGACCTCGAGGCCAGCGACCTGCGCAAGCTCGGCGACTTCCTGCGCGATAAGGATCCGGACACGGTCGCGGTGCTTGCGACGGCGACGGAGAGCAAGGTCACGTTCGTGGCCGTCTGCGGCAAGAACGCCGTGGCCAGGGGCATCCGCGCGGGCGATCTTGTGCGCGCCGTGTCGGCGGTTACCGGCGGCAAGGGCGGCGGCAAGCCGGACTCCGCTATGGGCGGCGGCAGCGAGGTGCTGAAGATCGACGACGCGCTGGCCATCGTGGACGATTTCGTGGCGGAAAAGCTGGGACTATAAGGAGGTTTCATTATGAACGACTGCCTGTTTTGTAAGATCGCGGCGGGGGAGATCCCTTCCACCTGCCTGTACAACGATGATGATGTTTATGCGTTCCGCGACATCAATCCTCAGATGCCGGTGCACTTTCTCGTGATCCCGAAGCAGCACATCGACTCGGTCGCGGCCATCACGGTGGAAAACTCCGCTGTGGTTGCCAAGTGCTTTGAGGTCATTGCGAAGCTCGCCGCGCAGGAGGGACTGACCGGCGGCTACCGCGTCATCTCCAACTGCGGCGACGATGCCGGCCAGACCGTGCATCACCTGCACTTCCACGTCCTCGGCGGCGCGCCGATGGGCGAGAAGCTGCTGTAAAGGCAACGAAATTCGGCGGCGGGACTTGTTCCGGCCGCCGTTTTTGTTTATAATGTCCCCAGAGATAGAGGGGGGAGCGGGCGTGCGGAAGCTGGCATACTGCGCAGGCGGATTTTCGGCTGCGATCTTTCTGGCGCATTTTCTGCTGCCGGCGCGCTGGGTGCTGCCCGGTGCGCTCGCGGCAGTCGTGCTCGCGCTCGTGACGCTGCTGCTCCCGGGGCAGACGCGCCGCAGGGTCATGGCCGCGCTGCTGTCGGCAGCCATCGGCTTCGGGTGGTACGCTGCGGCGTCGGCCCTGCGCCTGACGCCCGCGCAGAACGTTTCCGGCGATGTGCAGACGGTCACGGCGCGCGTGACGGAGTATCCTGTCGCATATGCGCGCAGCTATGGGCTGACCGCCCTGCTCACAAGCCCGGACGTGCCCAACTGCAAGGCGCGGCTCTACGTCTCCGATGCGGACGCCGCTGCGCTGCGCCCCGGCGATGAGATCACGGCGGACGTGAAGTTCCGCCCATCCACGCTGCGCTACGGGGAAGAGACGGACGCCTACATTTCCAAGGGCATATACCTCATCGGCAGCGTGCGGGACAAAACGCTCGTGCGCACCGGCGTCTGGAGCCGCAGCTGGCTCTACTGGCCGAAAACCGTCGCCCAGTCGCTCAAAACGAGCGCGCAGGCCGCCTTCCCGGCGGATGTGCTGCCGTTTGCGCAGGCACTCATGCTCGGCGATAAATCCGCGCTCTACGCGCAGGATCTGGACATTCCGCTCAGCACGACCGGTATCATGCACACGGTCGCGGTTTCCGGCTTGCATCTGGCGTTCCTGCTGGGCTTTTTGCGTCTGTTCACCGGCAACCGGCGCATGACGGCCATCATCGGCCTGCCGATGATGGTTGTGTTTGTCATCATGGCCGGATGCAGCCCGTCGGTGTTGCGCGCGGCGTTCATGACGGCGCTGGTGCTTTTTGCGCCGCTGCTCGGGCGGGAGAACGACCCGCCGACGTCGCTGCTGACAGCATTGGCCATATTGCTCGCGGCCAATCCGTTTGCCGCGGCGAGCATCAGTCTGCAGCTCTCGTTTGCGTCCATGGCGGGCCTGTTTTGTGTCTCTGGTGCGCTGTACCGCGCGCTCGATGCGCGCCTGCTGCCCGCCGATGTGAAGCTCTCGCGTCCGCGGCGGAAGATCCGCGCCTTTTTCAGTGCCACAACGGCGAGCTCCGTCGGCGCCATGGTGTTTACCGTGCCGCTCACGGCGCTGCATTTCGGCAACATTTCGCTCATCGCGCCGGTTACAAACCTGCTCATCCTGTGGCTGCTGCCGGCCGCGTTCATCGGCTGCTACCTCGCGGCGCTGCTCGGCCTTGTCTGGGCATGGGGCGGCACGGCGCTCGCGTGGGTGACGGCGTGGCCGCTGCGGTATATCCTCGCTGTGGCAAACGTGCTCTCAAAACTTCCGGGTGCAGTGCTGTTCACCGGCAGCCGCATGGTCGTCTGGTGGCTCGCGCTGGTGTACGCCATGTTCGGCGCGGCGTGGCTGCTCTCCCGGCGGCGTAAGGTGCGCTATTGGATTCCCGCTGCGTGCAGCGTGCTGGCACTGTGCGCGGTGCTGACCGTCAATGCCGTGCAGCTGCAGCGCACATCGACCGTGACGGCGCTCGATGTCAGTCAGGGGCAGAGTATCGTGTTTTCCAGCGGGCGATCCTGCGTCGTAGTGGACTGCGGCGGCCGCTCTACGGCGGAAGATCCGGGCGACCTCGCGGCGCGCAAGCTGCTCGCGCAGGGACACCGGAGCCTTGACCTGCTTGTGCTTACGCACCCGCATGACGATCATGTCAGCGGCGTGCTGCGCCTGATGCACTGGCTTCCGGTGCGCACACTGGTCATCCCGGCCGCTGCGGATATCACGCAGGCCCCGCTGAGTGACATTCTCGCGCTCGCGGAGGCGAACCATACGACCGTTGTGCGCGTGGACGCGCAACAGGCGATCGCGGCCGGCGGCATCTCCGTGCGCCTGTATCCGGAGCCCTGCGCCGGACAGGAGGACGGCAGCATGATCGTGCTGGCCTCCATCGGCGATTATGACACACTCGTGCCCGGCGACGTGGACACGACGGCAGAGGTGAAGTTTCTAAGCTCCTGCACCTATCCCGACATTGAGCTGCTGCTCGTCGGCCACCACGGTTCGAAAAGATCCACCGGTGACGCATGGCTCGACGCCATCGCGCCGGACGCTGCGATCATCTCCGTCGGCTACAACAGCTACGGCCATCCGACGAGTGACACGCTCGAGCGCCTGCAGGCGCACCACATACCGATCTACCGCACCGATCAGATGGGCGACATCACGGTGCATCTCTCGTGAGGAAACGCTATGGCAAAAGCAAAAGGAAAAAAGAAAACGGAAGTGCTCGACTACGGCGCACAGGTGCGCAGCCTGCGCGAGCAGGGGCCGGGACGGCTGTACCTGCTCTGGGGGCGGGAGGATTACCTGCGCGAGCAGTACCTGCTGGAGCTGAAAAAGCTCTGCCTGCCTGGCGGCGAGGACGACTTCAGCTATCACCGGTTTGACGGGGCGGAGCTCGACTTTCAGGCGCTGGCGGACGCGGTGGACGCAGTGCCGTTTCTGACCGAGCGCACGCTCATCGAGGTGCGTGGATTCGACACGAACAAGTGCCGCGAGGAAGAGGCGCAGGCGCTCGTCCGGGTCATCGGCGACCTGCCGGATTACTGCACGCTGGTGTTTCTGATGAGTACGGATTTTGAGCCGGACGGCCGCCTGAAGACGACGAAGGCCTTCAAAAAATACGGTGAGCTCATCCAGTTCACCGCCCAGGGGGAGAGCGCGCTTGTGCGTTGGGTCGGCAAACGCTTTGCCGCGCACAAGAAGCACATTTCGCCCGAGGACGCCCGCCAGCTGATTTTCTTCACCGGCGGCCTGATGAACAGTATGATCCCGGAGATCGACAAGATCGCGGCCTATGTTTCGAGCGACACGGTCACGCGCGCGGACATTCTGGCCGTGGCGCACCGGCTGCCGGAGGCGGTGGCTTACGAGCTGACCGACCGGCTGGCCGATCAGGACTATGACGGCGCCATGCGCATTCTCGCGGACCTCCTCGCCGACAAGGCGAACACACCGATCTTCCTGCTCGCCGTCATCGGCCAGCAGATGCGCAGGCTTTATGCCGCGCGGCTCGCGCGGCACGCGGGCCTTGGCACGGGCGATCTGCGCGCGCTGCTCGGCCTGCCGTATGACTTCATTGCGGAAAATCTCCTGCGCTCGGCCCGGAAATTCTCCGGCCGCCAGCTCGAGGAGGCGGTGCGCCTGTGCGCGCAGACGGACTTTGCCATGAAAAACACCGGCGCGGACGACGCCGAGCTGCTCAAGGAGCTGCTGCTGCGCATCGCCGTGGGAGGCGCGGCATGATCCGCATCCGCGAGGCCATCATCGTCGAGGGCCGGTATGACAAAAACACGCTCGCGCAGGTCGTGGACGCGCCCATTCTCGAGACGTCCGGCTTCGGCATCTTCCACGACAGCCAGCGCCTGGCACTGCTGCGCCGCCTGGCCGAAACGCGCGGCATCATCGTCCTCACGGACAGTGACGGGGCGGGCTTTGTCATCCGCAACTATCTGCGCGGAGCGATCGACCCGACGCAGGTCAAGCATGCCTATATCCCGGACGTAGCCGGCAAGGAGCGGCGCAAGCGTACCGCCTCGAAAGAGGGCAAGCTCGGCGTGGAGGGCATGCGGCCGGAGGTGCTGCTCGAGGCGCTGCGCTGCGCGGGCGCGACCATCGAGGGCGAGGACGCGCCGCTGCCGGGCGCGCGCATCACGAAGGCCGACCTCTACGCCGCCGGACTCACCGGCGGGGCGGACAGCCGGGCCGCCCGGCAGCGGCTGCTTGAGCAGCTCGACCTGCCGGAGCATCTGAGCACGAACGCATTGCTCGAGGTGCTCAACGCGCTCATGACGCGCGAGGCGTTTCGGAATCTGTGCAAATAGCTGAAAATCGCCGTATCCGGAGGAGAAAACACCAGATACGGCGAAATTTTTCGTGCAAATGCGCCGGGCCTGTGGTATAGTACTGTACGGAATTATGTAAAGTAATCGGAAACCAGATATATGGAGGATCCACATATGAAATGTCCGTTTTGCGGCTTTGCCGAGAGCAAGGTCATTGATTCCCGTCCGGCCGAGGAGGGCGCGACCATCCGCCGCCGCCGCGAGTGCCTTGCGTGCCAGAAACGCTTTACGACCTATGAGATCATCGAGACGCTCCCGCTCGTCGTCATCAAGCGCGACGGCAGCCGCCAGAGCTTTGACAAGAGCAAGCTCATCAACGGCATGGTGCGCGCCTGCGACAAGCGCAAGGTGCCGCTGCCGGTGCTCGAAAAGATCGCTGACGAGATCGAGCAGGAGCTGCAGAGCGCGCTTGAGCGCGAGATCACGACCGAGCAGGTCGGCGAGATGGTCATGAAGCGCCTCAAGGACGTGGACGAGGTCGCCTATGTGCGCTTTGCCTCGGTCTACCGCCAGTTCAAGGACATTGATACGTTCATGCAGGAGCTGACGAAGCTCCTCAACGACCGCGGCTAAAAAATGTTGCCGAGCGTGATGCGCTCCCCGTCGGCGAGCCCCTGAATGCGCACGCGCAGAAGGGCGATGTCCGCCGCGGCGGACGGATCGCCGGTCTCCGCCGTGCGGATCGCCCGGCGGAAGCCCTCCGTCACGGCGTCTGTGCTCTCGTGCGGGAGCATACAGTGGGCATAGTCCTCGGCTTCGCTCCAGCGCGCAGACGCCGCGCGCAGCGTCTCGCTCGCGCGCGCCGGGTCTCCGGCGGCGCAGCTTGCCTCCGCCTGCGCCACGGCCTCGTCGAGCTGCGTGCACATCCGGGACAGATACCGGAGATTCCACGCGCACAGGCCGATGAGCACGAGCAGCAGCACGCCTGCAAACAGTTCCTTTTTCATCCGAGCTCCTTTGCCGCAAAGTAGACCTGTCCGGCGTCGTTCATCATCAGCAGGTAGACGTCCGCAATGCACTGTGCGCCGCGCTGCTGCACCTGCTTTTGCAGCCAGCGCTCATCGCGTCCCATGCGTTTGAGATTGTCGCGCAGGATGCGGCCGTTGTTGATGAGGATGGAAAAATAGCCGGTGTCCTCGGTTTCCATGTGCATCTGCTCGGCCGTGACCGGCTGCTGTGCCGGGGCGAGGATGATGTTGAGCTGTCCGTTGGTTTCGAGCACGGCGTATTCCACGCTCGCAATGTCGAGAATGCCCTGATTGCGCAGCTCCTGCGTCAGCTCGTCGAGCGTGAAGCGGTTGCGGTGCATGGCCTGCTGGGCGATGCGGCCGCGCTCGATGATGAAGTTCGGCCGGCCGTAGAGCAGCTTGCGCAGGTGAATGCTCTTGTACGTCAGGCCGGAGAAGATCAGCTCGCAGCAAAACAGCACCAGCAGCGGAATGAGCCCGTAGCTCAGCGGCAGGGAAGGGTTTTGCAGCGGAATGGACGCAATGTCCGCGATGAGCACGGCCACCACCAGCTCGGACAGTTCCAGCTCGCCGAGCTGCCGCTTGCCCATGAGGCGCATGGCCACGATGAGCGCAAGAAAAATGATCAGTGTCCGGATGAGAATGATCGCCATGAGATTACCACCTTTCCAGGTCGGTTTAGTTTTTCCGATTCGTGCGGGTTCATACCCGCGTAGGAGGTGTCCGAAATGAAGTTTACAAAAATGCAGGGCTGCGGCAATGACTATATCTATGTCAACTGCTTCACCGAGACGGTGGCCGATCCTTCGGCCGCGGCCATCCGCCTGTCCGACCGCCACTTCGGCGTCGGCGGGGACGGTCTGGTGCTCATCTGCCCGTCGAACGTCGCGGATTTTTGCATGGAGATGTACAATGCCGACGGTTCGCGCTCGGAAATGTGCGGCAACGCCATTCGCTGCGTGGGCAAATATGTCTACGACCGCGGCCTGACCGACAAGACCGAGCTCACGATCGAGACGCGCGCCGGCATCAAGACGCTCTGGCTGAACGTGGTCGGCGGCACGGTCGAGACCGTGCGCGTGTGCATGGGCAGCCCGGAGTTCCGGCCGGAGAAGATCCCGGTCGCGGCGGCGGGGGAGACCTTCCTCGAGCAGCCGATCGACGTGCTGGGCGCGACATGGATCGTCTCGTCGGTCAATACCGGCAACCCGCACTGCGTCACTTACGTGGACGATGCCATGGCGCTGGACTTCCCGCGCATCGGCCCCGCGTTTGAAAATCACAAGCTGTTCCCGGCGCGGGCAAATATCGAATTTGTCGAGGTCGTGGACGATCACACGCTGCGCGTGCGCGTGTGGGAGCGCGGCAGCGGCGAGACGCTCGCCTGCGGCACGGGTTCGACGGCGGCGCTGGCCGTCACGGCGCGGCTGGGCAAGTGCGGCGACGAGGCGGATGTGATCCTGCGCGGCGGCACGCTGCATATCGCATGGGATCGGGCGCAGGATCTGCTGTATATGACCGGCCCTGCAGCCTTTGTGTTTGACGGTACGGTCACGCTCTGAGCGCGGCCGCGATGATGGTATAGGAGGTCACAAACCATGAAAACGATCATCGGAACGAAAGCAGATGTTGCAAAAGAGCTGACGGCACAGGTCGCGGCCGTGCTCGCAAGCAAGCTGGAGGCGAACATCGCCATTTCGGCGGTGGATCTGCCGGCGGAAGTACTCGATGCGCTCGCTGCCAGCGACATTGCCTTTGACAGGGCGGCGCTCTTTCAGGCGTGCGAATACTGCGGCGCGGCCGGCAAGGGCGCGCACGCGGTCGGCACGGCGTTTTCGCCGCTCACGGCGGCAAAGCCGTTTGCGGCCGTGCACGCCCCGGACCCGGACGCGGATGCCGAGCACGCGGCGGACTACGACGCCGCCATTCAGGCAGCCGGGGGGCTCGATCTGGTGATCCTCGGTCTGGGTGAGCGCGGCCACGTTGCGTTCAATGAGCCGGGCGCGGGATTTGGCGAAAAAACGCACATTGCCAAGCTCGCGGAGGTGACGCGCGAGGCCATCGCCGCGGACTTCGGCACGCTCGAACAGACGCCGGAGCACGGCATCACGATCGGCATCCACACAATCCTGGGCGCGAAAAAGATCCTGCTCGTCGGCTTTGGCGCGCGCTGCGCGAAGGCGGCCAACGCCACGCTCACGGGCCGTCCGGAAACGTTTATCCCCGCGTCGTTCCTGCAGCTGCATACGGATGTCGAGGTTTATCTTGACGCGGACGCTGCTGCGCAGTTATAATCAATAGTTGCCCGCGATGTTTGCGGGCGATTCTGATCGGAGGGAAGCATCCATGTCCAAATATTTCGGCACAGACGGCTTCCGCGGTGAGGCCAACGTGGGCCTGACGGTGGAGCACGCCTACCGGATCGGCCGGTTTCTCGGCTGGTATTACGGCCGGGAGCACAAGTGCTCGGTCGTGATCGGCAAAGATACCCGCAGATCCAGCTATATGTTTGAAAATGCCCTGTCCGCCGGCCTGACGGCCTCGGGCGCAGACGCCTATCTCATGCACGTGACGACAACGCCGAGCGTGTCCTACATCGTCCGTTCGGATGATTTTGACTGCGGCATCATGATCAGCGCGAGCCACAATCCCTTTACGGACAACGGCATCAAGCTGCTCAACAGCGCCGGTGAAAAGATGGAGCAGAGCGTCATTGACGAGATCGAGAACTATCTCGACGGCAATCTGGAGATCCCGTTTGCCACGGGCGCGAACATCGGCCGCACGCAGGACTATTCCGCCGGCCGCAACCGCTACATCGGCTATCTCATCAGCCTGTCCACGCACTCGTACAAGGGCATGAAGGTTGGTCTGGACTGCGCCAACGGCAGCACGTGGATGATGGCGAAGAACATCTTCGACGCGCTCGGCGCGGACACGTATGTCATCGGCAATGAACCCGACGGCACGAACATCAACCGGGACTGCGGCTCGACGCACATCGAGAACCTGCAGAAGTATGTCCGCCTCAACCGGTTGGACGTGGGCTTTGCCTTTGACGGCGACGCCGACCGCTGCCTGGCCGTGGATGAAAACGGCTCGGTCGTCAACGGCGACAAGATCCTCTATGTCTGCGCGCGCAACATGCAGACTGAGGGCCGCTTCGGCAATTCCAAAGTGGTCACGACGGTCATGTCCAACCTCGGCCTGTACAAGGCGCTCGACGAGGCCGGCATCGGCTATGAAAAGACGGACGTTGGTGATAAATACGTCGCAGAGAATATGCGCGCCAACGGACACCTGATCGGCGGTGAACAGTCCGGGCACATTATTTTCGGCAAATATGCCAATACTGGTGACGGACTGCTGACGGCCATCAAGCTCATGCAGGTCATGCTCGACCGCAAAAAGACGCTCTCCGAGCTGGCCGCGCCGGTGCGCGAGTACCCGCAGCAGCTTACGAATGTGGAGGTCGATGACAAAGACGCCACGCTCAATGACCCCGCGGTCGTTGCGGCGGAGCAGGCCGTCACCGAGCGGCTCGGCGACGAGGGGCGCATCCTCGTGCGCAAGAGCGGCACGGAGCCGGTGCTGCGCGTCATGGTCGAGGCGGCCACGCACGCGCTGTGTGAGGAAAACGTTGCGTATGTGATCGATGTCATGCAGAAGAGCGGACATTTGATCCGGGTGAGATGATATGATGACGATACAAGACCTGCTCGACCTGAGCAAAACGATCGCGGCCCCGCTGTTTGCGGGTAAGACCTATCCGTGGGAGGCTCTGGCGGAGATCGGAGATTTCATTCTTCAGCTCGGCCCGACGCTCCCGGCGGAGGAATACGAGCAGCGCGGCGAGAACATCTGGATCGCGCGCGATGCTAGGATCTTTGGCAGTGCTTATATCGCTGGCCCCTGCATCATCGACCACGGCGCTGAGCTGCGCCAGTGCGCTTTCGTGCGCGGCAATGCGATCGTGGGCAAAAACGCCGTCGTTGGTAACTCCTGCGAGCTGAAAAACGTGGTGCTGTTTGATAATGTCCAGACGCCGCACTTCAACTACGTCGGCGATTCCATCCTCGGCTACAAGTCCCACATGGGCGCGGGCTCCATCACGTCAAACGTCAAGAGCGACAAGACGCTCGTCGTCATCAAAAATGGGGCCGAGCACATCGAGACCGGCCGCAAGAAGGTCGGCGCCATCCTTGGCGATTATGTGGAGGTCGGCTGCAACAGCGTCCTGAACCCCGGCACGGTTATTGGCCGGCACTCGAACATCTATCCGGTGTCGTGCGTGCGCGGCGTCATCCCGGCGGACAGCATCCTCAAGTCCTCGGGCGAGGTTGTCCACAAGAAGTAAAAGCAAAATCCCATCGGCGCAGGCCGATGGGATTTTTGCTGCCGTCCGCGGCCTTACAGCAGACTGCGGTAGTCCTCGTCCGGCGTCACGCAGTCCGGCGGGAAGAACTCGTCGATGGGGAAGTGGATGCGGCTGAACATCGAGCACGGATCGTCCTCGGTCGAGCCCTGGCACGCTTTGTCCGGCATGCAGTAGTCGTAGGCCGGGATGAGCAGCTGCGTGTCGCGCTCGAGCCGGATGATCGAAAACTGCCCCAGCGTCACGTACAGCTTCTTGCCGCAGCAAGTCAGCGAGAGCTCTTCGCCCATGGCGTCGAAGATCTTCTGCGGGATGGCGCGCGGCTCCTGCTCGGACTCCACGGAACTGCCGCAGTCCACCAGCTTCATGTGCAGGGCGATCGGGTCGACGGATTCGACCACGCCGATCGGCAGGCCGTTCTCGCACGGATCGCAGCAGCAGTCGTCGGAGGCAAATACCTTTGCGCTCGCCTGACTGCCGAAGAGCATGACGCGCTTATCGAAGATCGCAAGGCCGCACACCGGCTCGCAGCCGGGGAACGTCTCGCCGCGCACGCGGTAGAAGTACGTCACGTCTACCGTATAGTAGCCCTTGTTGAAGGTGATCTCCTTGACGTGCACGTCGGCGCACAGCAGCTCGGCGCTGCGCGGGCGCACGCTCAAGGCGCTGTCCAGTCTTGCCTGCGAGCAGGCTGTGGGATACACCCGCAGGTCCTCCACGCAGTCTTTGTCGCGGCAGGAGTCGAAGATCTTGCGCGTATGGATACAAACCGCTTCCCGGACGGCGGCGCTGCCCTCGACCGGTCCCGGTACCACTTTGTCTGCCATTTCATAACCTCCTGGCATCAGATTGAAGCACGCTTCAGTAACAGTGTATGCGTGGCGGTTTTCGATGTGATTCCTTTTGAAAGCGCTTTACACAAAACGCTTTCCGCGTTATAATATATTATTATCCCATATGGGAGGTGCGCCATGGAAGGGCTCGGTTTCATTCACGAGAAACTCGACATTAAGATCCTCATCCTCTACATTTTGAATCATTTACCCGCGGCGGTGGATGCGCAGACGTTGTCCGACCTCGTTTTCTGCGACAACGGCATCGGCTATTTTGATTACTCTGACTGTCTTGCGGAATTGGTGGATACGGCGCACATCACGGAAGAGGGCGGCAAGTACCGCATCACGGAAAAGGGCAGCCGCAATGTCAGGGAGGTCGCCAGCAGTCTGCCGTACTCCGTGCGCATGAAGGCCGACCGCGTCACGGAGCCGATCGCCGAGCAGATGCGCCGCGCCGCCATGATCGTCGCGCAGCATACGAACACGCCGGAGGGCGGGTGCAATGTGCATCTCTCGCTTTCGGACGGGATCGGCCGGATCGTTTCCATGCAGCTGCTGGCTGCCGATGAGGCGCAGGCGCGCACGATGGAGCACTATTTTAAGGCACACGCGGAGGATGTCTATCAGACGCTCGTGCGTATGCTTACAGAAAGCGAGGAAAACAAAGCATGAACACCTACATCCCCGAGGGCTATAAGAGCCTGCTCGGCGTTTATGACACGCAGAAGGCCATCGGCCTGCTCAAACGTCTGTTTGAGGATCAGCTTGCCGCGAAGCTGAATCTGTTTCGCGTTTCGGCGCCGCTGTTTCTGGAAGAGGCCAGCGGCCTGAACGACAATCTCAACGGCTACGAGCGCCCGGTTTTGTTCGATATTCCCCAGGCTGGCAAGGAGGCGCAGGTCGTCCAGTCGCTCGCCAAGTGGAAGCGCATGGCGCTCCACCGCTATGATTTCTATCCCGGCAAGGGCCTTTATACCGACATGAACGCCATCCGCCGCGACGAGGATGTGCTCGACAATCTGCACTCGGTCTACGTCGATCAGTGGGACTGGGAAAAAATCATCGAGACCGGCGACCGGAATCTGGACTATCTCAAGTCTACGGTCATGGATATCGTTGCCGCTGTCTGTGACACGCAGCGCACCATGCGCGCGATCTATCCGCAGCTTCAGGTGCTGCCGGAGCTGGAGCGCCAGGTGACGTTTGTCACGGCGCAGGAGCTGGAAGATCGTTATCCGGACCTGACGCCGAAGGAACGCGAGCACGCCTTCGTGCGCGAGCACCACACGACGTTCATCATTGGCATCGGCGGCGCGCTGCGCTCCGGCAAGCCGCACGACGGCCGCTCGCCGGACTATGACGACTGGACGATGAACGGCGACATCCTGTTCTGGAACGAGCTGCTCGACTGCGCGTTTGAGCTCTCGTCCATGGGCATCCGTGTCGATCCCGAGAGTCTGGATCGTCAGCTGACCATTGCCGGCTGTGACGACCGCCGCGAGCGGACCTATCACAAGATGCTGCTGGCAGGGCAGCTACCGCCGACGATCGGCGGCGGCATCGGCCAGTCGCGCCTGTCCATGCTGCTGCTCGGCAAGGCACATATCGGTGAGGTGCAGGCGTCTGTCTGGGACGACGAGACGACCGCCGCCTGTGAGCGGGCCGGCATCCTGCTGCTGTAAATACGTTTCTATGCAAAGGCCCGGAGCCATCGGCTTCGGGCCTTTTGTCGTGTATTTTTGCGCACTTTGTCGAATTAAGATGTGAAACATGGCCGAATCCCCGCACAAAGATGCCGTGGTGTGTTATACTGCCCCACGCAAAGGAGGGCGGACGATGCAGTCGTTGTTTCAAAAATACAGGCACGCGCTTTGGTTTCTGCTCTTCGGTGCGCTGTCGGCTTTTTATTTCGTGTCGCAGCACCTCGGGCTGCGGTATCATGTCGTGCATTTGCCGCTCGATGACTGGCTTCCGTTTTGGCCGGGCTTTATCGTGTTTTATGTTTTGTGGTATTTCTATGTGCCGGGGTGCATGCTCTGGGCCTGTTTCCGGGCCAGGGATGTGTTTTACCGGCAGGTGGCGGCGCTGTTTTCGGGTGCGTTTGTCTGTGCGGCCGTGTTTGTGCTTTATCCGACGTGTGTGGATTTTCGCCCGAGCGCAGCGGGGCCCGGCTTGGCTCGTGCGCTGTGCCGCCTGATCTATGCTAACGATGCGCCGGTCAACGTGTTTCCGAGCCTGCACTGCTATGAGGCGCTGGTCATGCATCTGGCGACGTTTCGCATGCCGCCGCTGCGTGCGCGCAAGCGGCTGCGTCTGGCGTCCGCTGTATTGGTCATTTTGATCTGCCTGTCCACGCTGCTGGTCAAGCAGCACTCTGCGGCGGATCTCATCGCCGGCTGCGCACTTGCCGTGGCCGCGCATTCGCTGACAACGTATCTGTTTTCCAAGAGGAGGTCTCACCATGATCATACGACCGTTTAATGCTGCCTATCTGCTGCTCCTTGCGTTTGCCGCCGGAGCGGTCGTGCTGCTGTGGGCTCTGCTGCGCGGCCGGTCGGAGCGCTGCCGTGCCGCCGTGCTTATCGCGCTGTGTGCAGTGAACATCATCGGATTTTTCGTCTATAAAGGCTTTTTGTCCCGGGATGTGCAGTTTTTGCAGGCGTCGGGGCTCGACCGGTTCAACTGGTTCAACGAGCTGCCGCTGCAGCTCTGCAATATCAACATGTTCCTGATCCCAATCGGCATCCTGACGCACCGGCGCTCCTTGCTCGGGTTTGCCTTTTTCGTCGCGCCGCTCGGTGCGCTCATGGCGCTTGTGTTTCCGGAGGCGCCGTTTGTTGGCTACTCTCTGTGGCTGCCGCGGATGCTGGGATATTATATCACGCACATGCTGATCCTAATCTGCGGGTTCAGCCTGACAACACTGGGCTTTTACCGGCCTCGGCTGAAGGATCTGCCGGGCGTCACAGGGGCGCTTTTGACGACTGCATTTGCGGCATTCCTTGTGGACCTGCTGCTGCGGCACACCGTTTGTCCGCAGGCAAATTATTTCTTCGCGTTCGGGCAGGACATAGACGTCAGTATCCTGAACCTGCTCTGGAAGTGGATACCGGTGCCGTTTTTGTATGAGCTTCCGGCGCTTGCCATTCTCTTTGTCTATATGGGGCTGGTCTGCTTGGTGTTTTCCAAGCTGGATGCGCACCGTGCACGGCTGGCTGCTGCGGGATAAACGAAAAGCCTGACGCAGATTGCGTCAGGCTTTTTCAAGGTCATGGCAAAAAATGCCGCCGCAGATATCCCTCCGCAGCGGCTACTGGAGCGGGATACGGGAATCGAACCCGCCTATCCTGCTTGGGAAGCAGGTGTTCTACCAATGAACTAATCCCACAGGTGCAATTATTATAGCACGGCCAAGTGTCGTTTTCAAGTGAAAAATGCAACAGAACTTGACATTTCTCTGCGCGCAACTTATAATATCTATTCGTGACGTTTTTGTTTGTTTGTTGATATAATGGGAGTGACACTATGGCGCAAGAAACCCTTCGTGAAAACAAAATGGGCACAATGCCCGAAAATAAGCTCCTGCTGTCGATGGCAGTCCCGATGATGATCTCCATGCTCGTGCAGGCGCTGTACAACATCGTGGACAGTATCTTTGTCTCGCGCATCTGCGAGGATGCGCTCACGGCGGTGTCCATGGCGTTCCCGCTGCAGAACATCATCATTTCCATCGCTGTCGGCTTCGGTGTCGGCATCAACGCGCTGCTGTCGCGCGCGCTGGGGCAGAAAAACGCCGAGCGCGTCAATCAGGTCGCGGTCAACGGCCTGCTGCTGGCGCTGCTGAGCTATTTGCTCGTGCTCGTCGCCGGCCTGGTCGGCATTCGTGCCTATATGCGCGCACAGACGGACATTGAGTCCATTGTCGAGTACGGCATCACATATCTCAATATCTGCGTGCTGTGCTCGTTCGGTGTGTTCTGCGAGATCACGTTTGAGCGCTTTCTGCAGGCGACCGGCCGCACGATCTATTCCATGGTCACGCAGCTGGTCGGTGCGATCACGAATATCATCCTCGACCCGATCCTCATCTTCGGCTTGCTCGGCTTCCCGAAGCTGGGCATCGCCGGCGCCGCCTGGGCGACGGTGATCGGTCAGTGTCTGGGCGCGGTCGTGGCGGTTGTCCTCAACCATTGCAAGAACCCGGAGGTGCACCTGCGCCTGCGCCACATCCGCCCGAGCGGCAAGCTCATGGGTGAGATCACGGCCATCAGCATCCCGTCGATCATCATGAGCTGCATCTCATCGCTGACGTGTTTTGTCATGAATATGATCCTCATTGCGTATTCCTCCACGGCGGTTGCCGTGTTCGGCGTTTACTTCAAGCTCCAGAGCTTTGTGTTCATGCCGGTGTTCGGTTTGAATAACGGCATGGTGCCGATCATTGCCTATAACTACGGTGCGCAAAAGCCGGAGCGTATCCACAAGACGATCCGCCTCGGCATGGTCTACGCCGTTGCGATCATGGTGATCGGTCTGCTCGTGTTCCAGCTCATCCCGAAGGAGCTGCTGCTGATGTTTGACGCCTCGGACGCCATGCTGGAGATCGGCGCGCCCGCGCTGCGCATCATGAGTCTGGCGTTCGTGTTTGCCGGTATCAGCATTGTGGCCGGTTCCTCGTGCCAGGCATTTGGCTACAGCGTCTACAGTATGCTCATCTCCATCGCGCGTCAGATCGTGGTGCTCATTCCGGCGGCCTATCTGCTGTCGCTGGCCGGCGTGCTGCGGAATGTGTGGTTTGCATTCCCCATCGCTGAGGTCGTGTCACTGCTCCTGTCGCTCATGTTCCTGCGCATCACGCTCAAAAAGACGGGCATGGCGATGCCAAAAACGAAATAAAGCTCCGTTCCGCAAAGGCGGCGCCGTACGGCGCCGCCTTTTTTCGTCGCGTTCCGCACCGGCCGAACCGGGCCTGCATAGGATAATGCGGGCCGAGTGCCCGATTTGAAAAGGAGGAACGACTGTGGACAAATGCAATTTCAAGCAGGGCCCGCTGCCGGAATGCGCGCCGCTGGCGCTGGCGCAGACGCCCATGCAGCAGTCCAGCGAACCCGCGTATGATCGGCGCATGGCACTGGCGCGCGGTACGCTGTTTCCGGGACTGGACCTGCCGTTTATGAACATGGTCAACAAACCCGGCGACCTCAGCACGCCGCTGTGCGAGCTGATGGCGATGGATTTTGTCATCCGAGAGCTGAACCTGTATCTGGATACGCAGCCGGACGACCGCGAGGCATTCGAGACGCTGCAAAAGTGCATCCGCCTGAGCGCGGAGGGGCGCAGGCGGTACGTGGAGCAATACGGCCCCGTGTCCCTGCGGGATCTGGAAAGCTCGGACGTCTATGACTGGCTCAACGCGCCGTGGCCGTGGCAGCAGGAAGGAGAGGGGAAGTAAGCGATGTTTGTCTATGAAAAGAAACTGGAATACCCGATCCGCATCAAAAACTCTAATCCCGCGCTGGCAAAGTTCATCTGCTCGCAGTACGGTGGGCCGGACGGCGAGCTGGGCGCGTCCCTGCGTTATCTCAGTCAGCGCTATGCCATGCCGTACCCGGAGCTGTCGGCGATCCTGACGGACATCGGCACGGAGGAACTTGGTCATCTCGAGATGGTCGGAACGATCGTCTACCAGCTCACGCGCAGCATGACGCCGGAGCAGATCAAACAGTCCGGCTATGATACGTACTTCGTCGATCACACGGCGGGCGTCTTTCCGCAGTTTGCATCCGGCACGCCGTGGACGGCGGCGACGATCGGCGTGACCGGCGATGTGATCGCCGACCTGTCGGAGGATATGTCGGCCGAGCAGAAGGCGCGCAAGACCTATGACAACATTCTGCGGCTTTGCGACGACCCGGATGTGACGGATGTGATCCGGTTTCTGCGTGAGCGCGAGGTCGTGCACTACCAGCGCTTCGGCGAGGCGCTGCGTCTGGCGACGGAAAAGATGGATCAGAAGAACGTCTATATGACCAATCCGGCATTTGATTGCTCCTGAAACGAAACCAGCGCCGGCAGTCAGCCGGCGCTGGATTTTTCTGCAGCGGCGCAATTTGCGGGACAAAAAAGCAGGCACCCGAAGGTGCCTGCTTTGTGGTAGTTGGGGGAAAGCTTACTTTTTGATGTAAGTCCAGCGCTCTGTGACCGGGTTCTTCAGGTTTTCAATGAAAGCCTTGAAGATTCCATTATGGTCAGAGTACGTGAGAATGTTAATGTCCCAAGTGTAGTCGTGGCTGTTGGTGGCTTCCTGGATCTCGGCATAGGCCCAGTGCGAGGAAGTGCAGTCCGGCCAAGTCTTCATAGCCGCAGCAACTTTGGCATCGCTGAAGCTGGAATTATTCACAACGCGGCCGAGGATGCGGTTCATAACGGCAGCTGTTTCGCCGCGCGTCAGGTTGTCGTTCGGTCTTGCGCTGCCGTTGTCGCCCTTGACAATGCCGAGCTTCTGGAGCAGGTTGATGTACTTTTCTGCCCAGTGACCGTTGATATCCTTGAAGATACCGCCAGTGATCGGGGTGTTGAGCGTATCGCTGTAGAGCATGGCGACCATCTTGAAGAACTCCGCACGGGTGACCGCCTGGTTGGGCTTGAACGAGCCGTCCGGATAACCGGCGACGATGCCGGCCTTCGCGCACATCTGCACAGCGTCATAGTACCAGGCGCCGCTGCTGACATCAGAGAAGTTGACAGTGGGCTTGGAGTCGAATCTGGCCTTGACCTGATCCTTCATCAGACGATCCAGAATGGTGGCGACTTCGGCACGGGTGATGCGTCCGTCCGGTCTGACAGTGCGATCCGGATAACCTTTGATGTAAGCGTTGTGGTCAGTGGTGTTGAGGATCATGTCGATCGTCGGGTAAACCGTGATGACGTCGATGTCGGGCTTCTTGCCGAAGGACCAGTTGAAGCCGACGAGGGACTGATACTTAATGTTGGTGTTCGGGTCGGTCCAGGTGGCGGACACGGAGTAAGTGTTGAGGTGATCCTTCTTGGAGAAGATGGCGACGCCGTAGTTGGCGACGGCAGTGGCGACCTGATCCTTGTTCTGGTTGTAGATCACGACCTGAGCGCCGGCAGCGACGCGACCGTCTGAGGTCTTTACAGCAACCAGATAGTTCGGCAGTTTGGCGAACAGATTCTTGATGACATCGCTAACGACGCCCTCAGTCTCCGGGGAAGTCTCCTCGACCGTAGCCGCGGTGGTTTCCTCGGCTGCGACGTCTTCATCGGCTGCAAAAGCCATGACCGGCAGCAAGCTGACGACCATAACCAGAGCGAGAAGCACGCAGAGCAGTTTGCGGGACTTTTTCATTGTTTCCACTCCTTTTATAAATGTGCATAAGTGCCGTTATGCCGGATGTCGGGTAACACAGCCGACCCACGTACACTTATGCGCCTAGTATACACTGTCGGCCCTGAAAAGTCAAGCTATGGAAGCGCTGTGCAAAGGCGCCGCAAACGCAAAGATCTGCAAAAAATGACCGGTCATTCCATTGCTCGCAGCGGCAGCAGCAACCATCTGCCGCAAACCCGCGAATCGTGCGCACGATCGTTGAATAATACATATATGGTCAATTACCGGCTCGAGTGTCTGCAAACAATTTCCCTGCCAGAAAAGAAAAGTGAATTTTCTATTGACACACTGGGTAAAACGCGATATAATCCTATTAACCTATAGAGAAGGTAGGCGATGAAAATGCGAGGGCGCATTTCCGGCCGCCTGTGTATCTGCTGGCACTGTTGCGGCGGCTGAGCGCAGGCAAGTCCATCACAAGTCAAACATACATATTTAATAATACGATACATAAATGGAGGAACATCTCATGAGCAAGATCTATACATCCGCTGACCAGCTGATCGGAAAAACGCCCCTTCTGGAGCTGACCCATATCGAAAAAGAGCAGCAGCTCGAGGCCCGCATTCTGGCAAAGCTCGAGTACTTCAACCCGGCCGGTTCCGTGAAGGACCGCGTGGCGCTGGCCATGATCCAGGACGCGGAGCAGCGCGGCGTGCTCAAGCCGAGCTCCGTCATCATCGAGCCCACCTCCGGCAACACCGGCATCGGCCTGGCGTCCGTCGCCGCGGCCAGAGGCTACCGCATCATCATCGTTATGCCGGAGACCATGAGCGTGGAGCGCCGCCAGATCATGAAGGCCTATGGCGCGGAGCTCGTGCTCACGGACGGCGCGCAGGGCATGAAGGGTGCGATCGCAAAGGCCAACGAGCTGGCTGCGCAGATCCCCGACAGCTTTGTCCCCGGTCAGTTTGTCAACCCGGCCAACCCGGCGATCCACCGCACGACGACCGGCCCGGAGATCTGGGAGGACACGGACGGCAACGTGGATATCTTCGTTGCAGGCGTCGGCACCGGCGGCACCGTGACGGGCGTCGGCGAGTACCTGAAGTCCCAGTGCCCGAAGGTCAAGGTCGTGGCCGTGGAGCCGGAGACCTCTCCGGTCCTGAGCGAGGGCCATGCCGGCCCGCATAAGATTCAGGGCATTGGTGCGGGCTTTGTGCCGGACGTGCTCAACACGAAGGTCTATGATGAGATCATCCCGGTCAGCAACGAGGATGCGTTTGCGACTGGCCGCCTGATCGGCCATAAGGAGGGCGTGCTGGTCGGCATTTCCTCCGGCGCTGCCGTCTGGGCGGCGATCGAGCTGGCCAAGCGCCCGGAGAACAAGGGCAAGACCATCGTTGCGCTCCTGCCGGATACCGGCGACCGCTATCTGTCGACGCCGCTGTTTGCAGACTGAGTGCAGGCAAGCGTTCGTTCTTCTTTCACATGCAACGGGAGACACCGCAAGGTGTCTCCCGTTGTGCATCCGGCACAATTCTGTGAAAAAGCGCTCCCTTCCGGGGTCATCCCGGCGGGGAGCGCTCGTGCGTTCAGCGGCAGCGCATGGCCAGACCGCAGAACATATAGGCGGCCATGCGCAGCGCCTCGGTCTCGATCTGGTCGAACATGCGGATGTCGGCCGCATAGTCGCCCTGCAGGCGCAGCGTGGCCTCTTTGCCATCATCTCCAGATGGCTGTAGAAAAACTCGCGCCATTTTTTTCCTTCCAGCAGGCGTTGATGCCGGCAAGAAACGCGCTGATGGCGTCGGCGTTTGCGTACCAGCGCCGGCGGGCGTCGTCGGCCTTGGCGGTCTCGCGGTTTTTCAGGTCGGTCACGAGCGCACCGCCGATCTCCAGATGCTCCGTGAGCAGGTCGCCGAACTGTCCGGCCGTGCGCGCGGGATCTTTGGCGCATCTTTTGCGCAGCAAAGACAAAAAGGGATGCAATTTTGCGCCCGATGCGCTATAATAGATGCCATCATGCAGTAAGAGGGATCGTTATGCGAATCGTTGTTAAAGTCGGCACTTCCACACTCGCGCACGCGACCGGGCGGCTGAACATTCAGCGCATGGAGCGGCTGTGCAAAGTGCTCAGCGACCTGAAAAATGCAGGTCATGAGATCATTCTCGTCTCGTCCGGCGCGATCGGCATGGGCGTCGGCAAGCTCAATCTGTCCGGCCGTCCGGCGGATATGCCGGGCAAGCAGGCCGCGGCCGCCGTCGGCCAGTGCGAGCTGATGTATTTTTACGATAAGCTCTTCACGGAGTACAATCATATTGTGGCGCAGCTGCTGCTGACCGGCGAGGACATCCGCAGTGAGCAGCGCAGCCGCAACGTGCGCAACACGCTCTCGCGGCTGCTGGAGCTGGGGGCGCTGCCGGTCATCAATGAAAACGACGCCGTGGCGACGGACGAGATCGGCGTGGACAACACCATCGGCGAGAACGACAGCCTCTCGGCCATCGTGGCTGCCGCCATCGGTGCGGATCTGCTGATCCTGCTCTCGGACATTGACGGATTGTATGACAGCGACCCGCACCGAAACCCGGATGCGCGGCTCATCGAGACGGTGCCGGTCATCGACGCGCACATTCTCTCGCTTGCCGGAGACAAGGGCTCCGCGCTCGCCACCGGCGGCATGGTCACGAAGCTGCATGCCGCGCAGATCGCAACGGCGGCCGGCTGCGAAATGGTCATTGCCAACGGTGAAAAGCCCGAGGTGCTCTATGACATTGTGGCCGGCAGGCGCGCCGGCACCCGATTTCTGATACCACATTCCTGAGGAGGGACTACTATGACGACTATGGACATTCTCCGGCGGACGAAGGCCGCGTGGCCCAGCATCTGCAACGCTTCCGCCGAGGACAAAAACCGCATCCTGTCCGCCATGGCGGACAGCCTGCAGGCGGAGTGCGATGCCATCCTGCGCTGCAATGCCGAGGACATGGACGCTGCACGCGGCCATATCTCGGATGTCATGCTCGACCGGCTCTATTTGGACAAAGATCGCATCGACGCCATGGCCGACGGCATCCGCGCAACCGTGGCGCTGCCGGATCACACGGGGCGCATCCTCGCGCAGATCGACCACCCCAACGGCATGAAGATCTATAAAAAGCAGGTGCCGCTCGGCCTGGTCGCCATCATTTATGAGAGCCGCCCGAACGTCACGTCCGACGCGGCGGCGCTCACCATCAAGAGCGGCAACGTCTGCATGCTCCGCAGCGGCAAGGAGGCTTTCCGCACGGCCAAAGCCATCGTGGCCGCGCTCAAGCAGGGCATCGCGTCCGCGGGCGGCGATCCGGACATCGTCAATATCGTGGAGGATACCAGCCACCAGAGCGCTACGGAGATCATGCAGGCCAAGGGCCTTGTAGATCTGCTCATCCCGCGCGGCGGGGCGGGGCTCATCCGCGCCTGCGTGCAGAATGCCACCGTGCCCTGCATCGAGACCGGCACCGGTATCTGCCACGTCTACGTGGACGAGTATGCTGACCTCGACAAGGCCGTGCGCATTATCGAAAACGCCAAAACCAGCCGCCCCTCGGTCTGCAACGCCGAGGAGGTCTGCCTTGTGCACCGGGCAGTCGCGGCCAGGTTTCTGCCCATGCTCAAAAAGGCGCTGGTCGATGACCGCGCGGCGCAGGGCCTCACACCGGTCGAGCTGCGGCTGGATGCGGCAGCGGCGCAGATCATCGACGGCAAGAGCGCTTCCGACAAGGACTTTGACACGGAGTATCTGGACTATATCCTCGCCGTCGGCGTGGTCGACAGTCTGGACGCCGCCATCGCGCACGTGCTCGCGCACTCGACGCACCACAGCGACGCCATCGTCACCGAGGACGCCGCGAGTGCCGAGCGCTTCATCAACGGCACGGACAGCGCGGCAACGTACGTCAACGTCTCCACCCGCTTTACCGACGGGGGTGAGTTCGGCCTCGGCTGCGAGATGGGCATCTCCACGCAGAAGCTCCACGCCCGCGGCCCCATGGGGCTCGACGAGCTGAGCACCTATAAATATATTATCCGCGGCGACGGACAGATCCGCTGAGGAGGGAACACTATGAAAAAGTTTGAAGCAGGCTTCATCGGCGCCGGCAATATGGGCGGCGCGCTGGCCACGGCCGCGGCCAAACAGGTCACAGGGGAGCGGGTCGCCGTTGCCTGCAGCAGCCCCGCGCACAGTGCGGCGGCGGCCGAGCGGCTGGGCTGCCGTGCGGCCGCGCCGGAGGAGATCCTCGGCGGCAGCAAATTCGTGTTTCTCGGCGTCAAGCCGCAGATGATCGACGGCGTTGTGCAGTCGCTGGCAGCGCCCATCGCGGCGTCGGAGAGCATTTTTGTGTCCATGCTCGCCGGTGTGCAGCTGGAGCGGCTCGAGCGGCTGCTCGGCGCGGATAAGAAGATCATCCGCATCCTGCCGAACACGGCCTGCGCCGTGGGGCAGGGCGTCGTGCTCTATTGTGCCAACGGCAATGTCACGGACGGCGATCTCGCGGCGTTTTGCGCGCTCATGGCGGCCGCGGGCATCGTCGACCCCATTTCCGAGGCGTTGATTGACGCCGGCTGCGCCATCACCGGCTGCGGTCCCGCGTTTGCGTATATGTTCATCGAGGCGCTGGCCGACGGCGGCGTCAAATGCGGCCTGCCGCGCGCAAAAGCCATCCGCTACGCGGCGCAGATGCTCGCCGGCAGCGCGGAGATGGTGCTGCAGTCCGGCAAGCACCCGGAGCAGCTCAAGGACGAGGTCTGCAGCCCCGGCGGCAGCACGATCGCCGGCGTCGATGCGCTCGAGCAGCACGGTTTTCGCGGCAGCTGCATCGCGGCCGTGGACGCCGCGTTTGAAAAGACCCGCCAGCTCGGGTGATCCCAGTTAAAAATGCCGGCCGGGCCGCACCCATTCGG
>ERZ772863.969-NODE-969-length-28303-cov-5.661109_pt1 | contig 28303 bp, 20 predicted proteins | sample MGYA00512134_ERZ772863 | MGnify/ENA primary metagenome ERZ772863 (study PRJEB29015, sample SAMEA2737659) | human gut metagenome | biome: human gut; feature: human-associated habitat; material: faeces | place: China | collected 2012 ...
GGGCTTCCTCTCCGGCTTCCGGCAGGGCATAGCGCCCCGTGCGCCGCAGGCTGGGCAGGACTTCACCGGCCAGCCACTTTTGGAAAGGCAAGGCCTTGGGCTTGTCACTGCGGGCCACGAAAAAATAGAGGCCCTGCTCGGACAACATGAGCATTTGCTGCTCTCCAGAGGGGAGCTGAACAGAATAGCTCCCCCTCCATTCTTCAGGAATATGTCCAATGGTGGCAGCACGCTTCCATATATAGCCCAGGGCCAAGGCCACATCCTTGGCCACGAACCAGGGCTCGCCGTGTTCATCCAGGCGGCAGCGCACCAGCTGTTCCTCAAAGGCAAAGGGTGTCAGGCGTTCAGGCATGGCGCACCTCGCGTTCAGCCTGGGCAGGCAGCAAATGGCAAAGGGCGCGCAACTGCTCCAGCTGGCTCTCGATGCGAGCCGCACTTTCCAGCAGCAGCCCGGACACTGCATCGATATAGGGCGTGCGCCCATCTTCCACGCATTCGGCCAGCAGGCGCAAACGGTCAGGCAAAGGGGAGAGATTGCTTTCGATGTCCAGCAGGGGAGTAGGGGTGGAAAAGAAGGACTGGGACATAAAAACCTCGTGTGTTGGGATTGGGGAATAAAAAAGGCGGCATGACGCTCCCCAGCACACGAGCTGCCGGGACCTCACGGATACCCGGACGTCATACCGCCTAAATCTGCCAAGGGCAGTTGGCTGCAAAAATAACATGTATCTGCATGGCCGTGCCTTGGGAGCAGCGGCAGGCGGCAGACGCGCCTCGTGTGTTGGGAGTTTCAGGGTGTAGCAAAACCTCTCCCCTGTCAAGTAAGCTCCCGAACAAAGCAGAACAGTCTCTTTCAAAGAAATTGATATACCCATATCTAAAACTCTTCATCATTGTATTTTTCAACATCCATGAAATTTCGAGCCGTTACGATGTCGTGTTTGTTGCGAGACAGCCAGACCATGATCTCTGGATGGTCATCCCGGAACTGAAAAAAACGGTGGATCACGCCGGGATTCGCATGGGACCAGGGATAAGGGTAGACGAAAGAAAAGCCGCAAACGTTCCCCTGCGCGTTGCGCTCACGGATGTACTTAATGGGATAGCGCTTCCACATATCCCAGAATTCCAGGATGGCATCCGTGGGACGATCTGGATCTGCGGCATAGGCTGCAGTGGAATCCAGGGTCTCTTCTTCCTCGTCCACGAAGGTGGCCTCCTGGATCTCCGGTTCCACAACTGCTGGCGTGGCCCTGTCCAGAGTCAGACGCAGCCCCTCCGGGAGCCCGGACAGCAGCCAGAGCCGCATGTCCTCCCCCTTGGCAAAAGCATCCCCCGGGTCCTTCCCCGCAGGGACAGGCCACCTTTTGGCCGCGGGAAACGTCTCCTGCCAGCGTGGCCAGCCCTCCGCCCCCGCATCATCGGCGTCCAGTGCCACCAGGATCACCAGCGAATCCGTCAGCCGTTTGTAGAGCTGGGCTGGCAGGTTACGCACATTGCAGGTCCCCAGGGCAAGACAATGCACCAGATCGCCGGCCTGCGCGTTGAGCATCAGGGCATCCAGCTCTGTCTCCACTACCACGACGGCTCCCTGCCCATCCCGTAGGGGGGTGGTGCTCTCCAGCCACAGCGGCTGCATTTCGGAGCCCTCGACCACATGATATTTGTGGTCCGGATTGAATTCGGCCCGGTCAGAATCCAGGCGCCTGATGCGCAAACGTCTGACCTCATCATTGACGATTTGAGGGATGACGATCCCGCGCGGCAGCCAGAGGCGCTTGGGCTTGCCGTCATCCTTGAGCACATCCGGCAACCCCCAGGTCGACCGGGGCCTGATAATGCAATTCTTCCCCCGTTCCCCCGGATTGAAACCCAGCCTGTACCGACGGGCCGCTGCGGCATTGATGCCGCGGGCGGCCAACCAGGCCAGATGTTCCTGGCTGCGCTGCAAACAGGTCTCTGCCCAGCGCACAAAATTGCCGGCACAGGTCCTCCACGCGGCCACGTCCACATCCTTGGGCCCCGTATTCTCCACAGACTCAAAACGATTTTTCTCCGCCCGCTGGGGCAGGGAGGGCGTCTTCACAGCCCAGGCAGCAGAAGCCACGCCAATGCGCGCACAGGCATCGGCATAGGACATCTTGGCGTAGTCACGCAGGAACTGGATGCCGTCCCCCTTGGCCCCGCATTCCCTGCACCAGTAGTAGCCCCGCCCCTCTCCACGGGCGGGCCAGATGCTGCACCGCTTCGTCCCGCCACAGGCAGGGCAGGTAGAAGACCATTCGCCGGCAGTTTTTTTCTTGGGCTCGAAGCCCTGTTCACGGAACAGATCGATGATATCAGCAGGCATAAGGGGCCCCCGAAAAACATCCTGAAATGTCCTGCAAGATGTCCTGGACATATCCTTTTGTTTTTTCAGAGAAAAAAAGGAAACAGGACAATAGGACATGAGCACAGAATAGATACCCGCCCCATGAAAAAGCATTTCGCATTGGCCCCTCCATGAAGACGTCATATCCTCCTGACGCAGCTATCCTACCGAAAGTAAAAAACTTTCGTTCAGGACCTCGCCCCCTCAAAATGTCCTGGCAAAAAGGAAAGGTCATACCGTCTTGCTCTTGAACTTGTGACCGAAATCGGAGAACTGCTTGCCGTAGTAGTAGGTGTGGCCCCCGACTTTCCTCTTCTCCAGCTTGGCACCAATCTGGCGCCCGAAGATGTGCATGCTGGGTATGTATTTGGGATTGATATATTTCTTGTACCATTCCTTGAACACCTCATAGAGCTCTGTGGCCTGGATGCGGTCCTCCGGCAGTTGGCTGTCCACCAGGCACTGATCCACGAACACCTGCATGTCGTCCTCATCCACACGGTATTGCTCGGTGGCCTTCGTGATCGCCGCCGGGGCGACCAGCCCTTCTGCCCGGTAGAGCAGACAGCCACGGACCAACCAGGCTAGGATGCCGGGGTACTCATCCTCCAGCTCCCTCTCCAGGTGCGGGTTGCGAGGGAGTTCGAACTCCCCCTTGGGCTGGTCCACGAAACGGAAGGGGAAATTGATGAGCTTGAGCCGTTCCCAGAAAGGCAGGTCATGCGCTGGGGCCGATGGCAGGAAGTTGGTCAGCAGGAACAGGGTATGCGTCGGCCGGAATTCCGTATTCTGCTTGTCCCAGAGGTAGCGCCCGGTCAGAGAGTCAGAGCCGGAAAGCAGCTTGACCTGCGCTGTCGAAAACCGGCGGTTCTCGTTGGTCTCAGAGGCCCAGATGATCCGCATGCCCTTCATGTTCATGATGGTCGGGCTGGCTGAATCGGGGTCTTTGGGGATCTTGCGGTCCAGAAGAAGCTCCGCTGGGACAGGGCCCATGTAGGGACCGAGCACCTTCTTGAGCGTCTCCATCACCACCGTTTTGCCGTTACGGCCCCGCTCCCCGTAGAGCATGAGGAACAGGGGCTCCGTGGACTGACCGGTGATGGCATAGCCCAACACTTTGTGCAGCCAGGGCAACACCCCTTCCGAGGCACCGATAATCTGCTGGAGGGTCTTCTCCCAAAGCGGCGCAGGTTCGTGCAGGCCTTTCCACTCCACCGGACAGTAGCGCAGGATGTAGTCTTCAGGACGTCCCGGGCGATGCTCGCCTGTCCTGAGATCCACCACGCCGTTGGCCACGCCCAGCAACCAGGGGTCTGTATCCCAGACATCCGGCTTGGATATCAGCGGGTCGCTGTTGGCCAGGGTGAACTTCACGCAGGCATTGACCCCCCTGGAGCTGTTCAGCCAGGAGGCCCTTTTTTGCAGGGCCTCTGCTTTCGCCCTCAGATGGTTGGCCCGTTCGTTGTCACCACCCTCACCGGCATCCTTGGCCAGTTGCTCATAGTGGGCAGCGACTTCCCGGTATTTATTTCCCACCTGTTCCACCGACGCCTCGACCATATGAATATGGGTGCTGCGCCAGTGATGATCCTCCCAGCAGTACCAGCCCTTGCTCTCCGGGACATAGGTCAGTTTCCCCCGGAACAGGGCGGAGTGCAGGAGTCCATCGCCTTTCTCGGAAAACGTGGCGCACCTGGCCACGAAGTCAGGTGTGATCGCGTCTTTTTTGTCGGCAGGTTTCGCTTTTGCCTTTTCAGACTCCACCTGCTTGGCCACGCGACTGGCCATTTCTTGGAGCTGACGGTCAGACTCAATCATTGGTATCTCCGCGGATATGGTCCCAAAATCCCAGAAAAACTATCCCGAAAAATCCCCGGCCTCTCGGGCGACCGGTTCGGCCCCTCGAGGGGGGGCTCTGGAAGGACCCGCTGCAGAATGAAGGCAGCAGATGCGGATAGGAGCTTTTGCTCTGTCTTTTTTATAAGGAGGGGTGCGGGGAGGGCAGGCGGCGGCTTCCTGGGCGCGTTGCGCCAAAGAGGTCGCACCAGCACAGCTGGTGCCCCATAGAGATACAGGGCAGGAAAGGGAAGCAATGGATGAAGATCCGCGTGCCCATACACGCGGTTCGGTGACAAAATGGTCACCAAAAGAGAACAGCAGGCTACCTCTGCTATGAGGTAACCTGCTGAAAATATATGGTGGGCCCACCAGGACTCGAACCTGGGACCTGCCGGTTATGAGCCGGAGGCTCTACCAACTGAGCTATAGGCCCACGAAGGAAGCGAACTATAGCCGGAAGGACACTAGGCGGTCAAGCCCTTCCGGCAGGGCTTGAGGGCCGGGCTCCGGCGGGGACAGCCGGGCGGGCCTGTGCGGTTCCGCAAAAACGAACGGGGCTGCCCGCATGTACGGACAGCCCCGCAAACAGGCAGGTATCGCAGCGGGGCGCTACATGGCGCCGCCGGCGTTGAGCTTGCTGATCTGTTCGTCCATGGCCTTCTTCAGGGGCGCGGGCAGGCCCATGATGTCCACGTTGAGGAAGCCGCGCACGATGGTGGAGGTGGCTTCGTCCTCGTCCAGGCCGCGGGCCATGAGGTATTCGATCTCTTCCTGGGCGATCTTGCCCACGGCGGCTTCGTGGGAGAGTTCCACGCCGTCGCGGCAGCTGTCCAGTTCGGGGATGGCATGCACGCGGCCGCCGCCCACGATGAGGCCCTTGCACTCCAGATGGCCCTTGACCGGAGTGGCCGAAGCGCCGATGAAACCGCGGTTGATGATGGTGCCGCCGGTGGTCAGGGTGCGGGAGATGATCTCGCCGCGGGTGTGGGGCGCGTTGAGGTGGATGGCGCTGCCGCTGTCCACGTAGGAGCCCGTGGGCGTCACGATGACCGAGTTGAAGGTGGCCACGGCGCCCTCGCCGTTGAGGTCGATGCGGGGATAGGATTGCAGGCTGCCCACGCTCTTGAGCAGGATGTAGTTGTTCTGGAACACGCCCCCGGCTTCCACCACGCCCGCCGAGCGCGGCCGCACGGTGGTGGAGTCGCCCCAGTTGTGGATCATGGTGAAGGTCAGCTTGCCGCCCTTTTCCACATAGTATTCGGTGATGCCCAGATGCGCGGCATCATTGCTGTGCTGGGAGGTGGCGCAGCCGCCCAGGATGTTGAGCTCGGCGCCTTCTTCCACCACCACGATGTTGTGCACGGCCTGTCCGGCGGCATTGCCCTTGATGAACATGCAGGACTGCACGGGCTGGCTGATCTTCACGCCTTTGCGGGCACGCACGAAGTAGCCGCCGTTGAGGTGCTCGTAGGCCATGCGGGTGATCTCGTCCTTGTTGGGATCGAGCAGCTTCCAGTAGTACTGCGGCAGGCCGTCGAACTTTTTGAGGGCCGCGCGGATGTCCATGAGGTCCAGGCCTTCCTGCCGGGTGGTGCAGTGCACGTCGGCATGGTTGAGCTGCATGAAGGCGCCGCTGACCTTGGTGTCGTGCACGTCGATGCCGGCTAGGACCAGGCGCTGCTGGTCTTCCTGGGGCAGACGGGTCAGATCTTCGATGGGGGCGGAGTTCTCACCGCCGCTGAAGTTGAAACGGGAAAGGTCGATGCTGCTCATACCAGGGGAGCCTCCGCGATTTTGCCGTACATGTCGCCGGCCAGGCAGCGCAGGCATTCCTGGTAGCCGTGCTGGGCGATATGGTCGAGGATGACGCGCGGGCGCGCTTCACAGCAGAGCTTGCCGTGATACATGACCTGTCCGCGGTCGGCGTTGACATATTCAAGGATGTGGCCGGTGTGGGTGATGATGAGCCCGCTGGTGGAACGCTGGCGACCCTGCTCGCGCAGGGTGGCGCTACAGCAGTCGGGCACGCCGTCCAGCAGCTTGCGCACGGTCTTGCCCACCAGGGCCATGTTTTCCAGGTCCACGCCGGATTCCGGCTCGTCGAAAAGCAGCAGGCTGGGCTGCTGGGCCATGAGCTGCAGCAGCTCGGAGCGCTTGATCTCGCCGCCGGAGAAACCGGCGTTGACGTCGCGGTCCAGGAAGGTATCGAAATGCACGCGCTTGGCCATGGCGGGGATGTCCATCTTGCGGCCGCGGCCGCACAGTTCCACCATCTTGCCTGTGGGCAGGCCGTGGATGGTGGGCGGGCGCTGGAAGGACATGCCGATGCCCAGACGGGCACGCTCGTACATGGGGGCGTAGGTGATGTCGTGGCCCTTGAAGATGATCTTGCCCCGGGTCACTTCGTAGCCGGAAAAGCCCATCAGCGTCATGAGCAGGGTGGTCTTGCCGGAGCCGTTGGGGCCGAACAGGATAAAGGTTTCGCCCGCTTCCACCTTCAGGTCGATGCCCTTGAGCACCGGCGTGCCGTGGACGGAAACGTGCAGGTCTTGGATCTCAAGCATTGTTTCCCTCAATTATGCCGGCAGTCCTCTCCCTTGCGGGAGCCCGGCAGGCTTTCTAGTCCTGGGGCTCGGTTTCACCCAGATATTCCATGACGTCGTAGTGCACGTGGTCCAGCACATGCGTCAGGTAGGAGACGCATTCGTCGCCCACGGCATGGCTCAGCAGATCCACGATGAATGCGGCGCGCTTGGCGTTGACAAGGGCGACATTGCCGGGGTCGCCGTCATCGGGGATGGCGCTCACGGCTTCGTGGAAGGCCACGAGGTCATCTTCGGTCAGGTGCTTGATGGGTTGGGGTTCGTCATTGATGTAGGGGACACCTTCCCGCAGTTCCAGCATGACGGGATTGCCGTGCATGATCGCGATGCAGACTTGCATGATATTGATACCTCGCTGTGAAGTTGGGGGCATAGTGGCAAACTTGGACAGCCATGTCCAGTAGGGCCCCTGTTTCGGAACGCGTGCTCGCTGCGGGCCGGCGGACCTTTTCCCCCGCTATAAAGATGGGGTCGCGGCGGCAAAAGGCAAGGCCGCTTCCTGCCGGGCTCCGGGATCTTCGGGCAAAAAAAAGGCCGGGGCAGGGCCCCGGCCTGAAAAGGCGTGCTCAGGCTAGCTCAGCTGGGAGATCAGGGTCTCCTTGATGGAGTCGATGGTGCCTTCGCCGTTCAGTTCGATGTACTTGGTCTTGCCTTCGGCGGCCAGGTTCTTGAAGAAGTAGGCCGCGGCCAGGGTGCCGTTCTCGGTGTTGTAGTAGATGTCGTGACGCTTGTTGATGGCGGCTTCGTCCTGGTCGTCGGAACGGGTGGAGAGCTCACCGCCACAGACGCGGCACTTGTCACCGTTGGGCTTGATGGCGTCGATGAAGATGTTGTTGGGATGGTTGTTGTTTTCCTTGCACAGGCGACGGCCCATGATGCGGTTCTTGGCGATCTCGCGGGGCAGCAGGATCTCGATGACGTAGTCCAGTTTCAGACCTTCGGCCTGCAGGGCTTCCCACAGTTTCTGGGCCTGCACCATGTTGCGGGGGAAGCCGTCCAGCAGCCAGCCGTCCTTGCCCTTGGTCTTCAGGGTCTCCAGCACCATGGGGATGGTGATGTCGTCGGGCACCAGGTCGCCGCGATCGATGTATTCCTTGGCCTTCTTGCCCAGCTCGGTGCCGCCGCCGATGTGCTCACGGAAGATGGCGCCGGATTCGATGTGAGCAAGATTGTACTTAGCCTTGACCAGGTTGCCCTGGGTGCCCTTGCCGCTGCCGTTGGGACCAAAGATGAGGATATTCATGGCGCTTCTCCTTATTGAGACGGACCGTTGTTGGGTTTGTGCAAAAAAGAACAGATAGAGCCTGTCTACCCTTTGCAGGCGGTTCTGTCAACGGGGGCGGGGAAAGTGCAAGGCCTTTTCCGGCAGGGGAAGGCCGGTGGGACCGGGGCGAAAGAGACCGGGGCGCGGGATCAGCGGAACAGATTCCAGGTGCCTTCCATGACCCCGCCCAGCAGCTCGAAGATGCCGTGGGTCAGGCTGGTGACGGCGTAGAGGATGGCCGTCCCTGCGCTGACCGAAGTCTTGGGATCATGGAGCTTGCCGGTCACGCGCACGGGGAATTCCTGCATGCGGTCGGTCTTGACGAAGAGGTTGCAGTCCAGGTCTTCGTTGTTGAAGTCGATGCGGCCGCCGCCGCGCACGCGCATCTCGGCATCCTGATAAAAGATGTTGCTGCTGCGGGCCACACCGCCCTGCATGTTGCCCGAGGCGCTGAGGCGCTGGAAGCGGGTGGGCTTGCCGCCGGGCCGCCCGGCCTTGTCGCGGTTCTGGTAGCTGCCGTTGATGATGGCCACGCCCCAGGTGCCGGAAAGGGCCGCGGGCATCTGGCCGCTGCCGGTCAGGTGGGCGCTCATCTCCGATTCCACCGAGGCCAGCCCCCGCACGGCGCGCTTGTCGTTGCGGTCGTTGCTGGCGGCGTCGAGGTTGATGTCCAGGGCCCTGACCTTGGTGGTGTAGCTCAGGCCCCGGTCGAAGCGGAAGTCGCCCGAGGCACGCAGGCGCGAATTGTAAAAGTTGCCTTCCAGCGCAGGCACGGAAAGGTGGCCGTCCTTGAGGCTGAAGCGGGTGGCCATCTGCTGCATGCGCAGGCGCATGAAGCGCACCCTGTCCACGCTCAGGCTCCCCTGGGCATCGAAGGCCTTCATGAAGCGCAGGTCCCAGGGAGCGCCCGGGGCCTTGCTCCGTCCCTTGCTGCGGGCCTGGTCGGGGAACATCTCCGCCAGCAGGCGGTCCAGATCGAAGTCCGCGGCATGCAGGCGCAGGTCCAGTTGCGGGGTGCCGCTCCAGTTCACGGCAGCTTCGCCGTCCACCTGCTGCCAGCCCAGGCTGCAGCGCAGATCCTTGAGGCGCAGGCTGTCCGGGGTACCGGAGGCCGTGCCCTTGAGGCGCAGGCTGTTGAGGGAGGCGGGCAGGGAGGCGGGCGCACTGCCCCGGATCTGCCGGAGGCTGTGCTTCAGGTCGCGGGCGGCAAGGTCCACGTTCCCGCCCCAGGTCAGGCCGCTGCGGCCGTTGCTGACGTCCAGATCGCCCTTGAGCTGCAGGCCCAGCGCCGAGAGCGTGGCCTTTTTCAGCTTCAGCCCGGCAGGGCCCGCACAGCTGAACACGCCGTCGGCATCCAGATCCATGCCCTGGGGCAGCAGATCCTTTTCAAGGGACGGCAGGTGCAGGCGCAGGGAACCGGGCAGATCCTGCCAGGCCACGAACTCCTTGCCACCGAACCAGACGAGGCCGTCCAGCTTCTGGGTCAGGGAAAGATCCTCACCCTCCAGCGAGGCCGTCCAGCGGCCTTCGAAACCGGCCCGGGCCGGAGTGGGACGCAGGTCGCGGCGGGCGCTTTGCAGGTCGAGGCGCAGCGAGAGTTTTTCGAAGGGCAGGCTCTTTTTGCCTCCGGCGGGCAGCAGGCCCTTGCTGCCGTCGGCCGAGACCGTGCCGCGCATGCTCTTCAGGAACACGTCCAGGTCGCTGCCCCGGCTGGTGATGGCCGCCTGGGCGGACAGCATGCCGCGCCGTACGGGGATGAGGCCGAAATCCCTGACCAGCTTGCTGCCGTGGACCTTGTCCAGGCGCAGGTCGATGTCGAAGGTGGGCATGTCCGAAGGCCCGCCGATGGCGCAGCGGCCCTTGAGGCGGCCTTCGTAAAAGTCGCCCGTGGCCCGGATCACGGCCGTACCGTTGCCGGCCTTGTCGGGGGTGCCGGGTTCGATGACCACGGCCGCGCCGGTGATGGTCACAGGGCCGTAATGCACGGTGCGGGCATTGAGGCGGATGTCATAACCGATATCCAGGTCCGTGGCGGGATCGGGCGGCGGCAGCGGCGTGGAGCGCGAGGCCCGCAGGCTGGTCAGGGGCCCGTGCGGGAAATAGACCTGCAGGGGCAGGGTGCCCACGGCTTCCGGGATGGCCCGGCCCAGCTTTACTTCCGGGGCGGTCAGGTCAAGGGCCACCACCGGCTCGGCCCAGCGGGCCACGCCGCCGGAACCGGTAAAGCGCGAGCCCGAGGCATGGGCCACGATATAGGGCACGCGCAGGCCTTCGGCATCCAGTTCGAATTCCAGAAGGCTGTCCGTGATGTTGTCCAGGGCCATCTGCAGGCCCGGAGCCAGATCACGGGCAAAGCCCAGCCAGCGTGTCAGGCTCAGGCGGTGGGCCTGCAGGCTGCCGTTGAGGACGGGCCCCCGCTGTTTGTCGAGGATCAGGTTGCCGTCGAGGGTGGCGCTGTCTTCGCCCAGTTCCAGCCGGATGCGTTCCAGGCGCACGGGCGGGCGCGTCCCTCCCGCAGCGGGCAGGTCGGGCTGGGGGGCCACCTGGGGTGCGGGAACTGTCTTTGCAGCGGCGGCATCAGCGGCCGGTGAACGGGGGGCGGACGGGGCAGGAGCCGTTGCGGGACCTTCCTTTCCGGCTGCGGCCAGCTCCTGCGGATCGGGCAGGAAGACCTCGCGCAGCATGCGCCGTACCGAGGCCTGCGGCGCGTTCCTGTCCTGCAGCAGGCGGCCGGACACGGTAAAGGGGATGGGCTCGTCGTCCTGCATCAGGTCGCCCTGGATGTCATGATCCAGCTGCCAGCCCGCGGCCGTGGCCGTGAAATCGAGGTTCATGCGTACGCGGGGCAGGTGGGGCGGCAGATGCAGCAGGGTACGCAGGCGCAGGCGGGGCGTATCGCTCAAAAAACGGAGCGGACGGCTGCGGCCTTCCACGAGCAGGTTTTCCAGGTCGAGCACGGGGATCTCTTCCCCGGCGGCCAGGTTGCGGATCAGACCTGCCTGCAGCTTGCCGCGCACGTCCTGAAGACCGCGCAGATGCAGCACGCAGGAAAGGTTGCCCGCGCGCAGGGAAGAAGCGTCCTGGGCCTGGAAGGAGAAATTGCCCTGATCTATCTCTATCTGGATGGTGCCGGGCAACAGGCTGTCCAGCCGGGCCAGGCCCCCCGCATCGTTGCTGCCGCCCCCGGTAGCGGAGGTCAGCTTGCGCAGGTCCAGCGTAGGCAGCGGCAGGCTGCCGGAGAGCACAGGATTTTGCAGGGCCACGTATTCCAGCTCCAGCCGCCCCTGCAGCAGGGCGGTCAGACGGGGGCGCAGGCGGGCCGTGCGGACGGAGATGTCCAGCTCCTTGCTGCGGATGCGCACGTCATCGGCCTGGACGGCCGGAGGCAGCCAGGAAAGACCGATGGACCTGACATGCAGGTCGAGGCCCGTGCGTTCGGTGAAGTCCTCCAGCAGGGCATGGGTGATGGCGACGGAATTGTGCTGCACATAGACCATGGCCGCGCCGGCCAGCAACAGGATGCCCAGCAGCAGGGCTGCCAGACAGCGGAGGAAAAGACGCAGGCGGCGGGATGGTTCGGGCATGGCAGGAAGGCTGCTTGACGATGAAAAGGGGCAAGGCTAGGTTGACGAAGCGCTGTCACGGCGTGCGCGGAAGGCACGACAAAAGCCCCGCCGGAGGGAAAAGCCCGTTTCCGGGCAAAAACGGAACAGGCCTAGCGGCTGCTGTCCATGTGCAGGTCCAGGCCAGGGTCCACCACCGGCGTGCGGGGCGTGGCCTTTTTGGCCGCAGGCGCATCAAAGCTCAGATGCAGCAGGGGATCCTGTGCCGCAGGCGTGGCCTGCACGGCCGTTTCGGCCAGTTTGGGGGCAGGGCAGCCCAGGGCATCCAGGCGGGCTTCCATGGCGCGCAGCAGCACGCGCATCTGGGCGTGCTCGTCGCGCAGGGCGCGGTTCAGGCGTTCCTGACTGCGCAGCATGTAGAACTGTACGGCAAGCATGCCGAGAAAACAAAGAAAAATAAAGAGCATCAGGGAAAACATGGGGCGGCCTCGCGGATATTCTGGCGGCCGTCGTGCCCATGTTTCCGGGGCTGGCCGCAGCTCCGCTTATATACATTCGGACGCGGCAGGGCAAGATGCCGCAAGGAAGGAAAATGGCAACAGCAAAGATCGAACCGCATATGGTCATGGCCGATGCCCAGGGCAACATCTATGATGATCCCGACCTGCTCATGGTCTGCCGCCGCGGCGAGGAATGGGGCACGCCCCGTCCTGACGAACTCATGCCCCTGCCCGAGGAGAGCGAGCTCTTTCTCCTGCCCGGACGCCGGGCCGTGGGCCTGAACCCCGAGACCGGCGAGATAGAGTGCACCGAGGATCTGGCCGTGGCCGCCTTTGCCGCACCGGCCCACACGCTCTCCGCCCATCCGGCCTACACCAGCGATGCCGACGCCCCCCTGCTGCCCCTGTTCGCCTATGGCGCCGTGGGCTTCGCCAAGGGGCGCTTCTACATCTGTGCCCGCAAGGTGGATGCCGACCAGCGTCAGGAGTTCCGCCACATCCCGCGTTCCCGCATCGAAAAGAACGTGCGGGCCCTGCTGCGCCAGTTCCCGAAGAACCGTCTTGTGGGCCACATCCTTGAAGACTGCGTCATGAAGTACGACTGCCCGGCGGCCCGCAACTTTGCCCTGGGCCGCTTCGAGGCGCCCCTGCCCAGCTCGCGCACCTGCAATGCCCGCTGTGTGGGCTGTATCTCCGAGCAGGACAAGGATTCGCCCATCAACGTGACGCCCCAGTGCCGTCTGACCTTCACCCCTACCCCTGAAGAACTGGTGGAGGTCATGAGCTTCCATGCCAGTCGCGAGACGAAGACGCCCATCTATTCCTTCGGGCAGGGCTGTGAGGGCGATCCCCTCATGAATCCCGACCTGCTGGTGGAAAGCGTGCGCCTGTTCCGCAGCCGGGGCGGTGTGGGCACGGTCAACTGCAATACCAACGCCTCCCGCACCGAGGCTGTGGAACGTCTGGCCCAGGCGGGTCTTTCCAGCATCCGCGTCAGCCTCAACAGCGCCCGGCCCGAAGTCTACGAGCGTTACTACCGCCCCCACGGTTACAGCTTCGACGACGTGCGCCGCTCCATCGCCGTGGCCCGGAAGAACGGCCTCTGGGTCTCGCTGAACCTGCTCTTCTTCCCCGGTGTCACCGACAGCGAAGGCGAGCTGGAAGCCCTGGCCCGCCTAGTGGGCGAGAACGGCGTGAGCATGATCCAGTGGCGTAACCTCAACATCGACCCCGAATGGTATCTGGGCCTCATGCGTGGTATCGACCACGGCCCCATCATGGGCCTCAGCCTGTTCATGAAGCGTCTGAAAAAGCTCTGCCCCTGGCTGCGCTTCGGCTACTTCAACCCCTATGTGGGCGAGAAGGCCGAGCTCACGGCCCCCCTGCCCGGGCAGTGGCAGATGCCTGATCTCTCTGTGGCAGACGCTCCCCTTGCCGGGCCCGCTTCGGAAAATGCCGCCGGGGAGGCTGACGCGGAAGCTGGAGCATAGGTTTTGACGGAGGAGGCCGGGGATTTTCCGGGGGAGGAGGGCGCTTTTGAAAAAGCGTCCCCCTCCCCCGGGCCCCCTCTCCCCGTAAAACTTTTGCTCTGGTGCGGATGGCAGGTCCCCGTCTTCGGCGTGCGGGAAGCGATTTCGCCTCGTGATCGGGAAAGGGGAGAGCGGCACCGTTTTCCGTACCTGGTCTGGAAGAGGTCATATCGCTTGCGGCCATGTCGGCACAGCGCCTTCCGAACCGTGCTGGCGCGCAGGGGCAATGGCCGGGGCGGGCCCGTATCCACGGAATGGAGACTCATCCGACGGCGATATGAGACCAGGTGGAGCAGCTATCCTCATGGCGAATGCCGGTAGAAGAGGACAACAGGCGTAGGGTGGGCCCTTGGCTGGGATGTTTTTGATAGAAAAGTAATGTTTTTAGTCAGATATAAATATTTTTTGTCGGGAGACGGTCTTTTGCTTGACGCACGCCCTGTTCTTTTATAGTTTCTTTTTGAAATTGAATTTCTTTTTCTAAACATCCAACGGCGGCCATGCCGCCAGGGAGTTGTCATGAGCAAAGTCCTGATCGTTTTTGGTTCCAGCACCGGCAATACCGAGGGCATCGCCCAGAAACTGGAAGAGATCATCGCCGCCGCAGGCCATGACGTCACGCTGAAAAACGCCGCCGACGTGGATGCCGCCGGTCTGGCCGAAGGCTATGACGCCGTGCTGCTGGGCTGCTCCGCCTGGGGCGACGACGAGCTGGAGCTGCAGGACGATTTCATCCCTCTTTATGAGAACATGGAAGCCATGGGCCTTTCGGGCGTCAAACTGTCGGCGTTTGCCTCCGGCGACAGTTCCTACACGCATTTTTGCGGTGCGGTGGACGCCATCGAGGCCAAGGGCAAGGACCTGGGTGCGCAGATCGTGGCTGAGGGGCTGAAAGTGGACGGTACCGTCAGCGATGCCCCTGATGCCGTGCAGGAATTTGCGGCCGCTGTTCTGGCAGCATTGTAGCCGCAAAGGGACCCCGGCCTTCGCCGGGGCGCGTCCTGTGCCTTGCGCGGAGTCTGGCCATGGACTCCGCGCTTCTTTTATGTCCTGTTCCGCCTTCAAGAGGCCTTGGGCATCCCGGGCCTTGCCAGCCGCAGGCAAACATCGTAGCGTGCCGCCATCATCATCATCTTTGTTGTGGAGGTCTGTATGGCGATCCTTGTTTGCGGCGGTGCGGGCTATATCGGTTCCCACGCGGTCCATGCCCTGGCAGCGGCCGGGCAGGAAGTCGTGGTGGTGGACAATCTCCAGACGGGCCATGCCGCCGCCGTGGCGGGCAAGGCTGCCTTCGTGCAGGGCGACATCCGCGATGCCGCCTGTCTGGACGGCATCTTCCGCCGTTTCCGCATCGACGGCGTCATGCACTTCGCCGCCGATTCGCAGGTGGGCGAGAGCATGGTCGATCCCCTCAAGTACTTCAACAATAATGTGGGCGGCATGCAGAGCCTGCTGGAAGCCATGGTCCGTCATGGCGTGGGCCGCATCGTGTTCTCGTCCTCGGCGGCGGTCTACGGCGAGCCCGACAGCGTGCCCATCAGCGAGGATGCCCCCACCCGGCCCACCAATCCTTACGGGCACAGCAAACTGATGATGGAGGCCATGATGCGCTGGGTCTCGGTGGCCCATGGCATCCGCTATGTCTCCCTGCGTTATTTCAATGTGGCCGGGGCCCTGGCCGACGGCAGCATCGGCGAGGACCACAGCCCCGAGAGCCATCTCATCCCCCTGGTCCTGCAAGTGCCGCTGGGCCGGCGGCCGCATATCACCATCTTCGGTGATGATTACGCTACGCCCGACGGGACCTGCATCCGCGACTACATCGCCGTCACCGACCTAGTGGACGCCCATATGAGGGCCCTGGATCATCTGCAGCGCGGCGGTGATGACCTCATCTGCAACCTGGGCAACGGGCAGGGCTTTTCCGTGCGCGAGATCGTGGACTGCGCCCGCAAGGTGACCGGTCACGAGATCCCCGTGGTCATGGGGCAGCGGCGCGCGGGCGATCCGGCCCGTCTGGTGGCTTCCGCCCGCAAGGCGCAGCAGGTGCTGGGCTGGCAGCCGCAGCTGGGTGTGGAGGCCATCATCGAATCGGCCTGGCGCTGGCACCGGGAACATCCGCACGGTTACGGCGAACGGCAGTAAGACGGCATCCTGGCGGGGCGTCCGCCATGCGCCGTTCCTGTGGCGGAGGAGCCGTGCAAAGGACGGTAGTGGCAGGCTGACCTGCCAGAAAAGACAATGTTTTATCCGGGGAGGCATGAGCCTCCCTTTTTTTATGGCCTCGCGCGGGCTTGCTTTTCTTTTGAGGCGCCGCTATCTTAATATTGATAACTTGTACTGATAGGAGGTGCCATGTACGGCTATCCCTGCGCGCGACGCGCCTTTTCCTTTTTCATCCTGATGCTGGCCCTGGTCCTTTCCGGGACCGGTGCCGCGGCTGCGGAACTTTCCCGCCCCACCTTTGACCCCTTACGGGAGAAAGCCCCCATGAATAATGACGGATTCCGGATCATTGCCCGCGGTGATGCCGCGGTGCCGCCCCTGACGCCCCGCGAGGCGGACATCATCCTCCGCAAGGCCACGGAAGCCCCGTGGTCCGGTGAGTACGAAAAAAACACGGCCGCCGGGACCTACCTGTGCCGCCAGTGCGGCGTGGCCCTGTACCGTTCTTCGGACAAGTTCGATTCCGGGTGCGGCTGGCCCGCCTTCGACGATGCCCTGCCGGGCATGGTGCGTCGCCAGCCCGATGCCGACGGCCACCGGGTGGAGATCGTTTGCGAGCACTGCGGCGCCCACCTGGGGCATGTTTTTGAGGGCGAAGGCCTGACGGCCAAGAACACCCGCCATTGCGTCAACTCCCTGTCCATGCGCTTCGCCCCTGCGGGCAGCGAAAAGGAAAAGCTGGGCCTGGCCCTGTACGAGCAGGTGCGCAACACCCAGGTGGCCGTGCTGGCGGGCGGCTGCTTCTGGGGCGTGGAAGATGCCCTGAGCAAGCTCCCCGGTGTGGTGGACGTGCGTTCCGGCTACACGGGCGGCCATACCGACCGGCCTTCCTATGAGGATGTCTGCCGGGGCGATACCGGCCATGCCGAAGCCGTGCTGGTGCGCTTCGATCCCAAAAAGATCAGCTATGAGGCCATCGTACGCCGCTTTTTCGAGGTCCACGATCCCACCCAGCTGGACAGGCAGGGCCCGGACGTCGGCAGCCAGTACCGCTCCACCATCTTCTGGCTGGACGAGTCCCAGAAGCGGACGGCCCAGAAGCTCATGGATGAGCTGCGCGGTCTGGGCTATGACGTGGTGACCCGTCTGGAAAAGGCCGGGGCCTTCTACGAGGCCGAGGCCTACCATCAGGATTTTGCCCGCCGCACGGGCCGGGGCGGCTGCCATCTGGCCGTGCCCCGCTTCGAGCGCCGTGCTGACGGCAGCCCGCGCTAGGGAACTGGCCGCATACCCATAAAAACAAAAGGCAGGCACGCCGCGATGGTGTGCCTGCCTTTTCGTGTTTTTTGTTTTCAGGGAAGGCGGAATTGGGTTTGCGCCATCTCCCTTGAAGGGCTGCCGTTTTTTTGTGCCTGATGCTGTGCGGAGGAAGGGGCTCCTTTTTCGCCAGACAACGGAGATCCTCCCGCCGGACAAGGCCCCTTTCTAGGCCTTGATGCGCCGGACCAGCGGCGCCAGGCAGAAGATGGCCACGCCCACCACCACGATGGGCGACAGGGCCCAGCGCAGATCGAACTGATGGGAAAGGAAGCCCACCATGGGCGGGCAGCCCAAAAAGCCCAGGAAACTGAGGGACGAGACCAGCGAGATGGCCACGCTGGGCGGCACGCGCGTGGACTTGCCCGCCAGGCTGTAGCAGAGCGGCACCACGGAGGCCATGCCGAAGCCCACCAGGGCCAGCCCCGCCGTGGCGGGCAGCAGGTCGGGCCAGAGCAGGGCCAGGCTCAGACCGGCGGCGATGCAGAGGCCGCTCAGCTGGAGCACGGGCGTGACCCCGAAGCGGTTCACCAGACCGTCGGCCAGCAGGCGGCCCGTGACCATGGCACACATGCAGGCCAGGTAGCCGGCGCGGATGAGGCTCTCGCCCGGCTGGACCACCTGGGCGAAATAGACGGAGCTCCAGTCATACATGGCGCCTTCCGTGGCCATGCTGCCCAGGGCGATGCAGCCGAGCAGGGTCAGATAGAGGTCGGGGCGGAAGGAGCGCTTCCCGCTTTCGGGCGCTGCGGCGCCGATGCGCACTTCCCGGGGCATGGTCCAGGTGCGCAGGCAGCACAGCGTCGCCAGCGTGATGACGAAGATGGCGGCAAAGTGGGGCAGGGGCGCCACGCCCAGCGGCGCCACGATGGAGCCGATGATGCAGCCGGCCACCCCGCCCAGGCTCCACATGCCGTGGAAGGTGGCCATGATGCTGCGGCCGTAAAGGGTCTCCACGCCCACGGCCTGGGCATTGAGGGAGATGTTGAGCATGTTGTTGGCAAAGCCGAAACCCAGCAGGGCCGCGGCCAGCCAGTGCGGGCTGCCGGCCAGGGCCAGGGAGAGCAGGGCGCAGGGCATGAGCATGAGCCCCAGCATGATGACGCGGCGGCTGCGGAAGCGGCCGATGAGCCAGGCCGTGGGCGCGATGGAGAGCATCTCGCCCAGAGGGGCGGCCAGCAGGACGCTGCCCAGGGCCGCGTCGCTCATCTGCAGGGCGGCCTTGATGTCCGGGATGCGGACGGCCCAGGAGGCGAAGACCATGCCCATGACGAAGAAAAAGGCATTGATGGCGGTACGATAGAAGGCCCGGGGCGTACGCGGCAGGATGCGGGCCGCGGCCAGGCGGGGAGTGGAGATGGTCAGTTCCATGACGTATCCTCGATGAAAGCACTGGCGCTCTCCAACAGGACTGTTTGAGCGCACAGGCAACATCTATGCGCATTGCCTCGCCTTGAAAAGTGTTTTTTTTGCGGGGAGCTCCGGCGGGCATGCCTGCTGCTCCTGCCCGGATCCGACCATCCGCCCTCCTGGGGATTCAGAGCGGGAGCCCCGGCATATCCCGGCTTTCCTGCGGCGCGGACGTTGCATCCTGCGCCGGGCTTGCGTATGGGGAACGGCATACGGAGGTCGTCATGACAAAAAAGATCGTTTCCTGCCTGTTTGCCCTGGCCCTGCTGCTGGGCTCTGTCTTCCCGGCCGCAGCTCTGGAGATCCATATCGACAACAGCCAGGCCCTGGGCGGGAGCCTGGCCCTGCGCTATCTGCGCACGGACGGCGTGTGGGTCACGAAAGGCTGGGTGAACTTCGGTCCGCACAGCAAGCAGACCGTGACCCTGGAGACCTGGAAGCCCGTGTTCTACCTGCATGTGGAAGTAGGCGGCGGTGCGTCCGTGGAGCTGCCGGGCGAAAAGCACCGCTTCTGGGTGGTGCGTGATGTCTTCGAGCTGGAGGGGGATGCCCGCCCGGCGCGTGGCCAGCAGGCGGATTTCATCAAGGTGGAGGTGCGGGGGGACGATCCCCGTTTCACGCTGCGCTTCTGATCCGGGCCGCCGTTGTGGCGGACAGGACAGCACGGCCATGAGCGTGCCGCAAAAAAGGCAGCCTTTCCGGTGACCGGAGGGCTGCCTTTTTTTGACGGATGATCTTTTCCGCTAGCGGCAGTTGCAGAGCGTCCTGTCGCGCAGGGAGGGCAGGCGGATGCCGCCGCGCGTCAGCTCCAGGCGCAGTTCGGCAAGGCGGCGTTCGATGGCGGCGGGCAGGCGCACACCGGCATGGCGTGCCCAGACCTGGGGCGAGACGATGTCCACGCCGCCGTTGGCCAGGTCATAGGTGATGATCTCGTTACCGGCAAAGGCTCCCTGGGCGGTGGCTTTGACGATCTCGAACACGGCGCGGTCGGCCCGCTTGACGATGCTGGTCAGCATGAGCTTGGGCGCCAGGAATTGCTGGTCCTTGTCCACGCCCACCAGGGGACGCCCCTGGGCGATGGCCGCTTCCACGGCGCCCAGTCCCGCACGCCCGGCCAGCACGGCCAGGGCATTGATGTCCAGCCCCAGCAGTTCTTCGGCCTTGGCGCGGCCTTTTTCAGGAGAGCTGTAGCTGCCTGCCACGCCGTTGATGACGCGCGCGCCCGGGCTTTCCAGCCGGACACCTTCCACAAAGCCGTTGAGCATGGATTTCAGCTGCGGGTCGTCTTCCCCGGCCAGCCAGCCCAGGGTCAGTTCATCGCCGGCGGCGCGTGTCCGGGGGGCGGGCAGCAGGCCGTGCCGGTGCAGCTGGGAGAGCAGGGCACCGGCCAGGAAGGCGGCCTGCTCGTCGGCAAAGGTCACGCACATGATGTTGGCGGCGCGGATGCCCGTATCGATACAGCCGAACTTCGTCTGCCGGAAGTTGGCGGCATTGTTGCGCAAGATCTCGTGCAAGCGGGCCCCGGAGAGCAGGACGAGGTCGGCCTGCCGGGCGGCGGCCCGGAAGATGCCCTCCTGCGTCAGGCCGTTGCTGCCCTGGGGCGGGGCCACCACGACGGCCGTGCGGACGCCCAGCTCCTTCCGGGCCTGCTCCAGCCCCTGGCGCAGCAGATCGTTCCAGCCCCGGTCGGGGGCCGCATCTTCCAGCAGCAGAGCTACGCGCAGGGCCGGGGCCTCGCCGGCCGCAGCCGCCAGGACGGAGGAGAAACAAAAAACGGACAACAGGACGGACAGGCACAGCAGCCGGGTGATATCAAAGCATTTTTTCATGTCAGGCTCCCGGCGGCATACTAGCAGGGGGCCGGAGAGGCCACAAGCGCCCGGGGAGCCGCTTGGAGAAAAATTGAGTAATCGAACAATTTGCATAGTAAAAAGATTGTATTTTACAACATACTGTTTTTAAATGATAAAAATAATAATATGAAAGATTTTCTGCTATTTTTGAGGCATTTTTCCTGTCGTTGGGCATTTTTCTGTGAAAAAAAGCACTAGGCAAGCTGTGAAACTTGTGCTAAGTCTCCTGCTCAGGAAACGTGTACTCGTGTTTCGTCCCTGCGTATGGGTTGCGCAGGGGCGGGATGCAACTCCTTGGGACATTGCTTGGAAGGATACGTTATGTCTGCATACGAGCTGCCTGCATGGCTTGACACCCGGTTCATCGAAAACGCGCTCAGTCGTACGGCTGCACCGGACAAGGCGGAGCTTCGGGATATTCTGGACAAATCTCTGGCTCTGAAGTCACTGACCATTCAGGAAGCGACGGCTCTCATGCGGGTGACGGATCCCGAAGACATCGCCCTGATGATGAAAACGGCGGATGCGGTCAAGCAGAAGGCCTATGGTGACCGTATCGTGCTGACCGCTCCGCTGCATATCTCGAACCATTGCGGCAGTGAATGCCTCTACTGCGCCAACCGCAAGAGCAATACGCTCATCCAGCGCAAGTACATGACCTCGCCCGAGATGCGCGAGGCCGCCGGCAAGCTGATCCGTCAGGGGCACAAGCGCATCGTGCTGGTCTCCGGCCAGCTGCCCAATGCCGATGTGGAGTACCTGGCCGAAGCCATCAGCATCATGTACACCGTGTTCGACGGTCACGGCGAAGTCCGCCGCGTCAACGTCAACGTGGGGCCGCTGAACGCCGACCAGTACAGCGTGCTGCTGGATGCGGATGTGGGCACCGTCCTGATCTATCAGGATACCTACCATCCCGATTACTACAAGGCCGCCCATGTGGCCGGGCCCAAGAGCCATTACGAGAAGCGCCTCAACGCGCCTGAGGTGGCGTTGGGTGCCGGTGTGCGCGATGTGGGCCTCGGCCTGCTGCTGGGCCTTGCGCCCTGGCAGTTCGATGTGCTGGCCACCATGCTGCATGTGGCCCATCTCAACCGCCTGTTCGGCGCCGGCGGCCACACCGTCAGCATGTTCCGTCTGCGTCCCGCGCCGGGCAGCCTGTTCGTGCCCCCGCATCCGCTTTCGGACGACGAGTTCCTGCGCTGCGTGGCCATCATGCGCCTGGCCGTGCCCCATGCGGGCATCGTCGTCACCACGCGCGAACCTTCCGGCCTGTGGCGTGACGCCTGTAGCAGCGGTGTCTCCCAGGTGTTCACGGGCAGCGTGGGCAGCGCTTACGAGACTTGGAGCGACAAGCCCGGTCCCGACGGCATCCCCTTCCCGCTGGGCGAAGACACCCACTTGGACGAAGTGGTGCGCTTCCTCATGGAAGAGGCCGAGCACCTGCCCTCGTTCTGTACCGCCTGTCCCCGCTTGGGCCGCAGCGGTGCGGACTTCATGGGCATGGTGCACGAGTGCGGCATGCGCAGCCAGTGCAGCCCCAACTCCATCGCTTCCTTCGAAGAGTTCCTGCTCAATTACGCGACGCCCTATACCCGTGAGGTGGGCGAACGCCTGATCGCCCGCAAGCTCCCGCAGATGAGCGACGTGGAGCGCGGCGCGGCAGAACGCCTGTTGCAGAAGGTCAAGTCGGGCCGCATGGACGAATTCATCTAACAGGCAGCGGCCAGGGCCGTTCTTCAGCGAAACCGCCGCCACCGACTGCCAGAAGGCAGACGGTGGCGGTTTTTTATTTTTGTTGGCATAGTCCGTTATCCTGTTTTGCCCAACCCGGGCCACAGACAGGAAAAAAAGGGAGACGCCGTGGCAAGACTCATCGACCGTATTTTTTTTGACAGGCAGGACAGGGACATCCTCGTCCTGGTCAACCGTATCCTTGAAGCGCCCAACGTGCCCTCGCGGGACAATCTTTTCAATCCCGAGCTGCATCCCCACGGCATCAAGGAGCTGGTCACCTCTCCGGCCTCCCGCATGGCCTATGCCGTCATCAACCTGCTGCGCAATCTGGAGGTCGGCGGCTCGCGTGACCGCCTGCTGGCCCTGCAGACCCTGTATGACGAGGTGCTGACCAGCGCCCATTCGGCCCTGCGCCGCAATACCGCCCGTGCGCTCATGCAGATCATGAAGGACATGGTACGCGCCCACGGCGACGAGACCCGTCAGCTCATGCTGGCCCATGACTTCCGCAGCACCGCCCTGGGCACGCCGCGCGTGGTGCGCCGCATGCTGGCGCGCTACCATCTGCCCGAGATGCCCGAAGCCTGGAACCAGCTCGCCTTCGACGACCATGTCTATGACGTGAACACCAAGGGCCGCAAAACGCCCACCCACCTCATCATGGACGCCTGGATCAAAGGCCTGCGTTCCATCACGGTTGTCTACGACAACAGTGTGGATCTGGAGGCCGCCACGGAGGTCATCCACGCTTCGGGCATCGTGGGCATCTCCGTGCGTATCGGCCTGGAGTTCAGCGTGCCCTTCTATGACCGTTTCGTGAATCTGGTCTGGATGCCGCGCGGCTTCAGCTCCGGCAAGGGCTTCCTGGACTTTTTGCGCAGCCCGCAGATGCGGGAGATGCTGGAAAAGGGGCGCGAAGTGCTGCACTGGCGGCGCGAAGTGGCCCTGCACACCCTGGAAGTCTGGAACGAGGACGAGCGTCCCCGTCTGGAGCAGCTCTGGGGAGTATCCGTGGCGCCCATGGGCCTGGAGGAGTTCCTCGACTTCGTGGGGCGTGGCCATGCCTCCCTGCTGCGTCTGGCCGAATACCTGCACAAGCACATCCAGCCCAGCCTGCGGGCCCGGGCCGAGATCCTGCGCGCCCGGCATGACGATCCCGAGGCCATGGAAGAGTTGCAGCGTCTGGACAATCTGGGCCCCGACGATGTGCAGGCCCTGTGGCTGAACCCCGGCCACAACCCGCGCATCCCCAATACGGAGCAGCCGGGCGCCTGCGACAACCTGCCGGAACTGATGTGCATGAGCGCCCAGAAGCTTTCCGCCTATCTCAACGGGCTTGCCACGGGCAACCGTCTGATCCTGGGCACCGAGGGCCTGAGCGTGGAGGACGTGGTGGAGCTGCTCTGGGACTGCGAGGGGCGCATCACCCATCTGGAGCTCTTCAACATGAAGAGCTGGGTGGAAGGGCACCTCAACAATATCGCGGCCATCAACGAATTGCAGCGCGTGCTCAACCAGGGCCTTGCCCCGCGCATGAAGCAGATGGTGCGCCAGATGATCCGGCAGATGGAGATGACGGGCGACGACGAACGCCTGGAAAAGTTCCATGCCATCCTGCGCGACATCCCCAAGCTCTGGGCCGCATACCGCCACGAGCCTCTCAAGTCGCGCCTGGGCAGCAATTCGGCCAGCCGTTCGCGTTCGTACGGCATGGGCCTGGCCATCCGGGAGACGCTGCCGCGCCGGGCCCTGCTGGCCATGAAAAAGTCGGGCAGCCAGCAGTCCGCCATCCCCATCTATTCACCGGTGGAAGAGCAGATCCGCTACAACGAGCCGGAGACCCCCTCGCCCGGGCAGCGCCTGCTGGCCCATTTCCGCTTTTTGCCGGGCTGCGACCATCTGGGCATGGAACGCCGCCGCGTATGGCGGGCGGCCAGTGAGGATTGCCGCGTCAGCAACCGGGGCAACATGGTCAACCTCGGCGGCCTGAGCCCCTTCCGGGGTAACGGTCTGACCGATGCGCCGCAGGGGGAGGAGGCCCGGCCCGACCGCCGTTACCTCAACAGCACCTTGAGCAACTGCCTCAAGGTGCTGCTGGGCTTCATCCCGGCGTTCTGTTCCTTCCAGTATACCCAGAGCTGGTGGTTCCTGGCCTGGTTCGGCCCGCTCATCTGGTTCAGCATCACCGGTGTGCGCAACGTGGTCCAGATGGTCATGGCCGCCCGTGGCGCCAAGCGCAGCACCCTGACCCACTGGCGGGAGCATGTCAGCGTCAAACGCATCTGTGACTCGCTCATGTACACGGGCATTTCCGTACTGCTGCTGGAAGTCATCATGCGCGTGCTCGTACTGGAGAAGACCTTTGGCCTCAGTGTGGCGGACCACCCCATAGCGGTCTTTTGTGTGCTCAACCTGGTCAACGGCCTCTATCTCTTCTCGCACAACATGTACCGGGGCTTTCCCCGGCAGGCGGCCATCGGCAACATCTTCCGCAGCATGCTGGCCATCCCTGTATCGGCCCTTTACAACGCGACGCTCTATCACTTCCTTTTGCTGGTGCTCGGCATCCCCGACCCGCTGGTCTATCTGGTGCCCAGTGCCACGGTGATCTCCAAGATGGCCTCGGACACTGTGGCAGCCATCATCGAGGGCTACGCCGACAGCCAGGTGAACCTGCGCATGCGTCGCTGGGACTACGAGAGCACCATCAAGCGCATCTTCGACTGCTACACCCAGCTGGAGCTGCTCTTCCCCCGCGAAGACGCCCTGATCTGCCTGGCCCGCCCCGGCGGCCTGCGCGGACGTGGCGGTGAGGAGGCCCAGCGCCTGGAGCGCATCCTCATCATCTGCGCTCTGGACCTGATGTATTTCTGGTTCTACCAGCCGCGCGCCCAGGAGGCTTTCCGGCACAAGGTGCGCTCCATGGCCGAGGCCGACAGGGCCGTGCTGCTCAGCGCCCAGCTGGTGCTGATGCGCGAACGGGAGGTGAGCCAGTTCCTGGTGGACGGCCTGCTTGGACGTAACTTCTCGAAACCCCTGGCCTTCTTCCTTGACAGGCGCAAGGAATACCTGCGCCTCATGGCGCGCATCTGCATCCTTTCAAAACCCCGCGAAGCCCCGGCCTGCCCGGTTCTTTTCGGGGAGGACAAAAAAAGTTGAATCTATTTTATAAAATCTTATTGCCATGGCGGGGCTGGTCGCGTATGTTGATTCCAGTACATCCATAAACGTTTCCAAACCGGGCTCGGACGGGGATCCAGACCGTTCAGACGCCCAAACCAAGGAGTTGCACAATGAGCACGGATGTCAAGAGCATGCATATGGGCCAGATCACGTCCTTCTTCATCCCCACCGTGACTCTGGTCGGCCAGAACTGCTCCACCCAGATTCCCGATCGCCTGAAGAGCCTCGGCGGCAAGAAGCCGCTGATCGTCACCGACCAGGGCATCGTGGCCGTGGGCATCCTGAAGCAGATCACCGATATCCTTGACGCCGCCGGCATGCAGTATGCCGTGTACGACAAGACCGTGCCCAACCCCACGGACAAAAACGTTGAGGAAGCCACCGAAGCTTACAAGAGCAACGGTTGCGACAGCCTGATCACCCTGGGCGGCGGTTCTTCGCATGACTGCGGCAAGGGCGTCGGCTTCGTGGTCGGCAACGGCGGCAAGATCCACGACTACGAAGGCGTGGACAAATCCAGCAAGCCCTTCCCGCCCTATGTGGCCGTGAACACCACCGCTGGTACCGCCTCTGAAATGACCCGTTTCTGCATCATCACCGACACCTCCCGCAAGGTGAAGATGGCCATCGTTGACTGGCGCTGCACCCCCAGCGTCGCCATCGACGACCCGGTCCTGATGATGGGCATGCCTCCGTCCCTGACCGCCGCTACCGGTATGGACGCCCTGACCCACGCCGTGGAAGCCTATGTTTCCACCGCTGCCACTCCCATGACCGACGCCTGTGCCGAAAAGGCCATGGAATACATCAACCGCTACCTGCGCCGCGCCGTTGCCAACGGCAAGGATATGGAAGCCCGCGAAGGCATGTGCTACGCCCAGTACCTGGCCGGTATGGCGTTCAACAACGCCAGCCTGGGTCACGTGCACGCCATGGCTCACCAGCTGGGCGGCTTCTATGACCTGCCGCACGGCGAATGCAACGCCATCCTGCTGCCCCATGTGTGCGAGTACAACCTGATCTCCAGCCGCCGCCGCTTTGGCCGCATCGCCAAACTGCTGGGCGAACGCGTGGACGGCCTGAGCCCGACCGACGCTTCGCAGGCTGCCATCAAGGCCATCCGCATCCTGTCCAAGGACGTGGGTATCCCGGAAGGCCTGATCGCCCTGGGCAAGAAGTACGGCAAGGAAGTGAAGGAAGAGGACATCCCCACCATGACCGCCAACGCCCAGAAGGACGCTTGCGGTCTGACCAACCCGCGCATGATGAGCGACGCCGCTGTGGCCGCCATCTACAAGGCCGCCCTGTAGTCCTCGCTGCATAGCTGCATAATGGAGGCCCCCGGGAAACCGGGGGCCTTTTTGCGTTTTGGGCTTTAGCTTGTCGGGCGGCACGGCGCGAAATGAAAAACCACCCGCATGGCAGGTGGTTTTGAGACGATGGCCGGAGTGTTTCCGGCTGTTGGAGATGGCACGGACACGGCAGGGCGATATGCCCCGCTGCGGGGGCCGCTGCTTCTCCCGCCGCAGTTTTTCAGAGGCGCATGCCGGAAAAAAGCGGAGAGCAGGGAAGGGGGGCTCTTTGTCCGGCAGGGCTCCCCCTGTGATGCGGCATCACGCGAACATCCCCGGCCGGGCGGCACGGCAGACGGCCCCGGCCACGGCGTCAGCGGCCAGGGCCCCCAGCAGGAGTTCATTCCAGGGGCCGTGCCCTTCGGGCAGGGGCTGTTTGCTGGCCAGCGTGAACACGATATCCCCGTCGAAGAGCATGTGCGCGGGGATGATATGCCGGGCCAGACCGGTGGCGGCCATGCGGGCCAGACGGCTGCACTGGGTCTTGTCCAGAGGGACGTTGGTCGCCACCACGGTGAGCACGGTATTGCCGGCAGGGACCTGCCCGGCCAGAGCGTCCAAAGCCTGCGCATGGGGCACAGGCGCGCCGTCAGGAAAGCGCCCGCCGGCCAGGAAGTTCCCCCGGGCATCGTAGACATTGCCCAGCGCGTTGAGGACCACCAGGGCCGCCACCCGTATGCCCTCCCGTTCCAGGCACAGGCTGCCCAGGCCGCTCTTGTCCGAAAGATCCAGCGGTTTGCCCGCGGCATCCTGGCAAAGGCAGAACAGGCGGCCGCAGCGGGCCCCGCAGGCTGCCCCCACAGCGCCTTCGGCCAGCGGTGCCGCCGAGGCCGCCCGGGCCGCGGCATAGCCCATGTCCGCATCGGGCAGCACGCCGGGCCGGGCATTCATGTCCAGATCGTAGATGACGGCCCCCGGGACGATGGGGATGACCCCGTGCGGCATGGCGAAACCGTGCCCCTGTTCGCGCAAAAAGCGCATGACGCCGTCAGCAGCGGCCAGACCGAAGGCGCTGCCTCCGGCCAGCAGCAGGCCGTGCACGGTATCCACCTGTGATTCGGGCCGCATGAGTTCGGTCTCGCGGCAGCCCGGGGCGAAGCCGGGCACGGCGATGCCCGGTGTGAAGCCCTGCGGGCAAAGGATGGCGGTGCAGCCGGTATGGTTCCGGTCGTCCGTGGCGTGGCCTGCCAGCAGGCCGTCGATGGCGGTCAGGGTAGTATTGCTCATGGGAACTCCTGTGGCGGAGGTTGCAGCTGCGCCCGTGCAGGCATACACCTGCTGTGGGGAGAGGGCGCGTGGAACAAATCTTTCATGTTCACGCGGAAAAGGAAAGCCTCCTCTGTGGGGGGATGCGGTCTGCAGTCCGGGCCGTACCGGGAAGGGGGGATGTCAGGCCTTGTGCAGGCCGGTCGTCAGGTACCGGTCAGGAGTGAAGGTGTTTTCGGAGGAGGGGGACGGACGTTTGGCAAAAAAAGCCAGAGATGCTCCTGGACGCATCCCGGTGCCACCAGAGAACGACAGAGCCCCGCGCGAACGTAATGTTCAGCGCGGGGCTCGCTGTTTTTCGGCAGATGCCGCGGATCAGGCCAGCATGTCCAGGAAGTACTGGTGCA
>ERZ772863.974-NODE-974-length-28238-cov-5.524359_pt1 | contig 28238 bp, 24 predicted proteins | sample MGYA00512134_ERZ772863 | MGnify/ENA primary metagenome ERZ772863 (study PRJEB29015, sample SAMEA2737659) | human gut metagenome | biome: human gut; feature: human-associated habitat; material: faeces | place: China | collected 2012 ...
GGCCGCACCTTTTGTTCACAAAAGGGGGGCCTCCCCCTCGCATCATCTTTTTATGGTCAGCTAGTCTTCGGGCTGCGGATCCACAGGGGTGTAGTTCATGGTGCGCTGCACGGGGGTGAAGCCGGCGGCACGGATGATCTTGTGGATCTCATGACGGGTGAGGTGGTAGGACACGCCGGCGGCGGCCACCACGTTCTCCTCGATCATGAGCGAGCCGAAGTCGTTGGCACCGTAGAAGAGGGCCAGCTGGGCCACTTCGGGCCCCATGGTCACCCAGGAGGACTGGATGTTGGGGATATTGTCCAGCACCAGGCGCGACACGGCCAGCAGGCGCAGATAGGCGGGTGCGGGCAGGGGAGCCGTCACGTTGATGCGGGTATGGGCGGGCTGGAAGGTCCAGGGGATGAAGGCGGTGAAGCCGTGGGTCCTGTCCTGTACCTCGCGCACGGCGAAGAGGTGGTCCATACGGTGGCGGGGCTCTTCCTCATGGCCGAACATCATGGTGGCGGTGGTGCGCATGCCCAGGTTGTGGGCGCGTTCCATGACGTAGAGCCACTGGTCCGCGCTGCACTTGTTGGGCGAGACCTGGGCGCGGACATCGTTCTGGAGGATCTCGGCGCCGCCGCCGGGGATGGAGTCCAGACCGGCGGCCTTGAGGCGGGAGATGACCTCGTCCACGCTCAGACCGAACTTCTGCGACCAGAAGAAGATCTCCGGCGGGGAGAAGGCATGGATGTGCAGGCTGGGCCAGGTGGCACGCATCCAGCGCAGCAGGTCTTCGTACCATTCCAGGGGCAGGTCGGGATGGTGCCCGCCCTGCAGCAGGATCTGGGTGCCGCCCAGGCGCAGGGTCTCGTCGATCTTCCGGGCCATCTCCTCGCGGGTGATGACGTAGCCTTCGCCGGATTCGGGCGCGCGGAAGAAGGCGCAGAAGCGGCAGGCGCAGACGCAGACGTTGGAGTAGTTGATGTTGCGGTCGCCCACATAGGTGACGATGGGCTCGGGATGCAGGCGCAGGCGCATGGCGTGGGCCAGCTGGGCCAGCGTATGCAGGGAGGCACCGTAATACAGGGCTTCGGCGGCGGCGCGGTCCAGGCGCTTCCCGGCCAGGGAAAGGGCCGCGGCCTCCTTCACTTCGGGGCTTTCGTCAAAGGCGCTGTGCGCCGGACGGAACTGCTGGTCGCTCATGCGCGGGCCTCCTCGGTCTGGACGGTATTGAAGATGGCGTTGCGCCGCACGGGCGTGAAGCCCGCTTCACGGATCATGAATTCCAGTTCCTTGAGGGTCAGGCCCTGGGCGGAACCGGCACCGGCCATGTGGCCGATATGCTCTTCCACCACGGTGCCGTCCAGGTCGTCGGCGCCGTACCAGAGGGCCGTCTGGGCCAGCTTGGTGCCCATCATGATCCAGTAGGCCTTGATGTGGGGGATGTTGTCCAGCATCAGGCGCGAGACGGCCACGGTGCGCAGCTGGTCGAGACCGCGCACGGGGCCGAGCTTTTCTTCAGGCAGCTTGAGCTTGCTGTTCTCGGTCAGGAAGGGCAGGGGGATGAAGCAGGTGAAACCGCCGCTCTTGTCCTGCTGTTCGCGCAGGCGGCAGAGATGGTCCACGCGCATGGCGTAGGTCTCCAGATGACCGTAGAGCATGGTGCAGTTGGTCTTGATGCCCAGGCTGTGGGCCTCGCCGGAGATGCGCAGCCACTCGGCGGAACCGGCCTTGTGGGGGCAGATCTGGGCGCGCAGGCCCTCGTCGAAGATCTCGGCGCCGCCGCCGGGCATCATGACCAGGCCGGCTTCCTTGAGGCGCTGCAGCACTTCGAGGGTGGAGCAGCCTTCCATCTTGGCGAAGTGGGCGATCTCCACCGGGGTGAAGGCCTTGATGAGCAGGTCGGGATTGAGCTCGCGCGCGGCGCGCAGGGTGTCCAGGAACCACTGGAAAGGACGGGTGGGATGGCAGCCGCCCACGATGTGCAGCTCGTCCAGATGCAGGGGCGTGGCGTCAGCGGCGCGCAGACGCTCCAGCACTTCCTCGGTGCTCAGGCAGAAGGCCCCCTGGTCTTCTTCGCGGTCGCGGCGGAACGCGCAGAACACGCAGCCGTTGACGCAGACATTGGTATAATTTATTTGGCGGTTGACCACATACGAGGTCTTGTCCCCGTGCATGCGGCAACGCGCGTGGTGGGCCAGAGCGCCCACGGCGGTGATATCGGGGCAGGCGAAAAGCGCCATGCCGTCTTCGGCGCTCAGGCGCTGGCCGGCAAGGACCTTGTCCAGAACGTCGGCAAGCCCGAGGCTTGCGTAATAGGAAGCATCCAGCATAATGGTTATCCTCAGATGATGATTGGCCGAAGGCCGGAACAGCGCAGTATATGTTCCAGTCTCGCTGCCTGTCAAACTGTTACGCCGGATCAAACAAAGAGAGGTGTCCCGTGGCGGAGAACATGACGCTGGGCCTTTCGCCCTGTCCCAATGATACCTATATCTTCCATGCCCTGCTGCACCATCTGGTGCCGTCCCCGGCGCACTTCACGCCGCACATGGCCGACGTGGAGGAGCTCAATGCCCTTGCCCGGCAGAAGAAGCTGCCGGTGACCAAACTTTCGCTGGGCGTGGTGCCCTACATCATGGACGATTATGCCATCATGGCCTCGGGCGCCGCCCTGGGCTGGGGCTGCGGCCCGCTGGTGGTGGCCCGCGAGGACCTGCCCGAAGAAAAATGGAAAACGGCCCGCGTGGCCGTGCCGGGCCTCATGACCACGGCCAACCTGCTGCTGACCCTGCACGGCGGCTTCCAGGGCCCGCGCGAAGAGATGCTCTTCAGCGATGTCATGGACGCGGTGCTCACCGGCGAAGCGGACATGGGCGTCATCATCCATGAAGGCCGTTTCACCTATGCCGACCGCGGCCTGGTGAAGCTGCTGGACCTGGGGCAGTGGTGGGAAGCCACCTATCATGCGCCCCTGCCGCTGGGCGCCATCGCCGTGCGCCGCGACGTGCCCGTGGAGCTGGCCCGCGCCATCGAAGCGGCCATCACGGCCAGCGTGGACTATGCCAATGCCAACCCGCGCGCCTCGGCGGAATTCATCCGCGAACACGCGCAGGAGCTGGCCGAGAGCGTGACCTCGGCCCACATCAAGACCTTCGTCACCGAGTACAGCCGTGACCTGGGCGAGACGGGCCGTCAGGCCATCGCCCGTCTGGTGGAGACCGCGGCGAAGATGCAGGGCCTGCGCCTGCCCGGGGCGGGGCTCTTCCTGTAAAGCAGGCCGCATCAGGCCTGTTCGTACGTATCCGGGGGCCTCGTGCGGTCATGCCGCCGGGGCCTTTTCAGGGCCGTTCCGCAGGGAGCGGCCCTGTTTTTGCCTCCATCACAGAACATGATGACCAAGAACAGATTCTTTTCCCTCAATGAGGCCCGCCGCTTCCTGGCGCTGGGCCTGCCCGTGCTGGTGACGCAGATCGCCCAGATGGGCATGAATTTCGTGGACACGGCCATGACCGGCCAGGCCAGTACGGCGGACATGGCCGCCGTGGCCGTCTCGGGCTCCATCTGGGTGCCGGTTTCCCTGCTGGGCATGGGCTGCCTTTTGTCCCTGCCCGCCATGATGGCCCATCTGGTGGGCGGCGGCGAGCAGCAGCGCACCCCGCATCTGCTGCGGCAGGGCCTTTGGCTTTCGACCCTGCTGTCGCTGGTGCTGATGGGCGTGTTCGCCTTCCTTTCCCTCCATCTGGAGCTGTTCGGTCTGGATGCCGAGCTGGCGCCGCTGGCGGCCGGGTATCTGCGGGCCATGCTCTTCGGCCTGCCGGGCATGATGCTGTTCGTGAACGTGCGCGGCTTTCTGGAAGGCTATGCCCGCACGAGGCCGGCCATGCTCGTGGGCCTGCTGGGGCTGGCGCTCAACGTGCCCTGCAACTATGTGCTCATCTACGGCAAGCTGGGCCTGCCCCAGCTGGGGGCCGTGGGCTGCGGTGTGGCCACCGCCCTGTGCTACTGGTTCATGGGTCTGACTCTGGCCCTGTATGCCCGGCGCGAGGCACGCTGCCGCAAGCTGGGGCCGCTGTTCCTGCCCCTGCTGCTGCCGCGTACGGCAGGGGAGGGCGGCGAGGCCCGGCGGGTGGACTGGCCGCTGGTCTGGCGCATCTTCCGCATTGGTTTGCCCGGTGCGCTGGCCGCCTGTTTCGAGGCCTCGCTCTTCGCGGTCACGGCACTGCTGCTGGCACCGCTGGGCAAGGTGGTGGTGGCCGGGCACCAGATCGCCATGAACTTTTCCAGCATCGTCTACATGCTGCCCCTGTCGCTGAACATCACCGTGGCCATCCGGGTGGGGCAGAACCTGGGGGCCGGGCGTCTGGAACGGGCCCGCCTTTCGGCCCGCACGGCCCTGTGCCTGGGGCTGGGCCTGGCCCTGCTGACCATGACGACCACCCTGTGCCTGCGGCCGCAGATCGCCCAGATCTACAACTCGGACCCCGCCGTGCTGGGGCTGGCCGTGGGCCTGCTGGTCTTCGCCGCCGTCAACCAGATCCCGGAATCGTTGCAGACGGTGAGCATCGGTGTGCTGCGCGCCTACAACGATACCCGCTACATCCTGGGCGTCTGCCTGTTCTCCTACTGGATCGTGGGGCTGGGCACGGGCTGGACCCTGGCCCGGACGGACTGGCTGGTGCCCGCCATGGGCGCCACCGGCTTCTGGATAGGTTACGGCCTGGCCCTGTGGGTGAGCTTCAGCCTGTACCGTTTGCGCATGGGCCGCTTGCACCGGCTGGATGCGGAGGCCGTGCGCCAGCGCATCCGCCGCTGAGCGGGAGCGATGGATTTTAGCCGGATACGCACGCGGGGAAGGGGAGGCATGGCAAGGCCTCCCCTTTTTTGCGTGGCTGAAGGCCCATCTTCACGGACGTGCCTGCCATGACGGAACATGTGCCGCCACGGCAGGACAGGGGCATTGCGGGCCGTGCCGGCAAAGAAAACGCGGTCGGCTTTTCGGGAAGGTATTTCCCGGTATGGCGCGGGCTTGTCATTCAAGGGGGGAGCAGGTATAGGAGGGGCGCGGACCGTACCCTGCCACGGCTGTGCCGGCAGGATGCCCCGCCTGCCTCCGGCCCGGCATAAGGGCTTGTCTTGTAACCGGATATTTCCGGCTGCGGATGGGAGACCATGCAGAACCAGTTCTTCTCGTTGTCCGAGGCCCGGCGCTTTGTTGCTCTGGGCCTCCCTGTATTTGTGGCCCAGATGTCACAGATGGGCATGAACTTCGTAGACACGGCCATGACCGGTCAGGCCAGCACGGCGGACATGGCTGCCGTGGCGGTGGCCGGTTCCATCTGGAACCCTCTTTCCCTGCTGGGCATCGGCTGCCTGCTTTCCCTGCCGGCCATGAGCGCCCATCTGGTGGGCGGCGGGCAGCGTTCGCGCACCCCGCACCTGCTGCGGCAGGGCATCTGGCTCACGCTGGTCATCAGCGCCATCCTGATGACCGCCTTTTACGTCATCTCCTGGCATTTGCAGTCCTTCGGGCTGGATGAGGAGCTTTCCCGCCTGGGCGGCGGCTACTTGCGCGCCATGCTCTGGGGCCTGCCGGGCTTCATGCTGTTCGTCAATGTGCGCAGCTTTCTGGAAGGCTATGCCCGCACGCGCCCGGCCATGATCATCGGCATCCTGGGGCTGGCGCTCAACGTGCCCTGCAACTATGTGCTCATCTACGGCAAGCTGGGCCTGCCCCAGCTGGGGGCCGTGGGCTGCGGCGTGGCCACCGCCCTGTGTTACTGGTTCATGGCCGCCTGCATGATCTACTACGTGCGCCGGGATGCCCAGTACCGGGATCTGCATCCCCTGTTCCTGCCCCTGCTGCTGCCGCGCACGGCCCCTGCCTGCGGCTGCGAGGCCCGCGCCCGTGATGACGCCAGCCCCCTGGCCGCTCCCTATACGCCCGAGCCGGTGCCCTGCCGTTTCGACGTTCCCCTGATCTGGCGCATCCTGCGCATCGGCCTGCCCGGTGCGCTGGCCGTGTTCTTCGAGGTCTCGCTGTTCGCACTTTCCGCACTGCTGCTGGCACCGCTGGGCAAGGTCATCGTGGCCGGGCACCAGATCGCCATGAACTTTGCCGGGATGGTCTTCATGCTGCCCCTGTCGCTGAACATCACGGCGGCCATCCGGGTGGGGCAGAGCGTGGGGGCCGGGCGTCTGGGCCGGGCCCGTCTTTCGGCCCGCACGGCCCTGTGCATGGGCGCGGTCTCCTCGCTGATCATCGCGGCCTGCACGGCCCTGTTCCGCGAGCAGATCGTGCACATCTATAACGACGATCCCGCCGTGACGGCCCTGGCCATGAGCCTGCTGCTGCTCGGTTCCTGTTACCAGCTGGTGGACGCCCTGCAGACCATCAGTATCGGCATCCTGCGTGCCTACAACGATACCCGCATCATCTCGCTGGTCTGCTTCACCTCCTACTGGATCATCGGCCTGCCCCTGGGCTTCACGCTGGCCCGTACGGACTGGCTCGTCCCGGCCATGGGGCCTGCGGGCTTCTGGATCTCCTATATCGTGGCCCTGGGCTTCGGGGCCCTGTGTTATCTGATACGCGTGCACCATCTGCACGGTCTGGATGCCGAAGCCGTACGGCGGCGCATCCAGCGCTGACGCTCTGAAAGGCCCTGCGGCACCATGCCGCGGGGCCTTCTTTTTATCCGTTTGCCACGCCGCGATGGTGATCCCGGCGGTAAGAAAAATAATTGAAATTTGAATTTTAATTCGTTAACGTTTTTTGAACATGGCAGGAAATATTCTTGATTGGATAATGGAACTTTAGCACTATGAGGCGGTAATGGGCAGTATTTCCCACGGGGGGCACGAGCGCGGCAAGCGCGGTGACGGGGATCTGACCCGGGCCCGGATCCTGGAATCGGCAGGGCAGCTGGCGGCCGAGTGCGGCTATGCCAACATGACCAGCAAACAGGTCTGCGAACGGGCCCATGTGAACATGGCGGCGGTCAATTATCATTTCGGCAGCCGCGAAGGGCTGTATGCGGCCGTGCTGGCCGAGGCCCATGACCGTCTCTTCACGCTGGAGCGCCTGCGCCAGATCCTGGCGGAGGGCACGGCGCGCGAAAAGCTTTCGCGTACGCTGGACGAGCTGCTGGCCCATCTGCACGGGCCGCGCAGCTGGCATGTGCGGGTGCTGGCACGGGAGTTTTTTTCGCCGGCGGGCTTTGTGGATCCTTTCCTGCAGGAAAAGGTGCATCCCAAAGCCCGGTTGTTGCGCGGCCTGCTGAGCGAGATCACCGGCATCCCGCAGGAGGCCTCCCAGCTGGACTGCTGCATCGCCAGTTCCATGGGGATCTGCATGATGCTCATCATGCTGGATCCGGCCTTTGCCAACAGTCTGTTCCCGAACCTGGCAGAAAAAAGCGCCTCCCTTGACCAGATGGTCAAGGACTTCATCTTTGCCGGGCTGGACGATGCCGCGGCCAAGTGGCGCGCTCGCTCGGCAGGGGCCGGGTGCGGGACCGGATCCGACGAAAGACGATAGACGAGATTTATCCGGCAGAAGCGGGGGAATCAGGTAATGGAAGAAGCTTTGTATCTCGGGCTCGATGCAGGCTCCACCACGGTCAAGCTGGCCCTGGTGGATGCGCGGGGCACGCTGCTGGAAGCCCGTTATGAACGTCATGGCGCGGCGGTGCGCGCGACCTTGCGCACGTTGCTGGAAGACCTGGCCGAGCGGCGGCCCGGTCTGGTGGTGCGCCCGGCCATGACGGGTTCCGCGGCCCTGCGGCTGGCGCAGGCCCTGGAGCTGCCCTTCGTGCAGGAGGTGCTGGCCACGTCGCGGGCCATCGCCGTCCTGGCGCCGCAGACCGACGTGGCTGTGGAACTGGGGGGCGAGGACGCCAAGATCCTTTATTTTTCCGACGGTTCGGACAATCTGCGCATGAACGAGGCCTGTGCCGGCGGTACCGGGGCCTTCATCGACCAGATGGCCAGCCTGCTGGATACCGATGCGGCCGGTCTCGACGCCCTGGCCGCGCGCCACACCACCATCTATCCCATCGCGTCCCGCTGCGGCGTCTTCGCCAAAACCGACGTGGTGCCCCTGCTCAACGAAGGCGCGCCCCGCGAGGATCTGGCGGCCTCCATCTTTCAGGCCGTGGTGGAACAGACCATCGGCGGTCTGGCCTGCGGCCACCCCATCCGCGGCAAGGTCGCCTTTTTGGGCGGGCCCCTGCATTTCCTGCCCCAGCTCAAGGCTCGCTTTGTGGAGACCCTGCACATGGCTCCCGAAGACGTGGTGGATGTGCCGGACGCCCAGTACGTGGTGGCGCGCGGTACGGCCCTGAGCCTGGTGGACATCCCCGGCATGGGGCGGCCCGTGGCTTCCGCGCCCGTGAGCGTGGCCGAACTGGCCGAACGCGCCCGCACCCGTACGTTTGAGGGCGAGACCAGCGCCAGCCTGCCGCCCCTGTTCGATTCCGAAGCCGAATACCACGATTTCCTCGACCGTCACCGTCAGGACGCCGCGCCGCGCGGCCGGCTGGCCGAGGCCTCGGGCCCGCTCTATCTGGGCGTTGACCTGGGCTCCACCACGGTCAAGGCCGTGCTGGTGGACATCAACGGTGCCGTGCTGGACACCTGGTACCAGCGCAACCAGGGCGATCCGCTGGCCGGGCTGCTGCCCTATGCGGCCGATCTGGTGGACCGTCTGCCCGCCGGTGCCTGGATACAGGCCAGTGCGGCCACGGGCTACGGCGCCGACTACGCCCGGGCTGCCCTGGGCTCCGTCATCTCCGAAGTGGAGACCGTGGCCCACCTCAAGGCGGCCTGCCGTCTGGTGCCGGACGCCACCTATGTCATCGACATCGGCGGCCAGGACATGAAGTGCCTCAAGGTCCGGCAGGGCTGCATCGCGGGCGTGACCCTCAATGAAGCCTGTTCCGCCGGTTGCGGGGCCTTTCTGGAGACCTTTGCCCAAAGCCTGAACCTGAGCATGGAAGAATTCGTGCAGGCCGCGCTCTTTGCCCGCCATCCCGTGGATCTGGGCTCGCGCTGCACGGTGTTCATGAATTCCAAGGTCAAACAGGCCCAGAAGGAAGGCGCCTCCATCGGCGACATCGCGGCCGGGCTCTGTTATGCCGTCATCCGCAATGCCCTGTACAAGGTGCTGCGCCTGCGCACGCCCGACGAGCTGGGCGAACGCGTGCTGGTGCAGGGCGGTTCCTTCATGAACGACGCCCTGCTGCGCGTCATGGAAAACCTGCTGCAACGCGAGGTCAGCCGTCCCGACATCGCCGGGCTCATGGGCGCGTACGGCGCGGCCCTGCTGGCCCTGCGCCGCTGTGCCGGGCAGGAGGAGCGCACGCCCCTGAGTTCCGCCGGGCTGCGCTCGCTGGAGATCACGACCAAATCCGTGCGCTGCCGTGGCTGCGGCAACCATTGCCTGCTCAAGGTGCATCGTTTCTCCAACGGGCACCGTTTCGTGTCCGGCAATCGCTGCGAGCGCGGCGGCATGGGGCATTCGCAGGACGATGTCCCGGTCATGCCCAACATCTACGCCTGGAAGGCCCGGCGCCTGTTCCGCTACCAGCCGCTGGAGCCGGAGCAGGCCCCCCGCGGCCGCATGGGCATCCCCCGTGTGCTCAACATCTACGAGCACTATCCCTTCTGGTTCACCTTTTTCACCCGCCTGGGCTACAGGGTGGAGCTTTCCCCGGCATCGGGCAAGGAGCTGTACGATCTGGGGCTTTCGTCCATGCCGTCCCAGACGGTCTGCTATCCCGCCAAGCTGGCCCACGGCCATGTGACGGCCCTGCTGCGCCAGGGCGTGCGGGAGATCTTCTTCCCCTGTCTGCCGCGTGAAGGGCAGGATACCTCGGTGCGGGGCTACAACTGCCCCGTGGTCTCCGGCTATCCCGAGGTCATCCGCCTGAACACCGACGAGGTGCGGGAGCTGGGCGCGCATCTGTACACGCCCTTCGTCTCGCTGGAGCATCTGGACACCCTGGTGGACCGCCTGCACGAAGTGCTGGGCCTGCCCAAGCTGGAATTGTGGGAGGCGGCCCATGCGGCCCGTGCCGAGCAGGAGGCCTACCGTGCCGAACTGCGGGCCGAGGGCGAACGCATCCTGGCCCAGGTGGAACGTGAACGGGGGCTGGGCATCGTGCTGTGCGGCCGTCCCTACCATGCGGACCCTGCCGTGCATCACGGCCTGCCGGACTACATCGCGTCGCTGGGCGCGGCCGTGCTCAGCGAGGACAGCGTGGCCCATCTGGGCGTGCTGCGCGATCCTTTGCGCGTGGTGGACCAGTGGAGCTACCACTCCCGCCTGTACCGGGCCGCGGCCCTGGTCTGCGAACGTCCCCTGCTGGAGCTGGTGCAGCTCACGTCCTTCGGCTGCGGCCTCGATGCCGTGACCAGCGACCAGGTGGCGGAACTGCTGACCCATCACGGGCGGCTGCATACGCTCATCAAGATCGACGAAGGCGCGTCGCTGGGGGCGGCCCGCATCCGCATCCGTTCGCTGCTGGCCGCGGTGCGGGAACGCCGCGAGAGCAGGGCGCCGGAGTTCCGGCAGTCCCCGCGCCCGGAAAGCCCGTACTTCACCGAAGACATGCGCGAGACCCACACCATCGTGGCCCCGCAGATGGCGCCGCTGCATTTCTCCATCATGGAGGCGGCGGTCAACAGCGCGGGCTACCGCTTGCAGGTGCTGCCCGTGGTCAGCCGCCGGGCCATCGAGCTGGGCCTGAACTACGTCCATAACGACGCCTGCTACCCGGCCATCGTGGTCATCGGCCAGATGCTGGACGCCCTGTTCAACGGCCGGTGCGACCCGCAGCGCACGGCCCTGATGCTGGCCCAGACCTGCGGCCCCTGCCGCGCCAGCAATTATCCGGCCCTGCTGCGCAAGGCCCTGCAGGAAGCGGGCTTCCCGCAGGTGCCCATCCTGACCCTGAGCAGCGGTTCCCTCAACAAGCAGCCGGGCTTCAAGATGTCGGGCAGCATGCTGCACCGCATGATCCTGAGCTGTCTGTACGGCGACATGCTGCAGCGTGTCTCCATGTCCTGCCGGGCCAACGAGCTGCACAAGGGCGATACCGACGCCCTGCTGGAACGCTGGACGCAGCGCGCCCGCGAGGTGGCAGGCAAGGGCGATACCCGTGCCTTCCGCAAGGACATGCGCCGCATCGTGGAAGACTTCACGAAGATCCCGCGTGACGGTGTAATCCGGCCCAAGGTGGGCATCGTGGGCGAGATCCTGCTCAAGTACCACCCCGATGCCAACAACCATGTGGCTCAGCACATCATGGACGAAGGCGGCGAGCCCGTGCTCACCGACATCATGGACTTCTTCCTCTATTGCTTCATGGATCCCATGTACCGCTGGAAGCGGCTGGGCGGACGCATCCTGCCCGCGCTGGGCAGCTGGCTGTTCATCATGCGGGTGGAGATGCTGCGTGCCTCCATGCGCAAGGCCCTGGAAGGCAGCATCTTCATGCCCGTGTCCCGCATCCGGCACTTGTCGCACAGCGTCAAGGGCATCATCTCGCGCGGCAACCAGGCCGGTGAAGGCTGGCTGTTGACCGCCGAGATGCTGGAGCTCATCGACAACGGCGCCACCAACGTGCTTTGCCTGCAACCCTTCGGCTGCCTGCCCAACCATATCACCGGCAAGGGCGTCATGAAGGAACTCAAGCGCCTGCGTCCTGCGGCCAACCTCATGGCCGTGGACTATGACCCCGGCAGCAGCGAGGCCAACCAGCTCAACCGCATTAAGCTCTTCATGTCCATGGCTCACGCCAGGATGCGGGAGGAGTAACGGGCCCCGCGCCTTGAGGATGGCGGACGGGCCTTGCCTAAGCAGGGATATCAGGAATTGATGCGCTTGCTTATGGCCGGTTGCGAAATGCCCAGCAACTTTGCCGCCGCCGTCTGGTTGCCGTCGCATTTTATCAGGGCCGCGGTGGTCATGATCTGCCTGACAGCGTGCAAAGGAGGAAATTTATCCATACCAAGGAATGTCTTCAGGAGATAGCTTTCTGGAGAAATGTCCGTGAGTTCGGGGAGATCCTTGCCGGTCAGCATGGGAAAGTCGGCAAGCTGGAGTTCCGCCCTGCCCAGGCTGACAGCATGGATGATCATGGATTTCAGCTCACGAACATTGCCCGGGTAGGGATATTTCATAAGGGCGAGCAAAACATCCTTGGGCAGACGCGGGGGAGGGCCGCCGAAATCCTTGGTGGCTTCGTTCATGAATGCGTGAATGAGAAGCGGAATGTCTTCGTGGCGTTCGCGCAAGGGCGGTATGTGGACATGGTGGGTGCTGAGGCGGAAGTAAAGATCCTTACGAAAACTCCCTTCATGCTGCTGCGCCTTGATATCCCTGTTGGTGGCCACGACGATGTGCGAGGCCACTTTTTTGGGCCGGTCCGCGCCAATGGGATAATATTCCCCTTCCTGTAAAAAACGGAGCAGGCGGGCCTGGGAGTGGGGAGGCATTTCCCCTATCTCGTCCAGAAAAAGCGTACCGCCCTGAGCCTGCTCCACCAGTCCCGCGCGCTGCCGAGGCATTTGTATAGGCCCCTTTGACATGGCCAAAGAGGGTGTCTTCCAGCATGGCGCCGTCAAGGCTTGCCATGTTCACGCTGACGAAGTTTCCACGGGCTCTGGTCAGAGCATGGGCGGCGCGCGCCACAAGCTCTTTGCCGACACCACTTTCCCCGGTGATGAGCAGGGGATAGCGTGAAGGCAAAATAGACTCCATGTACCTGAAAATAGTAAACATTTCGTTATTAGCCGTGATGATGTCGCGAAAGGCTTCGGGGTGGAGCGGTCGCTGACTCAGAATGCTGCGGCTTGTTTCCGCGCGACTTTTTTCAAGGCTGGCAACGCGTATGGCATGGGAAATGCCGGTCAGCAGGCGTTCCTCGCCCCATGTTTTTACAAAATAGTCGAAGGCGCCGGCCTTCAGGCACTGCATGGCTTTGTCCGCCGTATTCATGCCGGTGAGAATAATGACCAGCACGTCGGGATGGGCGGCGCGGATGTCGCCCAGGAGTTGCTCGCCACTGACATAGGGCATGGTGAGATCCAGCAGGACCAGGCCGATATTTTCTTTGTCAAGGATCCCCAGCGCCTCACGGCTGTCTGAGCAGGTGATGACAGTTCCGGCCAGCGAGGAACGGCGCAGGAGTCTTTCCAGAGAACGGAGCCAGGCTGGTTCGTCATCAACCAGTAAAATTCCGCAGGGGCTATCAATCATGGCGTGTATCCTGTGGGCGGTGGGCGGGCAGGGTCAATGTGACCGTGGTTCCCTGGCCCGGTTCGGAAATGAAAGAAAGGCTGCCCCCGTATCCTTCGACAATGGAGCTGCTTACGGAAAGGCCAAGGCCCGTGCCGCCATGGGCACGCTTTGTCGTGAAAAACGGATCACAGATACAGGGCAGATCTTCGGCCGAGATGCCGCATCCTTCATCCGTAAGACGGAAAAAAACGCTGCGCCCATCTGAAGACGTCCCCGTTTCCAGCAACAGCCCTTGTGCGGGATGCTCCAGGGCCTGGCAGGCGTTGATGATAAGATTGATGAGAACCTGGCCGATTTTGCGCGGGCTCCCCTTGACGGCCGGCATGTCGCGCCCGGTTCGCATCTGGAAGCGGCTGGTACTCTTTTTGATCATGTTCCGGACCAAACGCAGGGAATGCTCCAGGGCATCGTTGAGCTGGAACAGCTCGGACGGGCTGTCGCCGCTTTTGCGGACAAATTCTTTCAGGTCGTCGACAATATCCCGGATATGGCCTGACGCCTGGATGGAGTCCTCCATCATGGAATCCAGCGTGTCGCGCAATTGGGGCCACGGCATACCAGCGATCATGAAGTTTCCCTCCTTCTCGAAATGCGTATCGAGATAGGGGCGGATATCCCGCAGGATGTCCTGGATAAAAACAAGATTCAGCAACAGCAGGCCGTTTGGGTTATTGATTTCATGCGCTATGCCCGAAGCCAGGGTGCCGACGGCGGCCATTTTATCCGCCTGGACAAGTTGCGCCTGGCTTTGACGCAGCCTGGATTCGGCTTTGCGCCTTTCGTTGATCTCCTGCTTCAGTTCCGCAGTACGGCGGCGGACCTGCTCCTTGAGGACATGGGACCAGATCAGCATCGCCACCGCGGAGAGAAGAATAATTGTCAGCGCGATGGCGGCGTAGACAAAAAATTGTTCAAGATTTCGCTTGGTCAGGAGAAAGCGTTTTTCCAGCCATTTATGTTGAATCTTATTGAATTGCCCGGAGCTGTGCAGGTACTTCAGGCCGTTGGAAAAAATATCAAAAATGTTGGGGTTTCCCTTTCTGATGGCGTAGGCGTATTCAACGCTGATATTGGTTTCCTGCAGAAAGGCGACATTATCAAGGGCTTGTTCCTCTATAAGTTTTTTTCCAATATACGTTTCCATGATCGTATACATGCGTCGCCCTTGAGCTATATCATGCAAGGCTTCCTCGGCGGTTCCGCTGAGGGGGCAGTCATGCCGTTCCCCGTATAATTCATGGTAGACGCCATCTTCGTTAACAACCCAGGCCTCCCCCTGGGCGATGTAGTCCATATCTGGGGGCGGGGCCCCTTTACGGGCGAAGATGGAGAACGTATGCGTTGCATAGGGGGCTGTGAAATCATATTCTTTACTGGTGACAGGGGTTTTGACCATACACAGCACAACATCGGCGTCATGCTTTTTCGCCAGCTCGGTCGGGCTGTCGAGCCTGCGGGAGAGCAAAACGACACGGACCCCCATGACACGGCTGATGGCGTACGTTAGATCCATGACATACCCGTCGAGCGTTCCCCCTTTGTCCATAAACGCGTAGGGAGCGTAGGCGCCGATGCGCGCCGTGATGCTGCGTTCATAGAAAATGTATGGATTTTTTGAAAAATCAGTGCCTTCATAATACTTATATATAGCAAAAAATATGCATGCTATTATGCAAAGAAGGACTAAAAACAATATTTTTCTTGTAAATAAAACGTCTCGTAGCTTTGTCATAACCATATACCATCGTGCAATGACGTTCCAGAATACTCTGGAGGATATTCCCCATGATGGATACATATATCTTGCTCCATCGTTTTCCTGGGAAAATAAGCCTCGTCCTTTTTTTGCTCAGCCTGTTATGGCCCGGCATCGCAGTTGCGGCTTCAGGCAACCCCGCCGCGGTGGATGGAGAGCCCTCACGCCCCTGCTATGCCATGGTGGTGGAATATGACGTGCCCGTAACCTTGCGTGACGGCACGACGGTGGCCGTTGACATCTACCGCCCCAAGGCCTCGGGGCGCTTTCCCGTACTACTGGAAGGAAGCGCTTATGACAAACGCTGCTCTACCGATATCCGTATGAGTACGCATACGTTCTTTGTGCCGCGCGGCTATGTTGTCATCATATGGAACGTACGGGGGCGTTTCAAGTCGGGTGGCAGTTTTGATATGGCGGCCCTGCCCGGGAATGATGGCTGGGATATGGTGGAATGGGCCGCGCGGCAGCCGTGGTCCAACGGTAAAATCGGTCTGGTCGGCAAGTCGTATTCCGGGCAAATTCTGCTGCATACGGCGGCCGCGCGGCCTCCCCATCTTGTATGCGCCATGTCGGCCCTGACCGGATCCGACGCCTGGCAGTGGTACTACCGTGGCGGAGCCATGGAGTTCGGGTTTTCCCTCTACTGGGGAACGGTGATCCTGGGCTGGGATCTGGCGGAAAAAACGCTGGGGAACACGCCCGCGCTCCAGCGCTGGAAAAACCTGCTGGAAATGTATTTGGCGGACCAGCAGACCTTTGCCGATGTGATTCCGCTTCTTGATTTCAAGCCTGCTCAAATAGCCCCGGGAGTCAACCTTTTCGCCACCTGGGCTTCCCACCCCACTGCCGACGCGTACTGGAAACGTCTTAGTCCTTCCAGCTATTTTAGCCGGATCGAGATTCCCATCCTCCATATAGGAGGGTGGTATGATATTTTTCTGGACGGCACGCTGAACGCGTTCCAGGAGCTTCGCCAGCGTGCCGGCGCTCCTTTGGCAAGGCGGAATCAACGCCTTTTGCTGGGCCCGTGGCATCACAGTGTTCCCAGCTACCATGGAACCCGCATCGGCAGCGTGGACTATGGTCCCGGCCTCAATCAACCCGGCTTCAACATGATGCGCCTGGCCTTTGCCGACTACTGGCTGAAGGATACGCGCACGCCGCTTTATCGTGAGGATGCGCCCGTCAGCGTTTTCACCATGGGGCGGAACTGCTGGCGCACGGCACCGTCATGGCCGCCTGCGGAAGCCGAGCCCCAGGTGTGGTATTTTCACGCGTCGGCGCGGCGAAAGGGGGAGTCCCTCAATGACGGAGCGCTTTCCCAGGCAGGCCCGGCACCGGCTGCCCCACCGCAAACGTACCTCTATGATCCCATGAATCCTACGCCGACGCGTGGCGGTTCCGGTTTGCTGCTTTTTCCTTTTGGCCCGGACAGCCTCGTGGACTATGGCCAGCAGGAACAAGGGCCTGTGGATAAGCGAAGTTTGACGTTCACCTCCGGGCCATTGGTGCATGATCTGCTGGTGTCCGGCGCGGTAAGCGCCCACCTCAGCGCCTCGTCATCCGCGGTGGATACGGACTGGGTCGTGCGCTTATGCGACGTGTTTCCCGACGGCAGGTCACTGAATGTCGTCGAAGGCATCCAGCGCGCACGCTTCCGTGAGTCGGCCTCGGCGCCTTCCTTACTGCAGCCGGGCCATATCTATGACTACACGGTCAGGATGTCGGCGACAGAATATCTTTTTCGCGCAGGCCATCGCCTGCGGATAACGGTCGGCAGCAGTTCCTACCCCCGCTGGAGCCGCAACCTGAATGTGGCGGCCTTTCCTGAGCAGGCCGTGGAGTGGACCGTTGCCCGTAACGCCATCCATGTGGATGCGGCGCACCCCTCTTGGGTGGAGCTTCCCATTCTATCCGCGGATGCCGTGGCATGCCGGCATGGGAAGGACGCCGCCCCGTCCGGGGAGCGCGGCGCCCTTCCCATGGAAGCTATGCCTTGCCCAAAACCTGGCGGCAGCGAATATCCGCGATGACAAGCAGAACTGTGGAAACGATGCAGAGGATCGAGCAGGCGACCCAGGCCACATCGTAAGATCCCGCCAGGTCATAGACGGCCGCCACGACAGGGGCTCCCAGGGCCCCCCCGGCCATGACGCCAAAGTTCACGAAGCCGTAGATTTCCCCGTAATACTTCGAGCCGAAGGTCGCGGCCGTGACGACAGGCGGCGTGACAGTGCCGCTGCAAATGCCGATGGAATAAAAGATGGCCATGACCCACATGAGGGTTGTTGAATTAGTAATAAGCAGCATGGCCAGGGCGATGGCGAAAAAGCCCATGACATAGATGGTGCCAAATTTAGGGCCGATTTTGTCATAGACCCAGCCGAGCGATATTTTGGCAGGAGTAAGCAGAAGCAGGAAGAAAGAGATGATCATGGCGCAAAAACCCTGACCGTAGGCATCGGTGAGGGAGGCGGCCAGCTGTCCCAGGGAGCCGAAGCCGACCAGCCCCATGACGAACATGCCCACCCAGTAGATCCAGAAAAAAGGATATTTTTTTAACGCGCTCAACGGCACGCCGTCATCGTCCTTATGCTCAACATCCTGGGGGGCGTTTTCATCGGCGCCGTACGGTTGCAGGTTCATGTCCTCGGGACGGGGACGCATAAGAAAGAGCGCGACGGGTACTTCCACCACAATCATGACAATGCCAAAGATGACGAAAGCCGGTCGCCAGCCCATATTCTGGATCACCATGGTCAGGATGGGGCTGATGATGGCTCCTCCTATGCCGCTGCCCGCCAACGCGATGCTGATGGCCGTGCCGCGCGCCTTCTTGAACCAGTTGGTGATTATGATGGAAAGGGGCAGGGCCACGGCGCCGCACGAGAACACGCCCACCAGAAATGCGCTGACATACAGGTGCCAGGCCGCATGGGCCAGGGAATAGCTGGCGTAGGACAAGCCCAGGCCTACGATGCAGGTAGTGAAAATGAGGGTCGTGCGCTTTTGGGCCAGCCATTTCCCCATGTAAGGGGACAAAAGCATGGTCACCACCATGACGACGGTGTTGCAGATGCCGAAGGCGCTGCGCGTGATGCCCATATCTGTGGTGACGGGCACAACGAAAAGGCTGAAACAGGTCTGCATCATGGAATGGAGGATTGCCATCAGAAGGAATCCGCCCGCCACGACATACCAGCCGAAGAAAATTTTTTTTGATATGCGCATAGGATGCTCCCTGCCTTATGCCCGCTGAAGGTGAATCTGCCCGCCCTTCATGACGAAGCTGATCTGTTTCATGGCCTCCATGCTTTCAAACGGATCCCCGGGAAGGGCGACGATATCGGCGTATTTACCAGGTTCCAGGGTCCCTATGTCCGCCTGCCAGCCGAGCAGCTCGGCGGCATAACGGGTGGCAGCCAGCAAGATATCGGTTTTGGCAATCCCGGCCTGTTCCATCAGAACGAATTCCTGGTGCTGTTTGCCATGGTAGCCCAGCGGTGTTCCCGTATCCGTGCCAAAAATGACGCGCACGCCGGCGTCATAGGCCTTTTTGATATTGTGCAGGTGCATGGGCACCAGGGCCGCGGATTTTTCGACGGCGTCCATGGAGACCCCGGCCGCCGCGCCTTTCTCGGCGATCAGCTTGAGGACGATAAAGGTGGGTACCAGGGCGACCTTGTTTTTCAGCATGAGCTCAATCCCTTCATCATCCACTGTCGTGCAATGTTCGATGACGGTAACGCCCGCTCTGGCCGCCGCCTTGATCCCTTCCGTGCCGTGGGCGTGGGCGGAGACGACACGGTCGTGCATCTTGCCCACGGAGACGGCGGCTTGAATTTCCTCGTCGCTCATATTCTGCTCGCCCACATTGGTTCCCTTGCTCAAAACACCGCCTGTCACCATGATCTTAATCTGGTCGGCGCCCATCTTCAGCATATGTCGGGCGGCCGCCACGACTTCGCCGGGGGTGTTGGCAACATTAACCGGCTTGAGGGTCTGAAAGCCAAAACGCTCCTGCGTCCAACGTGGCTCCAGGTGCCCGGCTGTCTGCGTGATCACCATGCCACTGGTGAAAATGCGGGGCCCCGTGGCAAATCCGGCATTGATGGCATCGCGGATGCTCTGGCAGCCCTGGATGGTGAAATATCCCTCATCGCGGACTGTGGTGAATCCGCCAAGCAAGTTGTCTTTGGCGTTCTTGAGGGCTTTGGCCGCAACGAATTCGGCAGGCTCGTCCGGTTCCCTGATGGCGGGAAAACCGCTCATCCCCAGATGCACGTGGGCATCTATCAGACCTGGCATGACAAAATGGCGCGAGAGGTCGATCAGCTCGTCGTCGGGACGTATGGCAAGGCCCGCCTTCGGTGTGATTTCCGTGATGCGGTCTTGTTCCACGATAATGGCCATATTTTCTCGCACACTTCCGTCGACGGCATCGAACAGTTTGCCACACAGCACAAGCTTACGCATACGGCTCTCCTTGGAAAAAGGTTGGTGTTAAAGGGGTTTCCTGAGGGATAGCAAGAGGCGTTCCAAATAATAATCTAGTGAAAATAAACATGTTTTTTTTAAAATTCCTCCATGAGGAGAGACGGGGCATAACTTTAGTTATGGAGCTATAACTAAAGTTATCGCCTTGCCGGGAGGCAGAATAAAAGAAAAGCGCAGGCATCCATCTCGGATACCTGCGCAGAACAGGCGTTGCGCGCTTTCAGGAGGGGCAGGCGCGTCACATCTTATTGCGTGACGCCGGCTCCAGGGCCCGCAAAAGGTCACGCAGCCGCTCCGGCCCGGCGGCCTCGCCCAGATCTTCGGGCACGGCGCCTTTGGCCAGCAGGGCGGCCAGGGTGTCGGCCTCCTTGCGGGCGTCGGCGGTGCGGGCCATGTCGGTGGCGGCATCGGAACCGGCCTGGTGCCGGGTGGCGGGATGGATGCTGCCGGGCTCCTGCTCGCGGGCGGCCTTTTCAAAGACTTCGGTCTTGACGCGGATGGGCACCGAGGCGCGCAGGGCCAGGGCGATGCCGTCCGAGGGGCGGCAGTCCACGCTGATGAGGCCCGAGGGGCCGCGCAGCAGGAGCACGGCGTAGTAGATATCGTCCCTGTAGTCCACGATGTCCACGCCGGTGAGCGTGCCGTTGAGGGCCTTGGCCACCATGAGCAGCAGGTCGTGGGCCAGGGGGCGGGGCAGCTCCTCGCCGTTGAGCACCAGCGAGATGGTCATGGCCTCCATGGCGCCGATCCAGAGCGGGAGCAGGCCCTTGCCGTCGTTCTGCCGCAGGATGACGATGGGTTTTCGTGTCTGCGGGTCGAGGCTCAGGCCCTCCACGTGCATCTCTACCATGGCTGTCCCGTGGCTTCGGCCACCAGGCTGTGCTTCTTGGCTTCCACGATGCGGGCGTTGACCAGGCGGCCGGTATGGTCGCCGGCGGGCAGGGGCACATGCACCAGGGCGCCGTAGATGTCGCGGCCCTGCCAGCTTTGCAGGCTGTCGTCGTCGGTGGCCTCGCGGCGGCTGGCGTTCTCCAGCAGCACTTCGCACTCCTGGCCCACGCGGGCGTCGAGCCAGCGCTGGGAAAGCTCCTCCTGCAGGGCCTGCAGGCGCAGCAGACGATCCTGCTGCACGTCGGGGGCGATCTTGTCCAGGAAACGGCTGGCCCGGGTGCCGGGACGGTCCGAATAGCAGAAGGAGAAGCTGGACATGAAGTCGCTGGCGCGCATCAGCTCCAGCGTGGCGGTGAAATCTTCCTCGGTCTCGCCGGGGAAGCCCACGATGAGGTCCGTGGACAGGGCGATGTCCGGGCGGGCGTCACGCAGGCTGGCCACCAGCTCCAGATAGCGGGCGCTGTCGTACTTGCGGCCCATGCGCTTGAGCACGGCGTCGGAACCGGCCTGGAGGGGCAGGTGCAGGCGCGGGCAGAGCTGCGGGATGTTCGCGAAGGCCGCCACGTCTTCGGGGCCCATGTCCTTGGGATGGGGCGTCACGTAGCGCAGGCGCTTCAGGCCGGGCAGGGCGGCCACTTTTTCCAGCAGGGCGGCAAAGCTGACGCCGTCGCCGTGCGTATCGCGGCCGAAGGCGTTGACGTTCTGCCCCAGCAGGGTGATCTCGCGCGCGCCGCGGTCCAGCAGGTGGCGGCATTCGTCGAGGATGGCCGGGGTCAGACGGGACTTCTGGCGGCCGCGGGTATAGGGCACGATGCAGTAGGCGCAGAAATTGTCACAGCCCTGCATGATGTTCACGAAGCCCACGGGCGCGGACGGCGTATCGGCGCCGGGTTCGCGCTCCACGTAATGGCTGGTGAAGTCCAGCAGGGAAAGACGCAGGGCGGGCTCGTCCAGCAGGCGTTCGATGGCCTGGGGCGCGCCGCTGATGCCGTCGCTGCCCGCCACCAGACGCACCTGGCGGCTGAAGAGTTTTTCGCCCAGCTGCTGGGCCACGCAGCCGGTGACGGCCACCAGCACACGCGGCGAGTTGCCGGTGACCTGGCGGATGCGGCCCAGGGTGCTCATGACTTTCTGTTCGGGCTTTTCGCGCACGGAACAGGTGTTGACCACCACCACGCGGGCCTCTTCCAGGGGCGCCTCGCAAAAGCCGCGCGCTTCGAGGGCGCGGGCCAGCCACTGCGAGTCGTGCACGTTCATCTGGCAGCCGAAGGTGATGATGTGGAAGCTGTTGTCGATCATGTCTTCTACTGTTCGGGGCCGGTGATGTTGCGGGGGTAGACGGCCATGCCGCTTTCGTCCATCTCCAGGGCGGCGACGCGGTCTTCCAGCCATTCCAGCACGGCGCGGGCCGTGTTGTAGTTGAGCAGCACGCGGGTGTTGATGCGGCGCACCACCTCGCGCACTTCCAGGTTCTCCTCGTCCATCATCTCGGGGCCCAGCGAACCGTCCGGGGCCACCAGGCATTCGGACCACTGGGGCAGGGAGTCGCTTTCCTCATAGAAATTGAGTTCGATCTCTCCCTGGGGATTGATGCCGCCCCAGACGCCGTGGGCGGTGCTCATGCGCACGCTGTCGTCCATGACGTACTTGTAGCGGATCTTCTTGGGAAGCTCGGGTTGGTTGCTCATGCAGGCTCCTTGAAAAAATATGGGGGATGGTAAAGAAGACGGCCGCAATAGTAAAGCCCGGCGGGCCAGCGCATGTGAAAGGATGTGCAGGCTTGACGGTCGCCTTTCCTTGGTTACAATAGCACGGTAAAGAAGGGCTCATCCTGATGCCCGCAAGGAGAGACTGTGAGCGAGATTACCGTTACGGAACACGAGATCCGTCCCTATTTCGATATGGAAGGCTTCATGACCCTGAGCCAGGAATCGCGCCTGGGCGGCGCGACGCTGGAACGGCTGTGCAAGCTGTGGGAAGAGTGGATGCCGCAACTCAAGGTCTGCGAGATCAAGACAGCCAAGATCTCCTATCTGGCCGTCTGGCTGCCCGAGAGCGTGGAGCAGCAGGTGGACGCCGCCTGGGAAAAATCCCCTTCGGACGGCTGGCAGGACAACAACCTGGCCCAGTACATGTGCATGGCCGCCGTGCAGGAAGTGCTGCCCCAGGTGGAAGATGCCGGCTGTGCGCCCGCACCGCGTCCCACCGAGGCCCTGCGTGATGCCCTGTCCGGCCTGGGCCTGGAATATCGTGAAGATGCCCCCACCCTGAACCGCCGTTTTGCTCTGGTGACCCATTATCCCTTCAAGGGCGGCTGCGAGATCTGCCATCTGCAGTCCAACTGCCCCAAAGGACAGGGCAAGAGCGAGGCTGCCAGTGTGGTGCTGCCCGGCTACGAGCAGGGCGCCGACGAATAGGCATGACCCGGTCGCGCCGGGGCCCCAGGGTTCCGGCGCGTCCGTCCGCGACGGCTAGCGGCCTTCCATCACGAGGGTGTGCGCTTCGCCGTCGGGCGTGCGGACCACGATCTCCACGGTGCGGCTGTTGCGGGTGACGGAGACCACCAGGCAGGTGGTCGTCTCGTCATTGCTGTAGTTGCGCACGTCCACGGTGTCGCCCTTGTTGGGCAGGGCATCGGGGATGATCTCCACCAGGTCGGCGGAATCCGCATCAAAGCCGTCCCAGGCCAGCGCGGGCAGCGGCAGGGCCAGAGAGGCACACAGGGCGATGACGGCCGGCAGACGCCGGACACGCTGATTGCGTAAGAGTGTCTTCATGGCTGCATGTGTAAAACCATTTTTGCTTCTTGGCAACAGGAGGCCCCGGAGGGACGATGAGCATCCATGCCCTGCACGACGACCACGGCCGCACGGTACGTTACCTGCGCCTGTCACTGACGGACCGCTGCAACCTGCGCTGTCTGTATTGTCACAGCAATGCCCGGCACCAGTGCATCCCGCACGAAAAGGTGCTGCGCTATGAGGAGATGATCCGTCTGGTGCAGATCGTGCGCGGCATGGGCGTGGGAAAGGTGCGTCTGACCGGCGGGGAACCCTTTGCGCGCAAGGGCTGTGACGACTTCCTCCTGCGGTTGCGGCAGCGCTTCGACGATCTGGACATCCGCATCACCACCAACGGCACGCTGCTGGAGGAGCACATTCCCCTGCTGCAGCGTATCCGCATCAGCGCCGTGAACCTGTCGCTGGACAGCTTCGACCGCGAGACCTTTGCCCGTGTGACCGGGCGCGACATGCTGCCCGAAGTGCTGCGGGCCCTGGACGCCATGCTGGCCGCGGGCATCCGGGTCAAGATCAATGCCGTGGGCCTGCGCGGCATCAATGACGGCCAGCTGGCCGACTTCGTCCATGCGGCCATGACCCTGCCCGTGGACGTGCGCTTCATCGAATTCATGCCCATGGGCAGCGATACCCTGTGGAGCCCCGAGAATTTCTGGCCCGCCAGCGACATCCGCGCCGCCGTGGAGCAGCACGTCCGCCTGGTGCCGCTGGGCGATGCCAACGAGGGCCAGCGCGGCCCGGCCCGCATGTTTGCCCTGGAAGGCGGCAAGGGGCGCATGGGCTTCATCACGCCGCTGACCAACCATTTCTGCCTGTCCTGCAACCGCCTGCGTATGACCAGCGACGGGCATCTGCGCACCTGTCTGTTTGCCGACAGGGAGTATCCGTTGCGGCCCCTGCTGCGTCATCCCAGGGTCACGGACGAGCATATCGCCCGGGTCATCGCCCAGGCCTGCAAGAGCAAGCCCGTGGGCGCGGATCTGCTGGCGGCCCGGCAGGGGGGCGCTGTGGCCAGCAGCAAGATGGTCTCCATCGGCGGCTAGGGCAGGGCGTTCCTGCCGCACGGGCCCTGCGGGGGCAGGCAAGACAGGCCTTGCCATATATATTGATACAAAATGATACGGGCTGCCTCCCTGTTCGGGGCAGCCGTGTCTGTTGCCCATGCCCCGGAAAGGCAGCTCGGTCCCTGCCTGCATGGTTGCCGTATGGGGCGCCGCACCGGCCCGGAGCGGCGCTGCCTCGCGGATACCGCCGGCATCCTCCGGTCAGGGGGAGGCATCCTGCCCACGAGGGGAGCATGGGCCCGGGCAGCGTCTCCACGGCATGACAGCCCTCAGAGACTGTTCCCCAGGGCCCGGCGGGAGAGACCGGCAACAGAGGGGAGGAAAGCGTCATGTGGCAGGTCTATGCCTTGCTGGCGGCCGTGTTCGCGGCCCTGACAGCCATTTTTTCCAAACTGGGCGTCCGGGACGTGGATTCCGGGCTGGCCACGGCCATCCGGGTGGGCTTCATCCTGCTCCTCACCTGGGGCATGAGCCTGTATGCCGGCACCTGGCGCGAGGTGCGCCAGATCGGCGGGCATACCTGGCTCTTTCTGTTCCTTTCCGCCGTGGCCACGGGCCTGTCGTGGCTGTGCTACTTCAAGGCCCTGCAGCTGGGGGACGTCTCCAAGGTCGCGCCGCTGGACAAGCTCAGCGTACCTCTGGCCATGCTGCTGGGGGTGCTCGTCCTGGGCGAACCCTGTGATCCCAAGACCGTGGCCGGGGGCATCCTGATCACGGCCGGGGCCCTTTTGCTGGTGCTGTGAGGCCGCTGCCTCCGCAGCCCTGTTTTTCGATGACATCAAGGAGCATCCATGATCGCCTATCTTGAAGGCCTGCTGGCCGAGACCTGGGGCACCTCCTGCATCGTGGTCACGCGCGGTGGCGTGGGCTACGAGCTGGATCTGCCCGCCCATACCATGGCTTCCCTGCCCGGACGCGGGGAAAGCGTGGCCCTGTACACCAGCCTGGTGGTGCGCGAGGATGCCCAGCAGCTGTTCGGCTTTGCCACCTTTGAGGAGCGGCAGGTCTTCGAGGTGCTGCTGACCATCTCCAAGGTGGGCGCGCGCACGGCGCTGGCCATCCTTTCCCTGTACCGGCCCGACGACCTGCGCCGCATCGTGCTGGAAGAGGACGTGGATGCCCTCACCCGGGTGAGCGGCATCGGCAAGAAGACGGCCCAGCATGTTTTTCTGGAGCTCAAATACAAGCTCAAGGTGGAGGACGTGCCGCAGGCGGCGGTGCTGGCGCCCAACGGCCGCCCGGGCTCCGTGTTCCGGGACGTGCTTGATGGTTTGTCCAATCTTGGCTATTCTGAAGACGAATGCGCTCCTGTGGTCAAAAACATCCTGTTGCAGGAGCCCGACCTTGACGTCACCGGCGCTCTGCGGGCGGCGCTCAAGGCACTGGCGCGCGGTCGTCTGTAGACCGGCGCTTTCTTTTTCTTGAGTGTTCCCCGTGCAGGCCCGGCCTGTGCAGGGGGCAAATCCTGACCGACTGGACATCATGGCACAGAAATCCTCCCCTTCCCCCGCAGCCCGTTTTTTCGGCAATGATGACTGGGATGCCCCTGCGGAACAGCACACGCCCGCACCCGCAGCCAGCACGGAAGACCCCGGTCTGAGCACCGCCGCGCTGGAAGAGAGCGTGCGGCCCCGCAGCCTGGATGATTTCATCGGTCAGGAAGAACTGCGTGCCAATCTACGCGTGTATCTGGGCGCTGCCCGTGAACGCGGCTGCGCGCTGGACCATACGCTCTTTTACGGCAACCCCGGTCTGGGCAAGACGACCCTGGCCCAGATCATGGCTGCCGAGCTGGGCGTCAACCTGGTCTGCACCTCGGGCCCGGTGCTGGAGCGCAGCGGTGATCTGGCCGCCATCCTGACCAACCTGTCCCGCAACGACATCCTCTTCGTGGACGAGATCCACCGCATGCCCATCGCTGTGGAGGAAGTGCTGTATCCGGCCATGGAAGACTTCAAGCTGGATCTGGTCATCGGGCAGGGCCCGGCGGCCCGCACGGTCAAGATCGACCTAGAGCCGTTCACCCTGGTAGGGGCCACCACGCGTATGGGCCTGATCTCCGCGCCCTTGCGCGGGCGCTTCGGCATCCTTTCGCAGCTGGAGTTCTACACGCCCGCCGAACTGGCCCGGGTGGTGCTGCGCACGGCGCACATCCTCGGCATCGCCGTCACTCCTGACGGTGCGGAAGAGATAGGCCGCCGCTCCCGCGGCACACCGCGCATCGCCAACCGCCTCTTGCGTCGCGTGCGGGATTTTGCCATGATGGGCGGCCACGACGTCATCACCGCGGAACAGGCTGCCGAGGCCCTGCGGCGCATGGACGTCGACGAGATAGGTCTGGACCGCATGGACAGGCGCCTGCTGGAAGTCATGATCACCCACTACGACGGCGGACCCGTGGGGCTCAAGACGCTGGCCGTGGCCTGCTCCGAAGAAGTGCGTACCATCGAAGAGATCTACGAGCCCTACCTCATCCAGTGCGGTCTGCTCAAGCGTACCCCCCGTGGTCGCATGGTGACCGCCAAAGCCTACCGCCACCTCAACCTTTTACTGCGCTGAGAGGCGTACGAAGAACAGCTGCGCTGCTTTTTGTCGCATCTGCATAGTTGCGACAGCAACGTTTTTTCCTGTTCTTCCCGGAGCCCGGCTCCAATTTGTGCCGCGCCGGTAACGGCGCCGTCGCTTTTCTGTTCTCTTCTGAAAAGCGGCGGGACGTTGCCCGCGGCGGACGTCGTTTCGATAACGTCCCCTTGCCCTGCCTTCCCGACCGGCGCCGGAAGGAGCGGCACGTGGGCGGAGACGGCGCCCCCCTTGGTTTCATCGTCGGAGTACCGCGTTGTGTATGGACGTGGTCGGAGTTTTCAGAATGAAAGTGACTGTTGACAAATCTGTGTTGTGCAAACGTTATGCGGGCTTCACCGTGGCACTGCTGGTCTGTGCCCTGGGGGTAGCGCTGGTGACCAATGCCTGTCTGGGCACCTCGCCCATCACCAGCCTGCCGTACGCCCTGAGCGCCATCTTCCCCCTGAGTCTGGGGACCGTGACTTTTCTGTCCAATATCTGTTTTCTCGTGGTACAAAAGGCCCTGCTGGGTCGTTACTTTACGGTGGGGCATCTGATGCAGATCCCCGCGGTCTTCCTGTTCGGCCTGTTCATCGACGGCTGGATGTGGGCCACCTCCTATCTGGTGACTGATGTCTACTGGCAGCAGATGCTCATGTGCCTGGTGGGCTCCATGGTCCTGGGCCTGGGCGTGAGCCTGGAGATCATCAGCAACGCCACCGTGCTGCCCGGTGAGGGCATGGTCGTGGCCATCGTTTTCCGCACGCACAAGAATTTCGGCAACATCAAGGTCCTGGTGGATTCCTCCATGGTGCTGGCCGCGGTGCTGCTCAGCCTGGCCGTCCTGCATACCATCGTGGGCCTGCGTGAGGGCACCATCATCTCGGCCGTGCTGGTGGGCATGAGCGTTCGCTTCTTCTCCCGCTGGACGCGTCGTCTGGCTCCGCTCTTCTGGGAAAAGGAAAAGCTGGAGAAAGCCCGCCGTCGTCGCCTGGTGCTGCAGGAAAGCTATGCCGCCTAGGCATTGCCATAGATAAAGCATGACAGGGGAGCCTTCGGGCTCCCTTTTTTGTTTTGTATCGCTGCCGAAAAGAGGACAGCAAAAGATCCATGGCTGCGGAACGGTCCTTAAGATCTGGAGGAATCCGGTGCTTCTGAAGAAAATGGGCGCACTTTCCGGCCGGAGGGGAGAGGAGAGGGCCTCGATTGGCGGAAAAAGGAGAAGGGTAAAAAGGAAAAGACAAAGAAATTTATCAAGAATTTTCTGTGTCTTTTTGGTATGTTGATTGAATAATCAGTCAGTATGGGGCAAATCCGTAAAATTTTTTGCGGAAAAATGCTTGACGGTGGGGTCGAAAAGGCGCATAAAGCCGTTC